>Ga0325405_1003887_pt1 | contig 15335 bp, 6 predicted proteins | sample PopdelMetagenome_21_FD_205663 | JGI IMG/M metagenome (GOLD analysis project Ga0325405, IMG submission 205663) | Populus deltoides microbial communities from Bellville, Georgia, United States - Xylem-Control-R2 | ecosystem: Host-associated > Plants > Phyllosphere > Stem > Wood/Secondary xylem... | reverse complement strand
TATTTTGGGTCCTACACACTGTTGGACCCAACATGGCTATTTATAATATTAATAATAATAATATTTAACTAGTTTGTTCAAGTTTTTATATTTTTAAATTATTTTAAATATATATATATATATATATATATATATATATATATGTATGTATGTATGTATGGTTTTTCTCTGATGGTAATAATAAATGTTTTTCAATTTACTACTACTACTAATAATAATAATAATAATTTATAATTCTATCCTTCAAATCAAATCTATTATTGTGTTTTAATAATAATAATATTTATGATATTAATAATACTATTATATTAATTCTTTTAATTATAGTAAAAAATAATAATATTTATAACACAAATAATACTATTTTTAATTTTAATACTTTTAATTATAGAAAAAAATAATATTTATAATACAAATAATAATATTTTTAATATTAATACTTTTAATTATAATAAACAAAATAATATTTATAAGACAGATAATAATATTTTATCATATTAATAATAATATTAAACTTGTCTGATCAAAGTTTATACAATAATATTTTTTCATAAAACTTTTTTAATAATAATAATAATCATAATTGTTTTTATATTTGTTTTTCAATTTTCTTCCATTCTTAATATTAATACTTTTAATTACAATAATGATAATAGTATTTAGAATACAAATAATAATATTTATCATATTAATAATAATATCAAACTTGTCTGACCAAAGTTTCTACAGTAATAATTTTTTTTGAAAAAATTATTAACAATAACAATAATAATGATAATTGTTATTATATTTTGTTTGTATTTTTCTTCTCTGCAGAGTCTGTCGATCCAGCCATGCGAGTCTTTAAACCCAAGGGGTGTAGGAACAAACCTCGGCGACCGGGTCTGCACCCAGCCCACAGTTCTGCTGGCCAGGCGCTTGGGGCTGCAGAACCTGCTTCGCAGGTCTGCACACCCTAGGCTAATGGGTCTGCAGACCCAAGGCTCGCGAGGCTGTAAACCCGCTCACTCTAGGGCTGCAGCCAGGCGCGCAGGTTTGCCCCCAGCGCCCAAGGCTGGGCAGACCCCGCGCGAGGTGTCTGCTGCCTGGGGTCGTGGCCAGGCACGCGTGGTCGTCACCAACACCCTTGCTTGGCAGCCTTAACGCCAGATATCGACAGCCTGAGCTAATTAATTATAATAAATACTTTTAATTACAATATTTAGAATACAAATAATAATATTTTATCATATTAATAATAATATTAAACTTGTCAAGTTTATACAGTAATATTTTTTTTCAATTTTTTTTAACAATAATAATAATAATGATAATTGTTATTATATTGTTTTTCAATTTTCTTCTATTCTTAATATTAATACTTTTAATTGCAATAAAGATAATAATATTTAGAATAAAAAGAATAATATTTATCATATTAATACTAATATCAAACTTGTCTGGCCAAAGTTTCTACAGTAATAATAATTTTTTAAAAAAGTTATTAACAATAATAACAATAATAATAATAATAATAATAATAATAATAATAATAATTGTTATTATATTTTTTTTCATTTTTCTTCTCTGCAGGGTCTGTCGATCCAGCCGCGCGGGTCTCTAAACCCAAGGGTTGTGAGAATAGATCTCGGTGGCCAGGTCTGCACCTAGCGCGCGAGTCTGCAGACCCTGCTTCACGGGTTTGCACGCCCTAGGCTAGCGGGTCTGCAGACCCCAGGCTCATGGGGCTGCACACCCACTCGCTCTGGGGCTGTAGCCAGGTGTGCAAGTCTGCCCTCAGCGCCCAAGGCTGGGCAGACCCCATACCAAGTGTCTGCTGCCTAGGGTCGTGGCCAGGCACGCGTGGCCATCCCCAACGCCCTGGCTTGGCAGCCTTAGCGCCAAGTATCGCCAACTTGAGCTAATTAATTATTATTAATTAATACTTTTAATTACAATATTTAGAATAGAAATAATAATATTTTATCATATTAATTGTGAAACCCTCGAATAAATCTACATGGAATGGAAAATAAATATTTGTCCGATACAGTAAATTGAATATTTACCTTAATGGGGGTGGTATTGGATTTTTTATGTTATTCAAAGAAATTATTTTTATGTACACACCGGTGTAAATACTATGATATAAATGTATACATACAAGGATAGCGAATTAAATATTACACTGAGCATGTCAAATTTATATTTACCTTAGAGGAATGATATTGGGTTAAGAAATTTGGACAGAAAAGTTTATGTACCTAGTTTAAAAAATGGAAACTTGAAAAATATTGGAAAAAAAAGACTAAAATAAGAATAAAAATTATATGAAATAAAATAAAAATAAATAAAAAATAGTAACACGTAGTTTAATGAAATTTGAATTCACCAATTTGAATTCACTAGTAACATGTAGTTTGATGGGCTGTTGAGAAGCGCCAGTAAAGAGATTGTTGTGCTGGCGAAGAAGAAGTTGCATCTTTGGTCTAACTGGTGTGAACGCCGCTGGTGTAGAAGGAAGAGGTGTTGTTATTGCTTTCCAGAGCTCACCGTGCCTATGGAAGAAAAGGTTGCACCGTTGGAGGAGAAGAAACTGGAGGCAGAAACAAAGGGACGAAGGCAATGGGGATGGCATGCTGGTTAGTCTCTCTGTGTTTTCGTCTGTTTATATTGTTTCCTTCTGCTCGTCCCTGTCTTACTCTTGTGTTTGTTCTCTCTGGTTTTTCACCTTTTTTTCGTGTGTATATATATACATATATACAGAGATAGGACGAAATCCCACTTTCTTTCTGTGTTCCACAGATGTAGTTCCTCCGACTCCACTGCCCATCTTTAATGAACAAATGGGACTATGGTCTTTTCCTCCTCCTATCAACTCTGCACTTTGTGAATGCTTAACTGGGAATTTCACTCATCTTTCTATCGAAATACTTGAAGCCCTAAGGTAAGGAGGGTGGTGGCCGGATGTGTGTGGGGATGAAGAAGAGATGGAAAGGTTGAAGGGGCTGGTGTGCTCTTTGGTTAGCTGAGGGGAAGAAGAAACTAAAGGGAAAAGGCTGGAATCGGGGAAAAGGGAGTGTTGGTGCTGTGGTTGGGTGTCTGTAGGGGTGTAGTGGCTGAGATGGAGAAAGAGAGGGGCTCTCACTGATAGTTGGCTTAGAGAGGGAAAAGAAATTACAAAGATGAGGGCGATAGCTTGGTTTTGGCCCGGAGAAAAAATTAGGTTTAGGGTTTTTTGTGGTCGCTCTAAATTTTTCTCTTTAAAAAAAATTGTCCTATGTCAATTTTCTTCCCCCCCCAGTGCATATGGATGTAGGTTCACTTATATAGAAAATCCCTACACGTACTATTTAAGAAAATATTGTAATAATTATTGCAGAGATTATCTTCTATAACCAGCACCAACAAATCCTATATATATAGTATATTATATTACAGTAATTATTTTTCATAACCAGCACGAATCAAATCATATATCTATGGTATTTTATATTGCAGTAATTATATATGATTCAATAATTATCTTCTTGACATATTGTTTCCTTAATATTAGTCATGATGCTTTATGTTATCACCACATGTAAACCCTTATTATTATTATTATTATTATTATTATTATTATTATTGAAAATTTATCAAAACATGAGTCAAAATTAGGTAGCAACATAATATATGGAATATAATTTGGATTTTAAACTATGCTAGAAGTAAAGAAAAGAATTAGAAAAGAAAAGAAATGGAAAAAGGCTTTATGACCGAAAATGAAGACTTGGTTTAGGAAGAGATTTTAGTGATGAGTTGGTGTGTTATTTGATTTTTGAGTAGTTATATGAAAACATCAAACTATAATAGAAAGAAATTTCTATATAAATATATTCAGGAATAAAGAAAGGGAAATACCGAATATGACTTTGAAACTATAAGTTAGTTTTAAAAGACTTTTTGGGTATATCATGAAATGAAATGAATGAAATGTTAATTGTGATATTTTCCTTGGATTAGGAGGAGTTTCTGGAGCAGCATCCTCAGCAGCTGGAGGAGCACGCTTAATTGAAGATTCAGATAGGTTCTATTGCACCTTAATCTTTTAATTCAGTATCTAAATTCTTACAATGTTTTAATGTTATTAAGTACTTATAAGGAATTTTTATTGAAGAAAGGCTTAGTTAGAGATGATAATTGTTGAATTAATGATAATTATATATATGTAGAAATATTATGTTTGGCTGTGTTAATCGAGAAAGAAATTATGGTGTTGAAGAACGAGTGTATGAGAAGACAATTTAGTAGTGAAGGGTATGATAATGGAGAGATTATATGAAGACAGAAAAATAAAGTTGGTTTGTTGCTTCCATTATGATGGTGAGCCACTGATTATGTTGTTTTCATCGTTGGATGAAAACCAATGTTTGTTGCTTTCATTATTGAATGAAAGCCATTGTTTATTGTTTTCATTTCGAATAGAAACCATTGTTATGTTGCTTTAGGTCAATGTTTGTTCTTTCCATGGTTGATGGAAATCATTGCATGTTGCTTCCTTTATTGAATGGAAGTTAATGATGTATAATGAAGTATTTTAGGGAAACTCATATCAGGATATAGGAGTATGTAAGAAATTAAGGCATGGAAAAGGTTGTGAAGGTAGAGATAACTAGATGGTGGGTTGGTAAACTCAATATAGGAAATGGATTATCAAGAAAGTGGTTTATAGAAAGATAAGATAATTATTTATACTTGTTAAATCATTTATGTTCTTCAGAATGATTCGAGGATTACCTTTAGTAATAGTAAATTATTTATTAATGTAATTTTTATTTTGTTTTGTTGTATATAGGTGCTGGACCATCATATGCAGCAGGGTGAAGTTAATTGGTTATTAGGATAATTGGTAGTGTTAGGTATCTTTTATACTGATATATTCCTAGGTGTGTATTAAATAGAATTCCTTAGTTATCTTGTAAATAATCCTTTTGTAACTTTTAGTAATTCTTGTGTGATAATACCCTTTTCTTTTTTCTAGACTTTAATTGATGATATATGTACTACTGTTATATTGTTATTGTTTACAAGGTATATATGATGGATGGAAGAATTGTGTGATGTGTTGAGTAATGATGATAGAAGTCCAAGATGGTTGGACTATGTAATGATGGTGGTTTGGGTAATTATAAAATAGTCCATAACTTGGTATGTTATAGATACAAAAGAAACTCTGCTAAAATTTTGGTAGACTCCTTCCACGTGGAAATGCAAATATGATAATGTGTAAAGGTAAATCTTATATATATATATATATATATATATATCCTAAAGTAGTCATATTACTATGATTAATGGACTTACTGTGTCATGGAAGGTAAGGTGTTACATTAATAATAATATTAAACTTGTCTGATCAAAGTTTATACAGTAATTTTTTTTCAAAATTTTTTTTTAACAATAATAATAATAATTGTTGTTATATTGTTTTTCAATTTTCTTCTATTCTTAATATTAATACTTTTAATTGCAATAAAGATAATAATATTTAGAATACAAATAATAATATTTATCATATTAATAATAATATCAAAATTGCCTGGCCAAAGTTTCTATAGTAATAATTGTTTTTTGAAAAAATTAATAATAATAATAATAATAATAATAATAATAATAATAATTGTTATTATTTTTTTTCATTTTTCTTATATGCAGGGTCTGCCGATCCAACTGTGCAGGTCTCTAAACCCAAGGGTTGTGATAACAGACCTCGATGGCGGGGTCTGCTGGCCAGGTGCTCGAGGCTGCAGACCCTGTCTCATAGGTCCGCACACCCTAGGCTCGCGATGCTGCAAGCCCGCTTGCCCTAAGGCTGCAGCCAGATGCGTGAGTTCGCCCCTAGCGCCCAAGGCTGGGCAGACCCCGCACCATGGCAGGTGCGTGTGGCCTGCCAACCTCCTAGGCCTGGCAGCCCAAGTGCTAGGTGTCCGCGGCCCCGGGGGAGTGCCTCTAGCCAGCCGCTTGTGGCCTGCAGGCTGCAACCTTATCATGCCCCCACCAAACAGTGCAATCCATAGTGAAAGAACTCACAGTGCATAGTATCTCGCGCTATAGTAAAACATTGATCCCTTTTAGTTATAGTTAATATAATTTAATTCTTTTTTATTACACAATGCTTTTAAAATAGAACATAAGACACACACACACAAATTAACAAGAAATATAAGGCGTGGCTTTTTCACAAAAGCACTAGACAGAGTTTACTAAGGATTCCTACATTGAAGTTATCGTTTTTCCCTTGAGTGGAGAAAATATAAGGTTTTGTACTAAAGATAATTTGATGTTTTCATAGGTTCATTAGTCATTAAAAGATTACTTATAGGTATGTTAGTTTTTTTCCATATTTTTTTGTACAGTAAAATTATGTTTTTACCCTCGAAGTCAACAAAATTTAAAGTTGTTGGCTAATGGTTTTTTCATCTTTTCAAAAAATTTAAAACAGTAAAAATATTTCTTTACCCTTAAGTTTTGTGTAATAATTTTTCAAAAAAATGTAAAGAAAAAAAACAAAAAAAATTATAAAAGAATGAAGATAAGAACAAAACAAATGGTGGAAATAGACCAAGTGTAAAGTAATAAATATTTCAAGTGTAAAAAATAAAAAATAATATTTTTTCTAGGAAAAAAAGTGTCAAAAAAAGGAAAGGAAAAACTATAAAATAAATATTATAAAAAAATGAAGCCGAGAAAATAAATGGTTGCTTTATTTTTTTTCCTTAGCCTTTTGTTAATATTTTATTGGTTTCAATCTCATTTTTCAATGAAAGTTTATGATGCTTTATTTTTTTAATTTCACCCTCATTATTTTAATTTTTTTCTCCCTTTGTTATTTTGTTTTCCAGTTTAACAATTCAATTGAAAATTTTAGTTTGCCCTCTAATTTTCTTATTTTTATTTTCATACTCATTCTTTTAATTACAATTTTATTTTAGATTCTTTTTTTGTAATTGATTATATTTTTCTCGGTTTTTTTTTCAATAGTTGATTTGTTAAGGATTAAGCTTCATGTTTTTTTCATTTATAATGCTTCCGATCTAATAACTCTAGTTATGGATTTGAAAAGTTAATGTCATTCGACATCTTTTTTCTCATTTTCTTTTAGGATTTTATTGTTCTCCAACAGATTTTTTTTGTGATTATCTTCAATTTATTTTCTATAAGTTTATCCTGGTCACAGATTTTACAAGCCTTTTTAAATAGAAGTTTTTTAAAAAAATTATTTTATTTCTACTTGATTTTTAACGATATTATTCTAATGATTTTTTTTTTGTCTTATATAAATGAAATTTATTTTTTAAAATAAAAAAATATTTATTTTTTAATAATATTTCTAACATGTTCAACTTTGCATAATATGTTTTTGGGCTCAATGAGTTTTATTTTTATTTGTGTTTCTATTACCTTGATTGATTTAAATAAACAAGTTTATTAAACACAACTGGATAAATATCTCATTTTGTGTGATTATATATCTTAATTTGCATTCATCTCTTAACTTTGTTCAATTTCTCTTTTAGTTATTGTTAATGACTTCTTTTTATTTATTTACATAGATCATTATCAATTTATTTAATTAGATTCTTGCATAGATTTTCGATTTACACCTTGAATTTTTTATGTAAAAAAAACACATTTTAAAAAACACATTGAAATAACCTGCATGCCCAGTATTTTAAAAAACATTACAACTTATGGTAGAGCGTGGGTTCAATAGCTAGTGATGAGAGAAATAATGAGACGTAGTTGATTCCCTCATGAAATGAATTAGGAACAATTTGGCATTTTAGTCAAATACTAGATAGCTTGCCCGCACTTTGCTGCAGGCTAGGCTGATTTTTTTGTAACGTTAAAAAATGATGCTTAAGTGTTGTAAGTGTATGTTAAAGAAGGCAAAAAGATTAACGACTCGACATCATAGAAAGAGAACTGAAAACAAATAAACACTATTAATCTTTAAGAATCAAAATATGGAAGGATGAAATTAAAAAATAAAATCTATGAGCAAAAAAAGTAAAAAAAAAAACTATCAACAAACTCAGGTGAGGTAGCCAAAACTCACAAGTAAGATCATGCGAATGTGATAATCTAATAAAAGAAAAAACAAGAAAAAAGATGAATCTTAATTTTAAAAAGAATCAAATTTTAAAGGACAAAATAAAAAAGGATTAAAAAAACCTATCTAAAAAAAACCTAGGCCACCCAGCTAAACATTTTGACTAGATCATGAGATGAGAGTAACCTGATTGAAAGCAAAATAAATAAAATAACAAAGTTCATTATTCAAAACAAACAATGTCAAAAGAAGTAATCAAGAAAATAAATAATATATACTCGTGTTAACTTTTCAAATTTATGATCTAGTGACTAAATGAGAAGCACCCCGTCTCAAAAGCTACTTTTTTAAAACTTGGTTCAACCCAAAGGGTTGATCCATGACCTAAGTGACTTGGGGCTCAAGCTAGTCTAGGTTTTAAAAGAGATTAAGGGAAAATTGATCTAGTGTGAAATGATAGAAAACCCAGGTTGACCCGAGTCTCTATTAACCTGAGGCAAATCCAATCAAAATTAGGTCAAAACCAGTTGACTATTATCCTTTATTTTAATTTTTAAAAAATATGATGTCATTTTTGCTTATTCATAAAATAAAAATATTTGGTTGACTTGAGTTCACTCGGTTCAACCCTCTCAACTCAAGACTTGGTAGTTTTCTTGGATCGACTCATGGGTTAGGTCTAAAAACTGTGGAAAAAACGACGGAAGCCAGATCCTAACAAATCAAATGTCAAATGATGAGATAAAAAAATATCAATTAAGAAAATAAGAATCTCATATGGAAAAAAATAAGTATACAACCTAAAGTTTTGAATAGAAGGGAAAAAAATCGAACCAAATTCAAATTAACAAAAGAATGTAAAATAAAAATCAAGAGAATAAGAACCAAATTCAAAAAATGTGAAAAATCAAGATTACGGATTCAATGATGAAATTGAAAACAAATTAAAACTTGATAAAGAGGCTAAGAATTAAAATTAAAAATCAAAACATTGAGAGTCAAACTTGAAATATCATTAAATCTTAAATTGAAAAAAAATCAAATTCACAAAAGAATCCAAAACAAAAATTAAAATCAAGAGAGTGGGGACTTAATTTTAAAAAAAAAACTGAAAAAATTAAAAAGATTAAAATCAAAATCCACTATTTTAAAGCACTACTCAACCTGATAGGTTGACTCGTGACTTAAGGAACCCAGGGCTTAGGCAAGGTTAGGTTTCAAAAGAAATTGGTGGAGAATTGATTTAGTGTAAAGCGGTCAAAAAATCAAGTTGGCCCATGTCCTAGTGAATACAGGGCAAATGGAATCATAACATGGTCAAAATTCATTGACCATTTTTCTTTGTTTTTTTGTTCAAAATGATGTCATTTCTATTGTTTTATAAAACAAAAAGATTTGATTGGTGGTTTGTCGCCATCAGTTTTTTAATTGTATAATTTTTTTAACAATAGAAAGAGATGTAAAAAAGGTATTAATGCAACATAAAACAAAGAAAATTTGTGATTCAGGTAATTAAAAGAGATTCCTCGTGTTGTTGAAATGGCAACCCAAAAAGCAAACTAAAAATACCATAAAAGCGAGTATTTGATGCTTATATTTAATTAATCAATTTAATTTAATTCAAATAAAGTCTGGAAAAAAAAGTTATAGGTAACTTGTGTTTTTTCCAAAACAAATGGAAAATCCCATAAAAAGTTAGAGAGAGAGAGAGAGAGAGAAAACATTTGAAGATGAAACTAGAAAAAAATGAATTAAAAAAAGGAGAAAAAAACTAAGCAAATCCAGGTGAATCTTATAAATTCATGTTAATCTCTCAAAATTACAACCTGTTAAATTCCACATCTAGGTTAAACTAAGAAGTTGAATATCCAATAAATTTAATGTTGAAGGATAAGATGAATTAATTTAATTAAAAACAAACCAAATTCCTTCTAAAAGAGTAAGATTTAAAAAAGAGTACAAAAAAATCGAGGGAATACCAAGACAATTTAACATTGAATGATAAAATAAATTAATTTGATCTAATTAAAAAATTTCTTTTAAAAGAGGTAGATCTAAAAAAGACAAAAAAATCAAGGTAACTCATGTTACTTTAAAAAAGTATGAAAAATCCCATCGGAAGAGGAAACAAATATCGGATGATGAAACCAAAAAAATGATATTAAAAAAAAGAAAACAAAAAACAAATCAAACCCGAGCGAACCTCGTAACCTCGGATTAATAACTCAAACTCATAACTCGTTAAGCTCTAAACCTGGGCTCAATCAAGAAAGTCAATACCCGACAAATTTAATGTTGAAGGATGAAATCACAAAATAAAATTAAACTAAAAAGTTTTAAGAGTAAAAAAAATAGCAATAAAAAATTTAAGGATTAAATTCGATATAAGTTGGGTAATTTGCCAGGTGTGTGGGACTGACATGCCATGCTTACTAGCACTGGGCCTTTCTCATTTTTCTTAATTATATTTTGCAAATATTTTTAATTAATCTTCTCCCTCTTTTGTATGTATTTTTTTAGTTTATTTTATTTTTTATTTCAATTTCAATAATACCCTTTTTATTTTTAAATTGTTTTGTTCACATTTTTTAAATTGTAGTTATTTTTTAATTATTGTATTTTTAAAATATTTCAAAGAGATTGTTGTAATTTATATGTGCTTTTTCTTTTATATTTGATATAAATAAACTATATTTGTATGATGTATTTAAAAAAAGTTGTGTTGTTCTTGGTGCAAAAATAGCTTTTAAGATAAAAAATAAAAATAAAAACACATAAATTCAAAAGAAAAGTGAGTGTCAAATATTTGAATACTCGTCTAAATAATATGGTACGAGACATTGAGGAAAACTAAGGATAAAAATAGAAAATAGAAGTTGTCATCTAGTTTTATGATAAATAATAACCCTAACTAGTCTTTAGAGTTTTAGGTAAGGGGGTTAGTTATGCTAAATAATAAATAATCATCTTGAAGTATCATACCTAAAGCAAATTGTATTGTGCTTGCTTCTAAATAATAAAAATATTTATTATGCTCTTGCTAAAATTGGTCTAAATGGTATGTGTATTCTCATGAAGATGATCACTAAGTCAAAGATAATGATTTGAGATCTAATCCTAACAACAAGGTTAAGTCCTAATTTTTAAAACACGAATGTTGAACTTCATTGGTAGAATACTAATTTATTATACAAAAGAAAAATAAATAAAAAATAAACCTTTAAACTCCCGAATCAAACTTATATATTTTTTTTATTTTAAATGATAAGTTGGTATAACTTTGAAAACAAGTTATTTTTTTCAACTTTTGAAAACAAGGCCCATTTATTAATCTTACTACCTTGGGTTAAGCCTAAATCACATAAAAATATATATTTTTTATTTTTTTATAAGAAACTAACAAAGTTTTATATCTGATTTACAAGATTAAACTCGTTGAGTGACTATAGTGCCAATGGATTGATCATTCGATAAAAACCGTTGACAAAAGCTAAACTCGTTGAGCGACTATAGTGTTAATGGATTGATCATTTGATAAAAACCATTAACAAAAGCTAAACTCGTTAAGCGACTATAGTGCCAATGGACTGATCATTTGGTAAAAACCATTGACAAAAGCTTTTATATATTTAGGTATATATTTGAAAAATATTCCCACCACCTTTAAAACCCTCATTCATGAGCATATTAACATCCACATAATTGAAAACCAACGAAACATCATAAATCATTCCAATCAGTATGTCAGGCTCAAAATCAAACTTTATGAGTTTGGCCAGAATATACTAGAATCTAACCTAGCAACAGCAGCGCGTGATTTCCACGCGCTAGAATAATTGATAGTGCTAAGTTGGGTTGCACATGCTCTTCACGTGTAGAAATAAACTTGCAAAAAAAAAAAAGAAGAATCTTTAGGCTATGATTTGGATAGAATTTTCTGGTTATTTAAGGTGAGTTTGAGTTTGATTTTTTGGGTGGATAGGCACTATGATGAGATGAAGATCATGGTTGTTACCAGGTTGAGATCGAGCTTGTTAGATCCGGGTTGAAGGATTGGGTTCTCTAAGTTGAAGGGATGGATTTTTTGGGTGGCTTCGTCTGGAGGTTTGCTAGATCGAAAGGAAATGATATTTGTCATTGTTATGGTTATTGGATCGGTGAAAGACGACTAGTGATGGGGCTTGGTTCGCGTGGAAAAGATGGATTGTGGATTGTGTCACTATGGCTAGAGTGAAGATTATAGCTTTGACGGTTGATAAAGATTCGGTTGCAGCTTAGTTGTTTGGCTTTGAGGGCTGATAAAGATTTTCTAAATCCAATTTTATTTTATTTTGTATTTTTAGTTTTTCTTGATTTTTTTATAGGTTTAAAAAATCGATTATGATAGCTATCATCTCTTTACAATATTTACAGCACAAAATTATTGAAAAATTATTTTTTACTTTGTATAATGAGTTTGTAGAGAAACACAAGAAAATATTTGAAAAGAAACATTGTTTTGAGAATACTTAAAAAGATAAACTTGAGAGGTGACTAATCTCAACTGGAAAATTAACAATGAGTTAACTTAAAAGATAATCAACCTCAACAAAAAAAATCTAAAAGGGATAGACTCAAAAAGCGACTAACCTTAACAAGAAAACTAAAATGGTCAATTTGAAAGACGACTAACCTCAATAAAAAAAAAAATTAGATCAACTTGAAAGGTGACCAACCTCAGCAAAAAATATAAAATAGGTCATCTGGAAAGGTGACCAGCTTTAATTAAAAAATCTAAAATGGTCAACTTGAGAGGCGACCAATTTCAATTGAAAAATCTAAAATGGTCAACTTGATAAGCGACTGACCTCAATATAAGATCTAAAATGGTTAACTTAAGAGGAGACCAACCTCAACAAAGAAAATCTAAAGTGTGTCAACTCGAAAGGTGTCCAAACTCAATTGGAAAACATAAAATTTGACCAACCTTAACAAGAAATCTAAAATAGGTCAATTCCAAAGGCGACCAACCTCAATTGAAAAATCTAAAACGGACAACCTGAAAGACGACTAACTTTAATAGAAAAACTAAAATAGTTGACTTAAGAGACGACCAACCTTGACTAGAAGACTTGAGAGTTCTTTGCTACAGGATTCAACCAAAGGTGTCTTGATTATAGACTCAATATGAAGTTTTTATCTATATTTCCATCATAAATTGACCTTTGAACTAGATTTTATATATGAAACGAATACATTTAAGACACAATAAATACCATGATAGCTATACAAATCAAATAGATCAAGCAAAATATCAAGAAACCATTGCTTACATTATTAACATATGTGAGATGTTGTTAAACAACTACAACAAGGAAAGATTATGGTGTGTGTGTGGAGTGAGATGGTGATATAACAAAATATGAGGTTATGTGGGCTAGTAGTGGCAAAAACAATTAGGGAGAAACAAAGTACTAAATAATTAATTAAAAAGAAAACCATTCAAAGTCCCAAAATCCTAAAAAAATGTTAATTAAAACCCTAGACTAGAAGCAAAACATTATGATTAAAACCCGATAAAAAAAACCCAACCTTGAACATAAAAAAAAAACAATTTAACACAACAAATGAGGAAACATAACAATAAGAGATTTAAGAGTAGAGACCGAAGACTAGAAAGTTGCTAGCGAGAGAGATCGAGAGAGTGTATGAGTAGGGGTAGGAGTGAGGGGGGGGAGGAGGGTGAGGAGGTATGCAACTGCGTTAGTGAGGTGCTAGTTTAGGGTTTGAGAATTTTTTTCATTTTATACTTAATTTTTAGCTTTTATACTCTATTTGGTTTTGATTGAACAGGTTTGATTTTGTTCGATTTAGTTTGGTTTGTTTTAGATTTTTGAAACAAAATTGACTCAGATTTCTTTGGATTTTTAATCTTTTTTTTTTTGTTTGGTTTCTTTGGCTTAGTTTTTTCAATTATTTTCTTAATTGGTTGATTTTTTTTAACACCCCTATTCCAACACACATATTTGTGTTTTTATGAACATAGTTATAAACCTTGGCCTGACTTAAAGAGATTCGCCGATTCAGAACTTGGCCTAAACCGAATTTCATTTTGAACTAGATTGTTTTTACCAAACTGACATCATTTCATTAAAAAACATATGAAACAATGTTGTTATAATTAAAAAAAATTAACCAGTCAAAAAATAAGTTGACTAGTCAACAACTAGTTAACCCAATCAACCCATTACTTGGGCTTGGGTTGCTTTATAACTATATTTATGAGAATCATGTATAGTGGAAAGGGTTACTCTTCAATTTTTATTAGTTTGGGTGAAAGGAGGCTTTAAAAAAAAAAATCATCACTTCATTCTTACATAAAAAAAAGAAAAAAAATTCTTTGAAGAAAAATCCATCTTTTATAGGCTGTTTGAAACGAATTCTTTACGTGTTCAATTTTAATTCAATTTATAAATCAATTAGATTCATATACTTGGAAGAGATACATTCAATTTATTTTATTTTCTATATTACCCTCATTACATTTATTTTATTCATTTAAAGGTCTCAAAAAAAAAAGTATTTTAGAAAAAAACATTATTTTTTTAGAGGTTGAATTTCATTTAAAAATCAAAGAGGTTAGCTTTTTATTTACTTTTGTATAATTTTTAGAGATTGAATTCCCTTTAAAATTCAATTATTTATTGACATTAAAAATAATTTCAGATATAAAATATTAAAACCACTCAATTTGACTCAATTTAGAAAATTTCATTCATGAATAAACTCCATTTTGTAAATATAAGAAAACTAATCTCTCACACTAAGATTCATAGAAAATATTTAACAGGAAGATATTTTTTTATAGAATGTTAAGGCATAATAGTTTTACATGATTCATTTATTAAAAAAACATCAATTATTAGATTTATGTGATTTATTAACGATATCCACTAATTAAATGCATGAGATACTTATTCGCTTGTTGATATTTTTTGATAAGTGAATTATATAAGAGATTAACATTATTCATTTTTTTATGAAATAAAATATATAGAAATAAAAAAAAATAAATTTTCCAAAAAAGAGAATCTTCCCCTGCAATCCCCTCCATTTATATATTCAAACTTGCACATCTGGACCGAAGTGCGTCTTACGCAACCTACAACTGGCGCGTGTTGAAAAACATGCGGAACTTTCACTCACAAGCCATAAAGGGTGAATCGATCATCAAGATTGCAGTTTATTGAAAAGAGTATCCAATTTTTGAAAATTATTATTC
>Ga0325405_1003883_pt1 | contig 15340 bp, 6 predicted proteins | sample PopdelMetagenome_21_FD_205663 | JGI IMG/M metagenome (GOLD analysis project Ga0325405, IMG submission 205663) | Populus deltoides microbial communities from Bellville, Georgia, United States - Xylem-Control-R2 | ecosystem: Host-associated > Plants > Phyllosphere > Stem > Wood/Secondary xylem... | reverse complement strand
ATTTCTCAACTTATCTTAGTCTGGTCCTCGTAATCGATTTGCCTTGACTGTGGACATGTAAAGTGGGTCGTGTCATCCAAGTTTAATTCATATTTACGGTGTATTTTTACAAAAACAAGTTGTTTCGCGTAGGCCCATGTTCTAGAATCATGTTTGTTTAGAATCGAATTATTTTTCAACACAACCAACTGTGAATGTGGTTTATGTTATTTTATTTTTTTAATTAATGCAGGTATTTAATTTAACTTGTATGTACCTTAACTAATCTCATGAGCCCTGAAATTAATGACCATATAAGTATTCAGTGACCATCATATCAGCAATTACAGGACTCGAACTTGAAATCGCATGAAAAACAAATCTCTTAATTTCAAGTTTTTATTACAAAGCTATTATTACATAAATGTTGTTTATTAATATGTCGTGTGATTGTAATTTCATTATGTCTCTATTCTAGTCTTCATTTTATTTTCGATTAATCATTCTATAAATAGTTGTATTTAATTAAATCTCTACCCTAAGTTACAATACATGTAATGTGAAACTTGACTCCATTTTAGGCAATATTTATTATTATGATAATATTTATTTTTTAAAATAATTTTATTTAGAAATACATTAAATAATATTATTTTTTTAAAAAATAATATTAATATATCAAAATAATTTAAAAACATTAAAAAAATTAAAAATTCTTAAAAATACAATTTCACCGCGGAAGACAAAAACTATCTTATTATAATTTCTTCACTTGAGAGCTCTGAGCTCAAGTAGTTGATGGAAAGACCAATTGATTAATAAACAGAGTAGGAGGATGTCATTAAGATAAGCATAAGTAGGAATATCGAAGATGAGAGAGTAAAGGGCTAAAGGCCCACCATTAACCCGCCGGAGAGTAAAGGGAGGTGCTGTCACGAGACAAGGGGATGGGATGAGTATAAGCGCCGACACTTGCTATGTCTGTCAGTTTACTTCACAGGTATACCCAATGTCAGTGCAGAATGCATGGACAAAATTAATTATCTTGGCTTTTCTCTTTTCTTTTCCTTTTATTTTCATGGGCCCCTGAAATAATTAAAGAAGAGCTGTGAAATGAGGGAGATACATGGATTAATCTATACCTTCAGTCAACCGGAAGTCGAGGGCACTCTCCATTGCAGTGGTCGGAAAAAAGTGGAGAGCTAAAGGCTGCTTTGGAAGCTCGGGCGAGATTGTGCTGAAATTGAAATTCCAACTTCATAAATTGTCTACTTTTCTGCGATTTTGCATCTAAATCCTTAAAACCTCAATACTGATTTATGTAGCAACTGAGGTTGTTCTTGAATGTTAACTGAAAAGGGTTGATGAATTAAGGTTTGTGTTGAGATTAGTTAACTAGTCTATGGTTATTTTATATATATATATATATATATATATATATATATATATAAACACTAGTCTATAGTTTTCTTTTTTTCAGAATATGGATTTGAATCAATAGAGAAGTGGATGGCTGATAACAATTTATCCAATTATGTCATCATCTCGTTAATTATGATTCTGTTGGTCTATATAATAGAATATTGGATATATATCCCTCTTACTTATCTTCCAATTTTCATATAATTGAATATTCACAGGAAAAATATATTTTTTCACTTTATCATTAAGGTTATGTTTGTTTCTCAGAATTTATTTTTAAAAAAATTATTTTTCAAACTTTCCTATGTTAGTTTGCCATTAAAAAAATTAATCAACAAAAAATACTTTCCAGTCAAAGGAAAGTTTAACTTGATTTCCAGGAAAGTGTTTTCCTGAAAAATTTAGACGGAAAACACTTTCTGAAAATTGTGAAAAATTTAGAATTGTTATATTATTTGCTGTTTATATCAAATTTGATCTTCAAACTTTTAATTGCTATATATATTTTGTTTTGAATATTTATTTTTCAATTTTATCTCTTAAATTTTAATTTTTATATTAACTTTAGTCCTCATTTTTATAATTGTTATTTGTTTTTCCCTTATCATTTTTTTATTGAAATTTTTTATCTATCAAGTTTGGTACTCATTCTTTTGATTGTTACTTTTTTTTGAAATAATTTATGAAATGTTAATTATTATTATTTTAATTTCTTCATCTTTTATTTTTTTTTTTAGATTTGATCTTTATTATTTTGATTATTATTTGTTTTATTTGAGATAATTTATGAAATTATATTTTTTTCAATTTCATTCTCATTCAACTTTTTAATTTGTAAGATTTGTTCCTCATTATTTTAATAAACTTGAGAAAAATAAAATATTAATAAGTTATTTTTCAGCCCATTTTACATGACATAACCAAACACTGGAAAGTATTTCCCAACTTATTTTTCATTACACTACCAAACATCAAAAAATAATTAACTTTCCCGGAATTCACTTCAAAAAAAATTATTTTCCAGCAAACAAACGGGACCTAAATAAATTACTAAGATTGCTATAATAAAATTATTGTTATATTATTCAGTTAAGAAAATGGGAGGTTTTGTCCTTAGGGTGATTTGGTTTTTCTTTATAAATTCTTGATTATTAAAAGATTATTTAGGGACTTATTTATCTTTTTTAAAAAATTTATGTAGTAAAATAAGCTTTTACCCCTAAGTTTAACAAAATATAGAACCGTTTGACCTTTTTTTTTTTTGTCTTTTCATAAACTTTAAAATAATAAAAATACTTTTTTTACCCTAAAGTTAAAAAATTATAGAGCTCCAAGGCAATGGTTTTTTTGGTTTTTACCTTCTTAGTATATAGTAAAAATACGCATTTGATCTTTGAAAAGAAAATAAATAAGGTATGTGTAATGTATGTGTTTGGGGTGCTTTTGTCTTTTCACACGGTTTTTTTTTATTTTTAAAATAATTTGGGTGGCGCGTGCAATACTATCCAGTGGTTTAACTTGACCTTCCACTATCTTTTTGAAAGCATCATTGTGTCATCTTTCTCCTAATGCGGCGCATGATGAAATATGATTGTCAGAGTGTCTTTGAGGTTTTTTTTCTCTCTCTCTCTCATGCTAGAAAAGGTGCACAATTATCCTTTTTATTCTTAGTATTTCAATTTAAATTCTCATTCTTTTAATTTTTTATTTCCGTTCCTATTTCATTTATAAAAGTTTTGTTTATTTTCAATTTAGTTTTTCAATTACAATTTATCATTTATTATTTTTTCATTACAGTCCTTATTCTTTTGATTTTTAATTGCCCCCGACCTTATTACTAAAGTTTTGGTGGCTTTCAATTTCATCCTCCAATGAAAGTTTATATTGTCTTTTTTTTTAATTTAACCTTAATTCTCTTGATTTGTTTTTTTCTTTTGTTAAAGTTATTTTTCAATCCAGTAACCCTCTAATTGTAGTTTTTGTTTTCCCTCTAATTTATTTTTTTATTTTGATTTTCATCCTTATTCTTTTAATTATATAGTTTTTAGATTCTTTTGTGTTGCTGATTTTTTTCATGGTTTCATTCCTTTGACTTTTGATTTGTTGGGGATTGAGTTTTGTAATTTTTTCATTTATAGTGCTTCCTCTTTAATGACTCGAGTCATGTGTTTGAAAAGTTAATGTCGTTCAACATCTTTTTTTATTCGCATTTTCTTTTGCTATCTTAACGTTTTATATTAGTTTTTTTTTATAGATTGTTTTTGTGATTATTTTTAATTTTTTTCTAGAAGTGTATCACAGTCTCATGACCTAGATCACAGGTTTTGCAAGCCTTTTTTGAATAAATTTTTTTTTTTAAAAAAAATTGTTTGTATTTGATTTTGAAAATATTATTCTACTTCATCCATGATTTTTTTTTGGTTTTTATACAAATGAAATTTATTTTTCAAAATAAAAAAAATCATTTTTAAATAATATTTATGTTATATTTGGCCTTGTGTAATATATTTTCTAGGGCATGGGTTTATTCAATCAATTCTATTTGTTTTTTTATTTATATTATTTTTTATTGATTTAAATAAACAAGTTCAACAAACATAAACATCTTATTTTATGTGATTAAATATCTTGATTTATACTATCTCTTAATTTTTTTTTAATTTCTCTTCTTATTATTATTAATAATATTTTTTTTATTAAAAAAAAATTACAGTCCGCAACGTTTCACGGATTAAATAGCCAAAGTTAGTATATACTTGGAAGGAAAGCATTTTGATCATGTCCTCAAAATGGTAAGTGGAAAGCAACAATATCGTGCTGTACCTGATGACAAACGACAAGCAAACCAAATTTCAATGACAGGGAAGCATAAGACAGTAAAAAATCTAAAACTTTAAGGCGTGCGACAGGAAACAGTTTTGAGATTAATGCACTAGTTTTCCCGTAACTTTTATTTTTTAATTAATATAAATATTTAAATTAACTTATGTGTATTTTAACTAATCATATAAATTTTAAAATTAATAATTATATAAATTTTTAATAACTCTAAAGTTAACAAACATATTGTTTTCTTGTAACTTAGTAAGGAAATGGCGAGTTTGATTTCCAAAAGAGAGAAACCAAACATGGGTCGTGGCCATATTTGCCTGTGTGCACACGCAAGTTGAGAGGCAGTGGTTGTGTTTTGATTCGAGATGGATGCAATAATTTGAGAGGCCGAGGATTCCGAGCATGTTGAAAAGCCGAGAGACAAGGAGCAGGAGGGCTTGTTTGTATTATTCAGATTCTTATCCCCTTGTCACGAGCTTTTGTCATAGTTTTCATTCCCTCTTCGAGGTTTATCCGGCTAAAAAGTCGGGTCTGGAAGGTGAAGAGATTAATTTAGGTTAATTTAGAAAAATTAAAAAATATATATTTAAAATTTTAATATTTATATAAAAAATTATAAAAACAATTCATGTGAATATATAATATACATGTTAGGTTATAAATGATAAAGTTTCAAAAATTATTTTAAAAAGTTTGGTATCTCACATTAAAAAAAAAAGGGGTCTCTAACTAGGAAAAAAACACATTTGAAAAAAAAAAATCTCAACCGAGTTTTACAGAGTCACCCGGCTTACGGGTCAACCGGTTTTTGCCGGGTTTTTACTCATCCCGGTCTTTTATTTTACCCGGACCGATCCAGCCACCAGGTCGACCGGATCCCGAGTCGATCCGTCGGGTCGGTCCGAGTTTAATAACTATGATTTTGCCTAGCGTGGGAGGTGCTTGCACTTATGAGTATTTTCTCGCTTCTTTCTCTTTTTTTTGGTAATGAGATATTTGAGAATATAGTAGCGGTTGCTTTTTAAAATATTTTTTATTAAAAATACATCAAAATAATATTATTTTTTATATAAATAAAATAAAATCCAAAAAAAATAATTTTTTAAAAAAATTAAAATTTATCCAATCTCCATTTAAAAACCAGCGCATTGTTTATTGGAAGAGTAAATCGTACCAAATTGCAACGCAGAGAAAACAAAATGACGACTTGACAAAATCTGAATGAGTGCTTAGCATTATGGTTAGATTTCGCTCAAAAGGATAAGGGTCGAACAAGATCACCATGAGAGGAAGTTACTCCTACAAGCAAGTTTTTGTAGTATTCTGTCGTTGAATGTAAAATCGGTTACTTTTCTTTCCCTTTTCTTTTCAACTATAAGGTTTACGCAGTGGTCAATTCATATTAAGCATTTTTTGAAAGCATATCTTACGTTCAACATCGTAAATTCTTCTGAATATTAATTTTAAAAATCCAAACTTGGATTTTTTTTTCTAAATATTCATGACCTGTTTCAATCAAGATTTGGCACTAACATGAAATGAGATTTACTGGTAATTTTTGCTATTCATGCATGCTTTTAAGCACATAAGGAAGCCCAAAACTTTAGAAATTAATAGTTTTAAAACTTGGTCCGGCCCGACGGGTCGACCCGGGGCTGGAACCGGGCCGAGTTGAAGAAAAAACATGGGAAGAAAAAACCCGGTGTGACCCGGCAAGACCCAGTCAAAAACCCGGTTGCAACCCGTTGATTTTTGTTTTTTTTTTCTTTTACTAAAACGACGTCGTTTTAATTTTTTTAAAAAAAAATTAACCTGGACAACCTAGTCAAAATCTAAAACCCGAGCTGTAGACTAGGCCAGATCTAAAGACTATGAAACATATGATTTCTTGACAGGAAAAAAAAAACCAACAACAATAGGTGACTGTACCCATAAATAGCTTTTCTAAATCCATACATTTACGAGACCAACGCTCAAGACAAAACAGGACAACTTTCATCCTGGGCCAGATATAAATGGTCACAAGAGGGTAATTTATGATGAATATCTGCTAATCAGCAGAACAGGGATTCATGAAAGTATTTTAGGGTATATGAAAGTGTGGTTATAGTTGTTTTTTAAAGTATTTTTAACTCGGAAATACATTAAAATAATAAAATAATTTTTGACATTAACGTATCAAAATGATCTGAAAACATAAAATGATCTGATTAGTTTTTATATGTTTGATTATCGCATGTGTTATTGGTGATGCTTTTTCTCTAGATGCATTAATTAACAGTTAGACGAGTGCTTTGATGTCAGCATGACCTTTTTGGTTAGAGGTAGAAGATAACTTACTGGAACCTTTATGATACTTTCCCAAAATTCTTTTGGTACATTCCATTGCTTTACCAATACTATAAAAAAAAAATCAATCATCCATAAATAAAATAAGATAGTATTATGTATTATAACTTTATTAACCAACTAGCATGGTATTATCATATAGTATTTTTCAGGGCATGCAGTATTATTGTAAGATACATTAGCAGATTCATCTATGTCAAAAATTAAAGACGTTGATATTGCGATTTACAAATTAATATATTCAGTGCTTGTCACTCAATAAATATATTAAGGTTATCATCAAGTGAATATATCAGCTAGCATTTGTCAACTTATTAACTATTCTGTGGTAGACTTGTTAATTCTTTTATGCATTTTTCCTTTTCTTATCATAACGAATTTCATTATTCTATGAGAGAATTATATATTGCATAATTTCCAACAAAAATGTTATGCCAACAAGTCATGGATGCCTAAAACACTAGCAATTTCAAGAATTTTAAATATGAGCTTAGCCCTAACTGTCAACTCGTAACTTGTAACTGAAATATATGCCTTTAAGAATGAACAATTAGTTTTTTCTTTCACTGTATAAATGGTAGTATATCTAAAAAAAAAATGTCTATTAAACCACCATGCTTTTCATGTAGTGGTGATGTTTCTTATTTGTAAGAAAGTATAATATTCAGATTTGGTAGAATTTACAGTTGTATACTTGACAAATAAATATAGAAGCAATCATTTAAGATATCTCCTATAATATGTTCTACAATCAATGAGGATCACATGAATTATGATGCAATATTCTTGTATCCTTAACACCCCCCGCAAGCTTAGTGTAAAATTGACCCAAACATGAAATTTAGAACAAAAAAAGTAAAGAGAGATTAAGAGAGGCTCTTTGTAAACACATCAACAATCTGCATCTAAGACAAAACAAATTGAGGATGAATAACACCAAAGGTAGCTAGCTTATGAATAAAATGATAATTAGAATCAATATGTTTAGACCGTATGTGAGAAACAAGATTGAGAGTTAAGAAGAACACATTTTTTTAATCACAAAGAAGTACAGACTGGTGTTTCAAAGAAACCTTAAGGTATCGAAAAAGGTGAGAGAGTCAAATAACTTTAGAGGCCATGTGAGTCAATGCTTGATACTCATATTCACAACTAGAACGAGAAACAGTGGGTTGTTTCTTAACACTCAACTATACAAGGTTTTCACCAAAAAAGATTACATAACCAGAAGGGAGCAGCGGGTGTTAAGGCAACCAGCTTGATCAGCTTTATAGTAGGCAAGAATACCTGAAGGTGGAGAAAAAGATAAATATAACCCATAGTGGAGTGTGCCATTAATATAGTGAAGAAATCTACAATAAGAGATTGCATGTATTGACTTACAAAATTTACAACACAAGTGAGATCAAGACGAGTTATAGTCAAGTACTGCAGTGCTCCTATCATGGAGTGATACAAAGTGGGATCAGAGAAGGAATCACCATCACTAGTGAGCCGCTAAGAAACAACCATTGGTATAGACACCAACTTATTGTCAAGGAGCTAAGCATGAACAAGAATATCATGAGCATATTTGGCTTGACTTAAAAAGAGTCAAGTTGCAAAAAAAGACACCTCAAGACCAATAAAATAACTCAAATAGCCCAAGTCTTTGGTGACAAGTTCACGATGAAAACACTGAATAAAATCTCGAAGTAAGGCATCATCATTGTCTATAACAACAATATCATCAATATAGAGTAATAAATAGATAAGATTGTCAGATCTGGTGAGGACAAAAAATGATGTATCACCATGATTGTAGAAAAAACCAAAATAAAGTAAGAAGGAACTAAAACGGTGAAACCAAGCACGAGGGGCTTGCTTCAAGCCATAAAATGCCTTGTTTAGCTTACAAACATCATAGGAAACAAGAAGGGAATTATATTTAAAAGTAGAAAGAAACGTTGAATGACCATGCTTAAGCACATAGAGACCATCATCACAACGACTGATTACCACCACCTTTCCTGTTACGCGATTCTGTATGGTAAACAACTTATCAATGAAAGTAATAGAAATTGGATAATCAAAGGTTAGTTTGATGATAAATAAAATTTTTTTAGGTGAGTTAAGGGACAATTAAAACATCCAATAAATTTAGATTTTTAGATGGAGAATGAGTATTATGAGTGATTGGTAAAAAGACTATATTACCAAATATTACACAATCCTTATCATTATAGGGTTCAACCTTGTCCAACTGAGATGCATCAAAATTCATATAAGCAGAGGCTCTAATGTTTGTGTACTAGTCCTAGGGAACATTGAGAAAAAGATTCAGCAAGGTGAGCATGAGAATCAGCTGCCCTTGCATATCGATCATGACATTGCTTGATAATGTGTCCTTCATTGTGATAGATTTGGCAACGAGGAGTATAATTTCCACAGACCTGGCCACCACCAACATTAAAAAATTCCCTTTTCCATGTGATTTTTTATTCCCTCCGTTGTGAAATGTATTAAAGGTGCCTTTAGTGTCAGTAAACACAGTTAATGAAGCAACAAGTGCTTTAAGAAATTTTTGAAATATTTCTGAGCTTTTAGCTTTTGGAACAAGATCATGAAATAGAGGAATAGATGAAAGAGAGAGCTGAATAGTAGATAAATTAGCAAACTCGGGACCAAAATCATGAAGGTACCAGTAGATTATGTCAGTGTCATTAACATGATGATCTATGGTAGCCAGTTGATCGCACAATACCTTAAAAGTGCGAGAGTACTTAGTAACATTGCGAGTACCTCGTTTCAAAAATCGCAGATCGTTCTTTAGATGAATTTTATGAGTCTTCAATCTATGGCTAAAAATAGAATCCAACACGGTCCAAACAATATAAGAGGTAGAGAGATCAATAACCTCAATCATATGCGTTTCGTTTGGAAATACATTAAAATAATATTTTTATTTTTTGAAGCAAAAAAATCATTTTTTTCAAAAGATTTTTTGCACCGCAAAAACAAACGGTGCCCAAATCTCTTCTTTGTATTTTTTTTAAAAGATATATCTTACTAAATAAATATTCATAACAAAACAAAAAACTAAACTTGGAAAGTGTTTTAGATGTTAACGCATTCCTAAAAACATCTTAAAAGCTAACCATGACCACCACCAATACAAAACACTTTTTTTTATTAAATCAAGGGGGGTGTTTGAGAGTGTGACAACAATTACTTTTCAAAGTACTTTTCGTTTGGAAATGCATCAAAATAATGTTTTTTTTTAAAAATTATTTTTAATATTAGCATATCAAAATGATCTAAAAATAAAAAATAATAATTTGAAAAGAAAAAAATAAAAAGTATTTTTTTTAAAGTTCTTTTGAAATGTAAAAACAAATAGGTTATAAGCCCTCCTGAAGCAATCCTCTTTTTTATGGGCTGGATCTAATACATGACTGGGCTGTATTTGACCATGGTTAGTGGGCCTTAAAACCCATTCACACCTTCTCTAAAACAAGAGGCGACACCAGTCGTGCCCTAGGCCTTGATAAACAAACACGCACTCGCCGCTCGCTAGCTTACTGACCTCCCAAAATCCCCAAATTGAACCCCTTCCTTTTCTCGGTTCGTACAGCTATTGGTTACTTCACCTCTCTCTCTTACTGGGTCACCTCACCCCGTTACTGTATTGTTAGCTTCAGGTTTGCCTCTTCAATTCTCAAAAAAATTATTTGATTTCAAAATATTAGGGTTAGCGATAACTATTTTATATGTTTCAAATTTTGGTGCAAAACTGGTTCTTGTTTTTGGTATAATTTATCTCACAACTTGTCATTAGAGTTTTTCGTGTTATTTTTTTGCCTTTTGTGCTTGGTAATCTGTGATTTTTGCTTGGAGTTGTAATCTTATTTAAGGTCTAAAAGTTCTGGTATTCATGTTCACACTGTGTTTAAAATGGGTTTTTGGCTGTAAATTGTAGTTGCTTTCCATTACTCAGATGACCCAGATAATTTTGTTAGACTGACCCGGATGTGTCCTCTTTTGGATGTCTAGATAACAATTAGGAGATGAATGAATTGTTAGTTCGCTGTTATGCTTTGTGGAAGAGGTTGATTAGGAAAATAGGTAAAAAAGTTTTACTTTTCCGATATTACAGATGAGACGGGGAGGCAGAACCAAACTGCAGCGTTTTTGAAGGCAGGGAATGGAAATGTAATTATATGTTGTGCATTGTGGTTGTATATTACGGTCAAATGTTAAAATTCTTGCCAGAGGTTTCCGAGGGCTTATATATCTAGATTCTGGCCCTTTTCTCAAAAATTTTGGAAACTCTCAACAGAACTACGAAGAGGCTCCAAATGCTTGTTGGTAATCTTCTTTTGCAGTATTGGTCGGGACCTGTTAGCTTAGTTCAGGATTGTATCTCTAGATATGGTTGATTCCGTAACAGAAAGAAATAGCCAGCTTGTTTAAATACCCACCCTCTCCTCTTGAAACTATTTTTTGAACGCTTGCCTAATTATTGATGGACTTCTGTTGCAGGGAGAAAATTTTACTAATTAATAACTGAAGTTTTTCTCACCTCGTATCATGTTCTTTTAATTTGCCTCTTTCTGTAGTGACTGGTCTGGTTTGAATGATCAGTGAAGAAGATGGAGTTATGTAGTGTCATTAATAATTATGTAGATTTGACTCTGTTGGGGGCAGTGATTGTTTGCAAGAGATGTACAATTATCATCAAAGGATATAATTGAGGAACGGGGTTACGTGTTCCTGGTGCTGAGTTGAGTGGTATCATTGTTATGTACTCTTAGTAGGATGGATGCTTGTTGAAAAACGTTTTGTTTTGTACTGTTGGGATTTGGTGTTTTTGTTTTGGAGGGGTAGTTAGGTGTTTGGGTTTGAGTTAATGGATGATGATGGGTGTGTGGTTCTGATGTGGACAGGAAGGAGGCAGCAGCGGTGGGTGTTGGTGTTGTGTTGTTTTGCAGATCAGTGTTGGTAGGTGTTAATAAGGGTAAGTTTGAAGATGAGTTCTGACACTAGGAGCCAAAGCAGGAGCAGGAGCAGGAGCAGGAGCCCAATGGATCGTAGGATCCGCTCTGATCGCTTTTCCTATCGTGGTGCACCTTACAGACGAGAGTCACGTCGGGGTTACAGGTTTCTGTTTAGTTTCTTTTCCGTTTTATGTGCTTTGCAAGTGGCCTAGATGAGCAAACTAACAGTGTTAGAGTTTAGTAAAGAATTTCATTTCATCTGATGGTGTCATGGAGAGTGAAAGTCTGTGGTTATGGGATGGGAGATTCTTAAATTTTTGCTATTGCCAGGTTGTGCAATTGTAACAGCTTTGTGTTCCAAGTCAAAGAAATGCACAGCACTGGTGTTTCTTCTGCTTCTTCTAGATTGTGATTGAATGCTAGCTTTCATTCATGGAATAAGGATGTGGCCATACTTATTTTTTGATAAGTGGTGCTATTGGGTGCTGTTCCATTTCCTTCTTTGTTGTGGTATTTGGTTAGACAACAATTTGTGTGGAGAAGTATGGAATCAACTCTCTCTCTTTCTCTCTGCTGTTTGTTTGTGTGGAAGAAACAAGGGCTCCTTTATGATAGATGTCCGCCCTATTCATTTCCTTGATGTTGTGCCTACATATCTCTCTTTGTGAAGGCTTGTTAAAGAATCACTGATTCTCTTATTCCTTTTCTTATATAAATTTAATGCTCTCTGTGCTGTTATACTCTGCTAAAGTTTAGTTTTCTGTGATTTTGCAACCAGCCAAAGCAATCTGTGCAAGAACTGCAAACGACCAGGTCATTATGCTAGAGAGTGCCCCAATGTGGCAATTTGTCACAACTGTGGCCTTCCCGGGTATGATTTTTTATTCTAGAGACTGTGAATTGGAGCATTATGTTCATCATAATGCAAATCTGCATTTATTCATGAGCAAAACTGTGCAGGCTTAATTTAGATTTACAATTTATGACATGTACTCAATCTCACATGGTTAAATGATATTCTATAATGATAGGTTCCACTACAGCATTTACTCGACCTCACATGGCTAAATGACATTCTAGAATGATCCACTATGACATCTACCTGACCTCACATGGTTAAATGACATTCTAGAATAATAGGCTCTATTGTTGGAATCTTGTTCTACTTTCCGGGTAAATGGAAGAATATATGTTTCACCCGACGACGTTTTGCAAACTCAACATCTATGGTTATCCACTAAAGGATGTTTGGCTTTGGCCTGTTGTGTTTTGAAATTTTTTTCTAAGCATCACACGTAGAATTGTGATTTCTGAAAATTTCTTTGAAGCTTCTTCCATGTCGTTTTTGGTTTACTTCTTCCCTTTTCTCCTATCTCTATGCAAATCTATTTATTTTTTCCTCACCTGGTCCACCCATAAATATGGACAAGATATTTGATTCTACTGCTGGCACCTGCATCATATGTTTTGTCCTTATAGTAGTCTAGCATCCATTCCATCACCTTTTCAGCTGTATCTTGGCATTACCAAAATACTATTTTAGCCCGTTATCTTTGTACTGATACTGAAATCCTGGAAGTGTGGGACTTGAAAGCAAGCTATGTGTTTGACTGGAGAAAATTGTCCCGAGAAATCTCAAGTTTTGGTCATAGCACTGCAAGTACACCAGTGTTAAATGGTATTTCCAGTTTTGATTTTAGTTTCCCTTGCAAACCAAATGGACCTTCCAATTACTACTAAGCTGACTAAGTCCATGCATAAAAATCTCAAGTTTTGGTCATAGCACTGCAAGTACACCAGTGTTAATGGTATTTCCAGTTTTGATTTTAGTTTCCCTTGCAAACCAAATGGACCTTCCAATTACTACTAAGCTGACTAAGTCCATGCATAAAAATCTCAAGTTTTGGTCATAGCACTGCAAGTACACCAGTGTTAATGGTATTTCCAGTTTTGATTTTAGTTTCCCTTACAAACAAAATTGACCTTCCAGTTACTACTTAGCTGACTAAATCCATGCATAAAAATGTCTGGCAGGCATATTGCTTCAGAATGCACCACAAAATCCTTATGCTGGAACTGTCGGGAACCTGGGCACATGGCCAGCAATTGTCCAAATGAGGGAATCTGCCACACCTGTGGAAAGGCTGGGCATCGAGCTAAAGAGTGCACAGCTCCACCCATGCCACCTGGGGACTTGAGGTTATGCAACAACTGCTATAAGCAGGGCCATATTGCAGCTGACTGTACAAATGACAAAGCATGCAACAACTGTAGGAAAACAGGTCACCTTGCACGTGAGTGCCCCAATGAGCCTATTTGCAACATGTGCAATGTTGCTGGGCATGTAGCTAGGCAGTGCCCAAAATCAAACATGCTTGGAGATCGGGGGGGAGGTATGCGCAGTGGTGGTTACCAAGACATTGTATGCAGGAACTGCCACCAGTATGGACATATGAGCAGGGATTGCATGGGCCCCTTGATGATCTGTCACAACTGTGGGGGCCGAGGACACCGGGCAATTGAGTGCCCTTCTGGGAGGATGATGGACCGCTATCCACAGAGGTTCTACCGTTGAATAATGATCTGAGTGGTTGCAATATTTCTAGCTGAGGGATGTAGCTCAATTAGTTATTAGATTTTTTTTATCGAGTGTTGAACACTAGGCTTGCGGGGGCATTTGAAACTCTCTATTTGATAGGCAGTGATTTGATGATGTTTCATGCGGAGCATTTATTTTATAGTAGTACCTAATAATTGTGTTAAAAGTTGCTCTGGTTTGGAATAAAGGATTTATTACGCAGTGTGCTAATTATGTTTTCTGATGGTGAGGCGAGTTTGCCATCTGCAATTTTTTTGCCTGAGTTCTTCACTGTACCATGAGCTCATCTGGAAACCTTGATAATGGTTATCTAGTCAGAAACAAGCAAATGCAGTAGCAGACGGTAAGACCAACTAAGCTTTCTTCAAATGCCAAGAGATGTAACAAATTAGCCTTTGTTTTACACTTTGTGGTGAAGAAACTGCAAGCACCATGAAATTCAAAATTAAATCATCCAACTTTCATCAAGCAAATCCATTTGTGTTGGAAAGATAGGACACGCAAATAACTATCGATAGTGCAAAATCATCAAGCATAAGATCATCAAATGACATTACCGCCTGACTATTAACCTGACAATCAGCATATAGAAGGAAAGCATGGTAAATGTGTGACTGATGATATGGCTGGAGGTGTTAGAATTATGGTTGGATTGGAAATAAAAAATAAAAAAATCAAGCCCATGCTTTGGCATTTCCACCTTAATGTTCCTTCTTTTTTTTTAGTTAAATGACAGAGGTATATTAAGCTTGGCTGGTGTGTTAACCGAGTTTAAGTTTTTTTTTTTTCAGGCAATCTTAGGTAGTATTTAATTATTTTTATGTGACCACAAAAAAATAAAAAAGTGAAAATAAAATAGATAAAATAAAGCAGGAGATAGAGACACAATTAGGTTAGGTTTGATTGTAGTGTATAGAATAAAGTGATTATTTTTGTACCTCCTGTTTTGAAAGTACAAAAGTTGATTTCAAAATTGTTCTAGGGACATTTATTTTTATATCTTTGTATGCCATTTTCTCTTCAATCAATCATGTTTCAGCCTTTGTTATCTCTGTATTTTTTTTTGGTTTCAAAAGAATAACCAAACACTACCTTAAAGACATACCAAGATTAAGTTCTCTTCACATTGATTCAATGTTTTTTTAAAAAATTAATTAAATTCTCTCTGATACTAACCTCAAAG
>Ga0325405_1003882_pt1 | contig 15342 bp, 5 predicted proteins | sample PopdelMetagenome_21_FD_205663 | JGI IMG/M metagenome (GOLD analysis project Ga0325405, IMG submission 205663) | Populus deltoides microbial communities from Bellville, Georgia, United States - Xylem-Control-R2 | ecosystem: Host-associated > Plants > Phyllosphere > Stem > Wood/Secondary xylem... | reverse complement strand
ATTAATTACCTGAATTAATGAAGAAAATACTGCAAAACCCACCCCGTTTACAGAGAGAAGGGGTAAATCAGGATGTTCGTTGGTGATTATGCTGGGTCTGGTTCGATGTTGCCATGGGTCTGTGATTTTGGTGATTTACAGATAAAGATTAAAACTATTAAGATGAAGGAGAAGAAGATGAAGAAAAAAATTAGTGATATTGAAGACGAATGAGAAGAAGATGAAAAGTTTGGGACGAAGGAAAATCAAATCGATGAAGAGAGGGTGATTTTTCTACAGCTAAGTGTGTTATTAGGGACGAAAAAGATGGGAAGGTAATTAATTTTTAGCTGCTGGTTTTGTTGTTCTTTTACTTTTCTAAGGGTGTGGGGTGGGGGAGGTAAAAACATTAGACAGTTGAGATTTTCTCTTATCAAAAGTAATCAACGGTTTCTATCATTTTGGTTTTATATTAAAATTTAAATAATTATTTTTTCAATTAGCAACGGATTATCCGTTGCAAACTTTACGTTGTCTTTAGCAACAGATTTTCTGTTGCTAAATTCTGTTGCTAATATTAAAAAAATAATATATGTTTAATCCGTTGCAAATCTGTTACTAAATTTAGCAACGGATAATTCCATTGTAAAATTCAGATGCTAATACCCCTATTTTTAGTAGTGTAAATAAACTTCGTTGAAAAGTAGCCATACGTTTGCTTCATCTTCATTTTGCTTGGTTCGTGCCATTCCTTTTGATTTCTTGTTAATTGTTGTTTGTTCAGGCTTCAGATAATGTGGACGCTCATTTTATCTGCTTCACTTGTGTGGATGGTAAACACTTAAATAATCAGCTTGCCTTTTGCTACGCTTGTTTAAGGCATGAAAAAACAATAATATGGTGTTGTTTTTAGTTGGTGAGCATGTGAATGGTTTTGGTTTCGACTGTTCATGATCCTAATTCATAGTTATCTTATACGTAGGAAAACTTTTTTAGCTTAATGGGAGAAAATCTGGGCCAATATCGCATCGTGCATCCTCACCAGGCAGCTTGATACAGGTATAAATTAGAATCCTTTAGTTTATTTTTGTCCTTGTAAACTTTTATTTTATGTGTGCTAAGACGGGAACAACATGGATGCATGTTTTAGGTCAATATTGGAAGTATTGAAATAATTAACATGAAACGCAAATGAAGATTTTCAACAATTAGAGGGTTATTGCTTTAATTACTACGTGGAAGTTGAATTTTGTGGCTTATGAAGTTTTTTGGTGTAAAATGTTTTGTTTCGGACCTCATGAAAGCCAAGAGAAGAGGAGCAGCGGCCATCCTCATCATTTCACAGTCATGCTGATGACGGTGTGCAGCCTCTTTTTCGGCAGACAAGTTGCTGCAGCGGTGTGAACCCGGCAGCAATGGAGGCCGACTCCCAGCAACCGTTCCCTGCGGTTGTGAAGGTCATCTCCCTTCGCGCTTTTCTTTCTTATGTTAGTCGTTCCAACCGGTCCCTTTACTAGTAAGCCTCTATTCGCAGTCCTAAGGTGCGAGAGTCTATTAGACTGTGGTGACAGAATCCTCCCCCTCCTATTCTTTTTTGTCTAATTCAATTCATCTGCATGTTCAAAGAGCTGTTTGTCCAATTCCGGGCACTGTAAGAACCGATTCTCTAATTCAATCAAATATCCCAACCCAAAGACCGGCCAGGCTTCTGAAGATGTTCTAAGCTAATTAAGAACAAGACTTTTCCTCTAAATATAGAAGTTCAACGACCCATCCAGTCAACTCTAGGTTATTAGCTTGTGTTCAGCTTTGTGATCGGCCATGACCATGTTTTAAACTCTTAGCCTTGTGCCTTGGTGTTTGTTGTAGTTTCTTGTCATTGTTTCACTCCACTTCCCTTGATATGCTCCATTCCGGCATCTGCTCGATGTGGGTGTGGCAAATAGTCTAACTTAATATATTTGAATCTAGCTATAGACTAAATACAAGTCCACGTGGGTTTAAAAAGTTATCAGGCCTAAAATCTCATTGATTACATTGCACATGTCATAATTCAATTTTTAAATAAATAATAAAAAATAAATGAATAAAAATATATTTGAGAATTGGGTTAAAACAACACAAATTCAAAATTAAAGGATGAAATTATATTTGAGAGTAAATTGGTCAGAAATTGAAGAATTAATAAGTTTGAAAATTTAATTAAAACTTGGATTAGTTTAATTAATGAAATCAGGAGAACTTAATTAAATTTTGATTTTTTTTTCAAGGGTTTAATTGAAGAATTAATAAGTTTGTAGACTTAATTAAACTTTGATTTAATTAATCAAATAAATTCATGGATTTAATTGAAATTAATTCAAGGGGCAAAATTAAAATTTATTGATTAAGGGACCCAATTGATACATTTCAAAACATCAGGGACCAAACTACAATTTGTCATTTCCATGCCAAATGATGCCGTTTTGGATCCTACTGTTCATCATCTGTTTGCTGAAGACCGGTTCAACAGGGGAAAATCCAGCAAGTCACGGCCACTATACCCACGATGCGGCCATGATCTCTCGCCTCCACGATGCCCATCATTTCTGGAGGCAGGGACACCAGACCTTCTCTGGCTTTATAAAAACAAGAGAAAGGCCTCAGAAAAGGGGGGGAACGGAGACGAAGGAGCAGGAGGGAAGAACACTGGAAACAAAAAAAAAAGCAGAGCGAAAGAAAAAAAACAGAGCAAGAGGAGAGTAGTATCGACCCGTCAGCTTCACCATCGTCTTCATCCTGCTTCCAGGCAAGCTTCTACAGCTTCACCACTCCGAACCATCAAAAACAAGCAAAAAAAAAAAAGAACGAAGACACTGGAAAATTACACAAGGCAAGACGAAAACAAAGGAAATTCAAAGTAACTGGGGAGGGCTTTTCCAGAAGAGAAAACACTAGAGGACAGACGCAGGGGATGAAAGAATAGCAGCAACACAGGGGACAGAAGAAGACCAGAAGAAAACCCAGAGAAAAAACAGGTAAGAGACAGACACGAAACGAGGAGGAAGAAGACATCGTCTGGCCAGAGCTAACCGGTCGTCACCATCGTCTTCGTCTTCACCCCGCAGCTGCACCAGGGAAGTTTGCATCTGTCCTTCTCTTTCCATCTTTAATTACACAAGCACTGTGCACTTGCAGTTTTAATTACTTCCACCATGCTGAGCGTGCGTGAAGCTTTTCATGCGTGTTACCTGCCGAGCCGGGCCACTGGCTTGGGCCAATGACCGGCAGGACTGGCTAGATCTAGCTCAGCATAAAAAAAAACATTTTTGTATGTATAAATAAAAAGTAAAAAATAAAAATTTATTTTATTGGTTTATTTAGCTACATAAAAAATAAATTATGTATGCGAAAAAATAAATTTATTTTATTTGTTTATTCACTAACGTTAGAGTCAGGAATAAAAATACTGATTTAAATTTATTTTATTTTTTTATTTAGCTACATAAAAAATAAAAAAATTTTGTATGCGAAAAAATAAATTTATTTTATTTTTTTATTCACTGCTGCCAGAATCAGGAACAAAAATACTAATTTAAATTTATTTTGTTTTTATAGCTACATAATATTTATCAACGCCAGAATTGGAAGTATCCGTAGTTGAATATTTACCGCGCCAGAGTCAGGAATATTACACGCAAACCATCATAGCATAAACCAACAAAATATTAGCAATTTATGACAAAATCAGCAATGTAGCCTGCCTCAAGCAAGACGCTTAAAAGGTGATAATATCTTCCCTTTTGCGAACCAGTCTCGTACCATAGAATCTCTGTTGACCAGTTAGGGTTTCTAGTGACCATAATACTAGGTGGCGACTTCTTAAATAAGACCATTCCCCATCAAAGAATAGGATACTAAAAATCTGTTCTTTTCATATTTATTTTTAAGGTTGCCGCGATGTCGGGTACGACAACACATAAAAGGACTTCTACCATAAATTATGTACTTATTGGGCTATAGAGAGGGAAATATTGACATGAACATTTGATTAACTATTTTTCAAATACTAAATAATCTTATTCTTAAGCATATCGGATTTTAAGACATCATCAATTGACATCATATGTGAAAAACTAATAAAAAAGTCATTAATTATTCTTCTAGAACTGGTTTATTAACATCCACAATCACCATCGAAGATAGATAATTAAGCACTCCTGGAATAGGATGCGTCACAAACCTCCCTATAGTTGTTGACATATCTACTCTATTAGAGTTCAATAACTCTTCAATAAAAAGTATGAAAGCCTAAAGAGTAATGAGATCATTCTAAGTCAGATATATTATGATTTTTTCTACTTGCCCATAAACTTAGTGAGACAAGTAAATTTGGGTTATGTGTTTGCTAACTTCACGCATGCAATTAGAGCCTTAAGATTTTGAAAAGCTTTCAATAAGTATAAGTGGAATGTTTAAAATTTTCTAAGTACCCATTTAGGCTGTTTAAAGGGATCCCTCTTATATTATTCTAAGTATAGGACATTGGACCTATATAGGCTGGGATACAGACTACTTAGAGAAATATTAAATCTATTAAAAGACCTTATATTCATACTTAGAAAATATAACATCATATATAAAAATAAATAGTTAAAGGTCGTAGGGCCAACTTCAGGGCTTGAAAGCTAAAATATTTATTATGTGATTAAACGCCCTACAAGACTATGACAAATCATGTCTACTCAAAATAAATAAATAAATAAATAAAGTTTTTACATATCCATGCCTGGCTCTTGGGCAAAATAGACTTCATCATTGGCTGCAACGACCCTAGCAGGGAAGACGTCCTTAAAATTAAGAATTTGGCCAATAGGAAAGGACTCATTAAAGTCCACTTGCATTTCCCTAGAGAGGTTAAGGAAATACAAGTTAGACATGGATAAGAAGATTTTGTCTCTTATGGTCTCTATTAAGGAGACAAACTCTCCATACTCCGTGTGGAATTCTTTGGATGAATTCTTTAATGTTTCCATCCTCGGACTATAATTATGAGCTTCTTCTATGGTAGCCCCCAACTCCTTCCTCATGGCCTCCCTAGACTCTCTAAGCTCAGCTACCTCTTTTTCTAAAAAATCTATTCGATTATACACCTCCCCAAGCTTCTTCTCAATTGAGCTCAGGATATAAGTTTGTCCCTTTATATCTCTCTCTGCAGTTGAGCATGAACAACCTTAATAGTTTTCAGCTCTACATCTTAAGCAGTTTTTTCTTCATTTAATCTTCGTACCTCTTTCCTATCAGCATGATATTGCTTCATCGCCTCTTCTATGAACTTTCTCTCCTCAACCCATCAATTCTCGAATGAGCACACATCATAAAAGTTCAAACAAAAAACAAAATAAATTCAAACTTTTATTAAATAAGACTAGTTAGTATATTAGAAGAAAAAAATTGTGAAGATTATTCATGCATAAAAGGTCATCTACTTAGTTACAGCTAAGTGATGCTGATAATTAGGGTTTGTCAACACATTGACATTGGAAGGAAAGGTAAGTAGCCTGTCTAAGGTATCCATAATCTCTAGTCCTCCATACTCGAAAGTGGGTCTTCCCTAAAGAATAGACTCTATTATGCTTATTTCCTCCTAGCTTAGGTTAGGAAAGCAAAGAGGAGCGCGATCCAAGTTCAGCCTGGAGAAGAAGTTCTTCACCCCTATGACATGAGGCACTTAGCTGGAAAACCCAATGAGCATAGGGATTTGGGCTAGTTTAAGCAAATATCACCCATATTCTCCTCCATTTCTTTGTATGAGTGGATTCTTCTTGAAAGGTGTCTTTCATAAACTCTCTTGGCTCAATAGAGAAGGTAAAAATCCAGGGAATAGAAGGTCCATCTTGAGCATTATTGGTTAGTGAATAGGAGTGTTTGAACACCCTAACCGTGAGTTTCTCCTTAAAGATCGTCATTAACTTGTCAAAGGCAAACAAGGTTGTCCATCTATTAGGATGGAGTTGAGTAAGACTCAGGTTAAAGTAACAAAAAAATCTCTTACAAACCCTTATAAGAGAAACAAGTACTCAAACTCATATATACATATGGGGACAATGATAATAAAATTACCCTCAATAGGTTTACTAGTGACCTAGGTGATACGGTCATCATCCTCCAGCAACTAAACCAAAAAATCACTTAGTTATTTAAAGTTGGTTAGGGTTGTTTGCTTATAAAAGACAATGTTTTCTGCCTCATCCCTAGGTGTCCTAGGTAACTTTAGTTTTCCCTTGAGATTTGAAGCCTCTTAAAGGATAGGCTCATTACCTTTTTTTAATATAAGAGAGTTAAGTAGCGTCACTTTCAATTCTAGAGTTTATTCTAATGGTCGTAGATCTCTGGTGAGAAATTCCAGTTTCAGGCTTAAAACTAAAATCTTTTCTCAGAAGATATGATTTTTCTTGCCTTTCATATAAGTCATTCTTAGAGAAAATTTGAAACATAAAATAAGCGATGAAGTGTGATTTCTATGTTTACCTATAAAACAACTCTTCTGCACAAAACAAAAAAACTTGATCTCTTTGTAAGGCTCTTAGTATAGGAAATGTAAAGAAAAAATTTGGCAAGAGTAAAAAATAAGATTAAAAAATAAGAAGGTTTATATAGGTCATCACCTCTTGTTCCCACCAATACATGTGGGATACATGAAATCACATCATAACCCTAGAAGGGCTAAATGCTTATTGTATTGATCATACGCAGCCAAATGATATTTTCGAAAAGATTGTTTTGCCACCTTATAACAACATTTAAGATCAATATCGCACCCTCGCGGCGGAGCGGTGATCATCGATTGATTTCGAGGTCTTTTGTTTTTTGTGTAAAAGGGAGTCGCCGCCTAGTATTATGGTCATTAGGAAACCTAACTGGTCTTTCAGAGATTCTAAGGCAAGAGACTGGTTGTGTAAAGGGAAGGTGTTAGCACCCCTAGTACGCCCTACCTAAGGTAAGCTGCTTGGTGTTTGGTTTGTCTTATAATTGCTATGGTGTTGGTGTTTTCTAATCCCATCAGTTTTTCTCAGTTTGATTCTAACTAAATTTATTAAGATAGAAATCCAAGGAGATTCCATGTGCTTTACAAGCTCATTTTTCCCTTGGTATTTCAAAAGTTTGCGACTCGTAAATCGCAAGGAGGAGGGACAAAAATTTAGAAATCTAGGGTGCTTTAAAAAACCTATTTTTTGTCTTAGTGTTTTATACTCTCACGGCTCGTAAACCATCGAGTAAAAAATTGAAATGTCTTCGATTATAATCAAGGCTTCTTTCAAGGATGTGTGCAGATTTATTATTTATAGAAAATTATTTTGGATATTTACCACTCCGGTTTTCTTTATCCAAATATTAACTGTGAATAATAACAAATTATTCCCAATAATATTTTGGATATTCGTCCTTTAAGGATTTCTTCATCCAAACATTAGCGGTGAATAATAGATGAATTCCCCTCAAAATAAGATTTTTATATTTTTTGGAATATTGGCCAATACCCTTTGGAGTTTTACAAACATGTTGTAAAATTCAAAAATACAAGAAAATAATTTTTGTGTTTAAGAAATCCATGCGAAAACACATTTTCAAAACTTCAAATATTTGTTTTTCTTTAGAGGAAATTCAAAAGGATGTTAGGGTATTGGTCGTATGCAACACACAAAAAAATATTTTTTTTACAACAAATACTCCAGTGCTTAAGCATAAATGATAAACCAGTGCACACTTTTTTATAACAAACAAACTCCACTGCTATAAATGATAAACCATGCTTGTACAAGGAGGATGCATTCACACGCCAAGACATTATTCAAGAGGGAAAAAAATTAAAGAAGACCCGGCTACTGTTCAAGTGAATTATATTTCACTTGAACAGTATAAACACAAAGGAAAATGCATGCAAAAAGGTGAGGAGAACATACCTGGAGGCAGACGAAGGAGCTGCAACGCTGTTGAAGGCTGCTGGCGAGACTATAAGTGTTGTCGTCTGTTCCAGCTCTTTCTCCCCTATTCTCTGTTCGTCTCCTGAGTTTTAACTTCTGCAATCTTCATCCCTCTCTCTCTACTGGTTATCTGCACTTTCTGGAGGTAGACGAAGGAGCTGCAACGCTGTTGAAAGCAGCTGGCAAGACTATCAGTGTTGTCGTCTGTTCCAGCTCTTTCTCCCCTATTCTTTGTTCGTCTCCTGAGTTTTAACTTCTGCAATTTGTAGTAAAAAAATGCAAAGAGGAAACTGCAATATTCTGATTTGTGTTGGTGCTTTACGTCTGATTTCTTTCCAGTTTTAGAGGATGGTGTGGCTCTTTTCTTTCCTTCCATAGGGCCAGCTGCTCCCTTTGAAATGAGGCAACAAAAACGTGGTCTTCAGATCCAAAAATCAAGCGTGATGAGAAAGGAAAAAAGCAAAGAAAAAAGGAAAGAAATCAGATGGAGGGTGCAGCTGCAAAGTCTTATTTTCCTTATTTGATGTGGTAAAAATCATGTAATTTATGATGATCCAACCCCCCTCTCCGGCTTTCAATATCCTTCTTCAATTCAATCCCTCATTTTAACACTTTTCGATTCAGTTCTTGGTCCAAAAAAAATCCTTCGAATCAGTCCCAAGAACTTGGGCAAAAACCCTTCTCGCGGCCAGAATCCCTGCTTTCAACACTAGATATTCAAACGGGAATATCTTGAGCTTCTGATATCGAAATCAAGCAATTCAAAAGCTTAAATTCATCTACGTGTCCCAGACTACAACTTTGATGAAGTATTCGAAGTGAGATAAAATCATTTTGGATAACAAAATCCGGCAGGAATCTGGTTGGTCAAAAAGGATCTCCGGGTCTAATTTAGAAACTGACAATACCGAGAATCCTGATATGACTGAGAGTATGATATAAGAAAAAATCAATAAAATTTGTGACAGAAATAGAGTTTTTAGTGCAAAACTTGGGTCAGGGTCCTTCGCACGGTAGAAATCTCTACCTTCACGTTAGATATTCAAACGGGAATATCTTGAGCTTCTGATATTAAAATCAAGCGATTCAAAAGCCCAAATTTATCTACACATCTAGGACTACAATTTTGATGAAGGAGTCGAAGTGAGATAAAATCATTTTAGAGAACAGAATCTGGCAGTAATCTGGTTGGTCAAAAAGGTTCTTGATCTAACAATGCTAAGCATCCAAATCTGACTGAGAATCTGCCCTAAGAACAATGATCCCTAGGATATAATAAAGGTGTATGTCAATTTTTCAACATATCATGAGTAACAGAATATACCTAGGATGTCCAGATATCGTACGAAACCAAGTCAAAATCAGAGCCTAAGTTGGAACAAAAAATTGCGACAACAGTAGAACCATTTTTTTAATGCAAATTATGAGGGATTTATTCAACCTTAAAGACCAGATAAAAAAGGAATGAATTTGGCATTATGAAGACTTCTAATCAATCTAAGAAAACCTGACGATTTTGGCAGTAAAGGGAAAGGATAAAGAGAGCAGAAAACAACTCAAACAGGGTTTTGAAAAAATATTTCTTTCATCTGCTTTTGTCAATTTTCTAGCAAACATGGGGTCCAAAAATGAGTAACAACAATCAATATGGGGGAGGCATCATTCTTTTTAAAAAGAGATAAGACAAATCTAGTTGATTATCTTTTTAATGTCTTTTCAAGTCTTTTCACACCTAATGCATAAAGACTTAGGGGGTAACTAATGAGTCAAACTTTTTTACTCAATATTTTGATGCTTTATGAAAGAGTCTAGAGCCCTCTTAAAGTGATAACCTAAGCGAACATGGGTTTGGTAGGTTGTCAAATCTAATATACTTGGGTTTAGTCATGTAAAACTCAAGTTAACATGAGTTTTGCAATATACTTGGGCTTAGTCATGTGCTGAGTCTAAGGCTATGTAGGTCTAGCTAGGTTAGTAGACCTTGTTGAGTTGAGCCATATGTTAAACCTAAGTCAATATGTGCTTGACAAGTTGTGTGAGCCTGACAAGTTGCTAAACCCAATATACTTGAGCTTAGCCATAGGCTGAGACCAAGTCAACATGAGTCTAGCAAGTTGTCAGAGCCAATATACTTAGGTTCAACCATGAGCTGAGCCCAAGTCAACGTGATGGAATTAACAAACCCATCTCTTCTAGATTTAGAAACACGTCAAACCTAATTGATCTAGAGGTTGTTAAAAATCTATATTAGGACCATAGAGTTATGTCTTAAACCTATTAATATGAATTGTTCACGTTAGAAATAATCATTTTTCTACATCCATATATGTATGTCGCACGTCCCCCGCACGGCGGAGCGGCAATCCATGATTGATTTCGGGGTCTTTTGTTTTGTTTGTGTAAAGGAGTCACCACCTAGTATTTTGGTCACTAGGAACCATAACTGGTCTTTCAGAGATTCTAAGGCAAGGGACTAGTTGCGTAAAGGGAAGGTATTAGCACCCCTAATACGCCCTACCTAAGGTAAGCTGCTTGGTGTTTGGTTTGCTTTATAATTGATATGGTGTTGGTGTTTTCTAATCCCATCAGTTTTTCTAGGTTTGATTCAAACTAAATTTATTAAGATAGAAATCCAAGGAGATTCCATGTGCTTTAAAAGCTCATTTTTCCCTTAGTATTTCAAGAGTTTGCGACTCGTAAATCGTAAGGAGGAGGGACAAAAATCTAAGGAAATTCATGGCGCTTTAAAAGCATATTTTTGCCTTAGTGTTTCATACTCTCACAGCTCATAAACCGTGGAGTAAAAAATTGAAATGTCCTCGATTATAATCAAGGCTTCTTTCAAGGATGTGTAATGACTTATTATTCCTAGAAAAATATTTTGGATATTAACCACTTAGGGTTTCTTTATCCAAACATTAACAGTGAATAATAACAAGTTATTCCCAATAATATTTTGGATATTCATCCCTTTGGGATTTCTTTATCCAAACATTAACGGTAAATAATAACAAGTTATTCCCAATAATATTTTAGATATTCATCCATTTGAGATTTCTTTATCCAAATATTAACGGTGAATAATAGATGACTTCCCAAAAAAAATAAGATTTTTGTATTTTTTGGAATATTGACCAATACCCTTTGGAGTTTTACAAACATGTTGTAAAATCCAGAAATGCAAGAAAATAATTTTTTGTTGTGCTTAAGAAATCCATGCAAAAACACATTTTCAAAACTTCAAATATTTTTTTTTTTAAGAGGAAATTCAAAAGGATGTTAAGGTATTGGTTGTATGCATGAAAACATTATATATATATATATATATATATATATATATATATATATATATATATGTTTGTCGTATTTGCGTTGAAAACCGGGTATTCTAAATGCGAGATTGATATATTTTTTTATAATAAAAAAAAATATAGACCTTAAAATAAATATGCTAGAAAATCATCAATCTCTCTCTCTTTCTTTTTTTGGAAAAAAAAAAGGTGAAACCAGTAGATCCAGCCAGGTCACAAAAAGCTCAACTACTATTCAAGTGAATTATAATTCACTTGAACAGTAAACATAAAAGGCATGCACATAGCTATGTAATTAAAATGCAAAGTGAGGAGAATGCATGGAAACTTACCTGGCGCTGAAACGGGCGAAGGGATGGTGCTGCAGTTTCTTGCACACAACCGGTCATCACTGATTCTGAAGATAACGACGAATGCTGGTAACTGGTGTTGGTCTCTGTCTTTCTCGTCTTGCCGATGCTTTCTCTGGAGACGACAAAGACGATGATGAAGGTGTGATGTGCCGACGGAATGGATGTTCTTCCCTCTATGTTTTCTTGCTCTTTCTCTATTTTCCTGTGGGCTACTGCTTTGGCTAATACCTATGGAAGAAAACATTGCATCACTGGAGGAGAAGAAACTGGAGACGAAAATGAAGGGACGAAGGCGATGGCGAGGGCGTGCTGGTTGGTCCCTCTATGTTTTCTTCTGCTTGTCTTCTTTCCTTCTGCTCATCCCTGTTGTGTTCTTCTTCGCCCATTTATTTCTCTGGTTTTCTTTCCTGTGCTTTCCGCCTTATCTCTACTGAGAAGAAATGGTTACTGCTGCTGTGGGGCTCAGTAGAGGCCGGTCTGGGGCTACGTTGACAGAGAGGGCTTCTTCAAGTGCAGAGGAAGAAATGGCCGAGAGAGGGGAATGGCCAGGAGGGGGACTGGTTTTGGGTGCTCTCTCTTTCTCTCGTTCTTGTCAGAAGGAAATGGAAATGAGTGGGCTGTCGGGAAGAGTGACATGAGGAAATAGGGGAGGTGGTTTTAAAGGGGTTCTCTGGTTTTGCAAAGGAAGAATGGAGATGGGGGACTAACAGATAGGGGAGCTACTGCGTTTTGGAGGAGAGATAGCGATGATGGAATGGCTAAGAGGGGAATGAGGGTTCTAGTGAAAGGGAGAGGGGACAGTGTCTGGCCAGAGAGAGATCCTTAGATTCTTCAAATGGAGGGGCTGCTTCGTTGTTTTTATTTTTAAAAGATGAGTAGTGGCTACGGCTTCTTTGCTAAAGAAATAGGGTTAGGGTTTTTCTGTGTTTCCTCCAATTTTTGTTTGTCTCTCTGCCCCCTGTAAATTTTTCTCCTCCCCCGTACATATGGATGTAGGTTCACTTATATAGAAAATCCCTATACGTACTATTTAAGAAAATATTGCAATAATTATTATAGAGATTATCTTCTATAATCAGCACCAACAAATCCTATATATATAGTATTTTTTATTGTAGTGATTATTTTCCATAACCAACACAAATCAAATCATATATCTATGATATTTTATATTGCAGTAATTATATATGATTCAATAATTATCTCCTTGACATATTGCTTCCTTAATATTAGCCCTGATGTTCTATGTTATCGCCACATGTAAACCTTTATTTTTTTATTTTTTATTTTTTTGAAAATTTATTAAAATATGGGTCAAAAATTAGATAGCATTAATGTATACAAGGTCTTTCAATGACATATCATATTTTCATCTCATTAATGATCTGTAAGGGATATTTTTTCTTCATTAATGATATGTAAGGGGTTTTTATCCCTCATTAATATTATTAGAAGAAAATGACTCTCTGGTCTCTCCACTCCATCAAAACGATAAGGTTCGGGGATTATAAATACTTTCTGAACCACCAACGTAAAGGATTCACTTTTTTCTACTCTCCAAGCATTCCTACCGTAATCTTTAGAACATTTATCATACCAAAGCAAGAACAACCATTCTTGTTCTTGAAGTTTAAAGTTCTTTCTTTCATTTATTACAATTTCCATTTAAAGTTATTGACTTTATTATCAGAAGATTCCTAAATCCAACCGAAAGAGACTATTTTGCAGGTACCAAGACTTCTACCATCAATTATGTACTTTATGGGCTATAAAGAGAGAAATATGAATATGAACATTTGATCAACCACTATCTAAACAACAAATAATATAATTCCTGAGCATATCAAATTTTAAGACATCATCATGATGCAAACTCAAATGTATTCTATTGTCGAAAAGTTAAAAGAAATTGCTTTAGATGTACGAGTCTTATTTGGCTATGAAAGTTTGTATTTCTTAGTGCAAAGTATAAGGAAGGTGTTAGAAACATAGTAAATGAAAAATAATCTAAATTTTCTACTTCAAATTTTAGTAGAAAAACTAGGAATTAAAAAAATCAGTAGATTGAATGTTGACTAATTTTATTTGGTAAAAGAATTATGAGTCTCTCATCATATTAAAAGAAGATAAATGGCCTTGGGAAAAATATTCTAGCTCCAAAATAAAAAAAAATATTATTCATTGGAACAATGTAAAGATGATTTTTCTCCTCCACTTAAAAAAATTGAAATTATCTATAAAAGATATTGAAGTCTTTTCATAGGATTCATTTGTCATTGCTAAATTAATCGAGGACAAACAAGTCTTTTATCATCTTCATTGCATAGTGAAACAACCAAAATAATCTTTAAAGCAAAAAAAATAACATAAATGGGCATTTTTTTTTAATTTTTACAATGTTTTTTTCATTATTATAATGTCAGTTGAGGGGCAATTTAATATTTTACTAAATATAAAAAATAATAAATAATTAAAATGCATAGTGAAAATAACAAAAATGTCTTTAATAGCAAAAATTCTAACCCATGAGTCAATGAGGTTTCTGGTCTTTTCACAATGGTTTTTTTTATTAATTTAACTTAAGTGCAAATTAGTATTTGACTAAATATAAAAATAATAAATAACCAAAAGATGAGTGCATCAAACACACTCTTCGACATATGGGAGGCGTATGTGCCCTTTAGGTGGAGCACGTGATGCTTCCCCACGTCCAAAAATGCCCTCATATTGTGCCATGAAAATGCTCCACATCCTCTTCTTGGTGTAGGGGCACATTTCTATGATGGCGGTCTAGTTTATCACTGGTAGGTCCTTTTTTTTTCTCTTTCCTCCCCTGAAAAGTACGGTTTGATCCTTTTTGTTATTGGTAGTCAACTTCAGCACAATATAAGTTTTATTTATTTTCAATTTCATCCTTTAATTTCAATTTGACATTTATTATTTTTTCAAGTTGGTCCTTATTCTTTTGATTTTTAATATTTTCATTGACTCTTTTATAAAAATTTTATTGGTTTTCAATTCCATTCTTCAATTCAAATTTATGGTATTATGTTTTTCAATCTGGTCCTCATTGTTTTGATTTTTATTTTTTCTTGGCCTTTTTGTAATAGTTTAGTTTATTTTTAATTTTATCCTTCAATCCAGATTTATGGTATATTATTTTTTATCAATTTGGTCCTCATTCTTTTTATATTTTTTTGTTAAAGTGAATTTTTTTTTCAATTTCACCCTTTAATAAAAACATATTTTTATTTTTATGTCAATTTTGATTTCATTATTTTGATTTTTTTTATTCTTTTGCTAAATTGATTCATGTTTTCAATTTTGATTCTTATTTTTTTAATTGCTATTTTTTTATTTTTTATATAATTAAAATTATTTTTGGGGAATTAGGATTCATCGTTTTTCCAGATAGGGTGCTTATGATATAATGACTCAAGTTATAAGTTTGAAAAGTTAATCCAAGTAGATATTTTAAAAAAAAAACTTTATAATTCTTAATATTTTTTATTTTATTATTCACATCTCGACTACTTGATTAAAAAATATTAGTTACATGCCCCGCGCGATGCCGCGGGTCAATTATTTTTTGCATTTTAAAAATAGCTAAGATCTAAAAGTGTTAGGGTTTTTTTTGCAAAGTTATACCAAAGAGTCTCAGGTTTGGTTGCAACGCCTGACTCAAGAGTAATGTTTATAATATTAATAATAACATTAAACTTGGGTTAACCCTTA
>Ga0325405_1003881_pt1 | contig 15342 bp, 7 predicted proteins | sample PopdelMetagenome_21_FD_205663 | JGI IMG/M metagenome (GOLD analysis project Ga0325405, IMG submission 205663) | Populus deltoides microbial communities from Bellville, Georgia, United States - Xylem-Control-R2 | ecosystem: Host-associated > Plants > Phyllosphere > Stem > Wood/Secondary xylem... | reverse complement strand
AAATATCTACATGAAAGATGAATGATCGTGATTTTGTGGCTACGTCTACACGTTAATGTTTCGTGTATGAGATTTTTTCAAATAAATTTTGTCAATAATTTTTTTCTAAAAGGATCCTAATCTTTTTGGAGATAACTAGTCATGGAGACCTAAAGGGACCCAAAGATAAATAGTCACGGGGACCTGCAGACAATCGGTTATGAGGACCATGAAAATTTTTTATAGAGATACATCTTGAGACATATTTGAAGACATTGAGACTTTTCATAGAGATACGTCTTGAGACATGAAGATTTTTTATAATGATATTTTTTTGGTACATAGAGATATAAAGAAAAACTATTTTTTTATTGAAAACTTAAAAGATGGAGATACAATACATGGGTTAATATAGGGATTATTTGATCTCGAATAACTCAATAACTGTTCAGATTTCTTTAATTTTTTGCTCTGGTTTTGTTTCTTTTATCATGAAATGTTAGAGGTACCCTATTACAATCAATATTTCTATATCCTCTTAGAGACATGAAGATATAAAGAAAAGTTACTATTTTTTATTAAAAATTCAAAAGATAGAAACACAATGCATGGGATAATCTGTGGATAATTTGATCCCGGGTAGCCCATCAAGTATGCAGACTTCTTATGTTTCTTGCTCTAATTTTTTTTTCTCTCACAAACTATTAGAGATACCATTTTGCAATCAATATTTCTATATCCTTTTTAAGACGTAACATTCCTCAATGTCATGCCCATGATCATGGTGAAAAAAACATAAATTATTAGGGTTTCTCGTGTTTGTGCCACTTTTCATGGGGGATGGATATTGCATAAGTTCTTTCACTTTGATAGTAACTAACACCTTATTCTATGTGGTGGTTAAAGATGTAGTCACGAGCTTAGAGATTTTTAGGTGATCATAGATGTGCTTTTTGGCTTTCTTTTTGGATGCTCTTATGAGAGACTAATGGTGTCATGGAGACTCTGCTTGTGAGTGGAAACGAGGGTGTCCTTGTTTGTCACGTTGATTTCTTCTATCCTGATATAATTCTTCATTGTTTGTTTAATGCTTTGATCAAGATTCCAGTCAATAAGAGTTTATAAAATTTCTCATAAAAAATAGTTTAGACTTTATTAATCAAGACTTATATGGAAATAGGTTTGATGAGTTTTTCATGTTGAACACCTCTTTGTTGAATCTTTGAAAATAAGCCTTAATGCTCTCATCCTTTATTGTATGATAGTGAAAAGCTCTGTTGTGATTTTTCTAGTTGGAATGCTTGAGCTGAAGTCGATGATGAGTTTAAAGTTAAGATCATAAAAGTAGATAATAGAGTCAGGCTTTAGATTGTGGAACTATGCTCATGCAAATTCATGAAATATTGTTGAAATTGTTGTGCACATAACATCAATATTTTATGTGATCAGTTCTATGATACTTTTCATATTTTATATGTGTTCTTGAGTGTTTGTAAGTCCTTTGTAGTTGTCCAAGCTAGATTATACAAAGACACAATCTTTAGAGAGTTGAGAGAGCAATTAACTATAACAAAGTAAGGATTCTTCTACTTAGTAGGGGTTGTGGTCTTGCTCACGAACTCTAGAAGTTATAGAGCTTGTCTCACACCTAGATCTTTTTTTTTGTGTGCATAAGTGAGACTCGAATGTAGATCAATGATGACTGTATTGTTTAGAGTGTTTCGTGTGAGAACAATTTTTATAGCTCCTTCTAAATGTAGGAATATTAGTGTTACTTGCTTGCATGTCATTATACCTTGTCTTTTTAGGGAATTGGAGTTGTCATTGTACACTTACTGGTGCTTGTTGTTGTGTAGAAGGAAGAGTAAGAAGATGCAGTTGTATCACTGTGACAACATAATTGAGCATCTACTCATGATGAGAAAGTTATTGAAGGCATAAAGGAGATAGAGCCCCTGTAGTAGGGAGATTAATTATTCTCCCCAGACTTGGAGTTTCCTCAGCCATGAAAAGAATAATGAAAGAGAATGAATTGTTTTTTTGTTTAGTTTCCCATAAACGATGTCAATAATGAAATCAAGAAGAAATTCACTCATAAATTAGGTTTTTCATTATCTGTTGGCCAGACGTGTGAGGCGAGCTTCAAGTTTAGACTTGAGTATTCTTAAAAAATTAAGTCTTTCATAGAACAAGAAACTTTTTAATGCTTAAGTTAGTAATGACATGAGAGAAACAATATAAAAAAAAACTTGAAAGTAAGTGTAATACAAGAGAAAATTGAGTCTTACGACATTAGACAAAGTTGAGAGAACATGTAAAAGAATAGTTGGGTAGAGATTTGTGATTTGAGAAGACTGTTTTTGACTAGTGACCTAAGATATTTGTAAACTTGGGTCACATCAGCTCACCTTGAACATAAAGAGTGATGTTATGATTAATCGATAAAAATATTGGTGTTCATTTTTGGTTATAGTGTTTGACATTGTTATTGGTGGGATGGTTAGTGAACATTAGTGATAAATTCCCACTATGCATGGAGAGTGGTAAACACATGTCAAGAATTAACATTTAATTAAGCCGAGATTTAATGGAAAAACTACATTATAATATTTTTTTTTTGTAGCCAGACTAACTAAATAAATATCAAAGATTGTTCATTGATTTTATACAATTTTATTCTAAGATTGTATTTAGTATGAGGTTAGCATCAAAGATGAATTATTAAAAGAGTAATCATTACTTTAGTAATTTTTAAAGTTGCTAGGTTTTTTTTTTCAATCTAAATTTAAGCATACGTACCATGGTACATTTATTATTACACTTATTCTTTTAGATTGTTTAATAGAACACTATTTTCAAAACTTTTTTAACTGATTTTTTCAGTTTTAATGATAAAATTACATTATTATTATGCGACTATTATATGATTTTATTTTTTCTATCTCTTTTTTAAGTATAAAGCACTTCTTTATATTATTTATCATTAAATCTTAATCTAAAGGAATCTAAAAACAATATAGTTCCTTTAATTTTATGATTGTAATTTTAAATTCATGGTGTTATCGCCTGTTGCCATTAAAGACTGTTTTCAAGCTTAAAATCCACACTAAAGATCCATTTATGGGCTTTTTTTTTTTATGTTTTGAATATGCAGAATATCATCTTGAATTGCTCCTGTTTAGGAATTAAGAATTTCTCGTTTTTTTTCCTTATTTTTTGTATTTATATTATTAATTTTGAATTTCTAGTCTATTTTATTTTCTAGTTTAGCCTTAACTAGAGTAGCTATTTATTTTGTTTGTAGGCTTTTGGCCTCTATTATTATATTATTCAAAAACATTCAAATTTGGAGTTTATATATATATATATATATATATATATATATATATATATATATATATATATATATATATATTTTAGTGTGTTTTATTTTGTAGAATCTTTGAATACTGAATAACCTGGTATCGTCCTATTCACTGCATCACAATCTATCATTGTTCAACTCACTAATTATTAATATTTTTATCAAAACTTGTGTGTTTTGAGATGTTGTAGCAGTTATTATTTAAAATATTTTTTATTTATAAATATATTAAAATAATTTTTTTTATTTTTAAAATTAACATATGAAAATAATCTAAAAATATATAATAAAAAATTAATTTTAAATAAAATAATTAAATTTTAAAAATCACTATTTCAAAACATACTCGACCGCGCATGGCGAGCCCTTGCAAGTTGCAACTAAAAATTTATAGCTGCCGAGTATAGGTTAGCCCTTTGAAACTTCACAGCATACCCTTGGCTGGCCACTCAGTCGTCGGAACTCGGAAGGAACTCCTCAGTATATAGTCATGGTTAAAAGAAATTTTTAACTGTGACTCAATTATTCTTAATCAATATTTTAATTTTTTTTAAGTAATAAAATATTTATACTATATTTTAAAAAGATTAAAAAAATAAATTATTTCTTATTAATTTTATAATAACTAACCAAGATTCAGAGGAGCATAACATCTAGTCAAAGATACAAGGATTTCAATTTTAAAGAGAATAAGGGGTGGTTTGGGATAGTTGTAATAATTATTATTTTTAAATATTTTTTATTTTAATATATATTAAAATAATATTTTTTATTTTTTAAATTTATTTTAATATTAGCACATCAAAATAATAAAAAATAATAATTTAAAAAAATTCAAAATTTTTTAACTTTCCGGTTGAAAAGAATTTTTTTTTTTTTTTAAAAGCGAAAAATCATTTGTTGTCCTTTGCATGCTAATCTTTATCAACAAGACGTGCTGGGACGCTATTAGTCGTTAGCTCATCGACAAGAGAGGCTGTCGGCCACTACAACCCGCGCATGGCTGGGTAGGCTCGCTGTCGCTGTTATTATCATTCGTGTTTTTAAAAAATATTTTTTATTTAAAAATATATTAAAATAATATTTTTTTATTTTTTAAAAATTATTCTTAATATTAGTATATTAATTTAAAAATATCCAAAAAAATATTAATTTAAAATAAAAAAATTTAAATTATTTTTAAAATATAAAAATAGTTAAAAGAGGGTTTGGATTTATCATAAGCCCTCCCGTAATCATGCTTTTGTTGATATTACGCTTTCTCAAAAAACCTCGGGGAGGGTTTGGATTTATCCCATCGTAGCATACCTGATTTTTTTTTAATCCATTTTAGTGGATATATAATTCTCTTAAATTAGTGGATAAGAAGACACTCTTTCAAGGAGTTTTTCTAAACTTACTTTTTAAAATAATATAAAATAAAAAATATGTCCATGCAGGATCAAATAAGATGTGGAGTGTGATTTTCTCAGGATTGTTAAAAATATTTTTTTATATGGTATAAAAGCTATAATATAAATTGAAATTGTAAATTTAAATCATAAAATTATAAGTAATTTTTTTAACTATTTATATATTGATAATTTCAATTAAAAAATTAAATTACATTAAAATTTAACAAAGTGAGTCAACAATATTATAATTAATGAGTCAAAATAAAATGAGAAAAATAAAAAGTAAAGAAATAACCCTCTAAATAATATTAAATTTTATTCTGAGATTTTTTATTTTTCTATGTCGTTAATTTATTGATTCATACTATCTTTCATTTTATTTTAATTACTATTTAGTAATTTTTTTATATTGAGAAGTTTTGTTGTGAGGCTTTTTATTTCTCTATGTTACTATTTAGTTCATATCATAAATTTAATAAATTTATAAAATCAGGTATATTTTACCGATTTTGCACGAATTAACTCGCGATTTTAATAATTATAATATTTGCAACCAATCATAAAAACTTGGAAAAGTAGTATTTATTACCGTAATTTTATGGTTGTACAGAGCATGCATGCTCGTTTCATAAAATTGAGCTATTTTAGAAAATAAATTTTTAATTGTTTTATTTTTTTTATATTTTTTACCAACCATGTTCTTTTTTGAAAAAAAAAACCCTCTTGTCTCATGCTACATGAATTTAGTTTATTTGTGACATCATGGAATCATAATATGAAGACCATCGTTTGTTTGAATTGAATTCCTTATAGCATATCTAAGTCTAGACGAAACCTGCCTTGTAACTTGATTTTTACCTTTATTAATGTAACTCTTTTTACTGATAAAAAAAACCTTGGTACTGTGTGTATATAATTTCCGTGAAACCATCATGGTGATAAATTTGATCAGTGTATCTTTATATATTTTTATAAAAAATTATTGGATCAAGAAAAATATATAGATATAATTTTCATGAAATTTTGGGTGTGTTGAGCTAGCACGTGTCAGCACAAACACACCCTAATATAGACTTGTTGGGTCTGATGCTAGCCTATCATTTATAATATCTAAATTATTTAATTTTGGGGAGTTACAGTGGAGTGAAATAATACAAATATTACTGTTTTTTTAAGCACCTCCTCTAGAAAATGCTCATCACATCTTAAATACCAAACGCTGTCATTTCATGGAGATGCTCTTATAAGGGATGATGAAAAGATGCAGAAAACTCGTGGAGAAATAACATGATCAGAATAATAATTAGGGTTCGGGGAGAGAGTCTAATACCATAATAACAACAAAGAGAGTATCAAGAATTGTATGTCTGTATTATGTCAATTGTTACAGGGCTGTCACTGATCAGATTAGCAACGGTGATGTCCTGGAGCAGCCTCTTATCTCATTACAAGACACTTCGTGCTGGTGCCCCTTTGCACGCGAATGTCTAATCCAAGAGTTGCCTCATTCGATAGACTATCTCTCGATCAGGAAGATAATGATGCTTCAAATCTTCAATAAGACAAACCTAAACCAGTAAGAGCATCTTGGCATCTCGTAGCTAGGGCCTAGGAGACCTTGTATGGTGGCTGAAAATGCTTCGAGAGTCGAAACCAATGTGCTTGCTCTCTTTTTCTTTCTTTTGAACTGTACGTGTACTCCTTGGTATAGCAATATAGTAGCTAGATTGTGCGCACTACATGGAACAATAATGAAAAAACAGTATGTTTTAAGATTAAACCAAGTAATCCAGTAGAAAAAAAAAACTTCTAAACAGCAACAAAGAACACTGTGCTTCCCAGCACAGATGCACAGTATAAAATATGTTAATAAACACAAAAAATAAAATCAGAATAATAGAAAAAAACAAACACTGGAACAGTAAACATGCAGCAACCTTCAACCATTCTCAAATTAAATTCATTCTAGCCATTATCATTTTCGACATAAAAATACAATGATTGACTAGCTAGTACATTCTAGAGCCATCAAAGCAAATAATAATAATAATAATAAAATCTTGTTTTTCAAGAAACCCATCACTCAAATATATATATATATATAAAAAATTAAAAACATGAACAAGAAAACTAATATCCACAGTAATAATTATTTACCTTCCTCAACAATCAAACAAAACATTAATCCTTCAATTTTCTTAACTAATTTCAACACAAAATCATCCATCAAAAGCATATGAAACATAGACTAATTTCTGAACCACCAAACATAACCAATATTCTCAACTAAAAATGATAGATTTAATTTTCAAGACAGAAACAAATGACCAAACATAATCATAAAAAAAAACCCACTCTAACTTACCTCAGCCATCTTTAAGACCAAAAGGATAATACATAATTACATTAACTATAATAAAAAAGTGTCAAATTATATAGCAAACATAGCCATAAAACTGATCAAGGAAACTCACATCTACAAAATTAACTATTCACTTTCATCAACAATTAAACCAAACAACAATCCTTAGTTATTATTTTTTGAGTGGTTTCGAGAAAAGATTATCCAACAAAAGCACATGAGAAAAAAGAAGCAAACATTGAATCACTAAGCATAAGCAACAATATTAAAAAAAAGAAGATGGTAACTTAACCAACAAGAATAAATCCATGAAAGCTGATGAGCAAGCCAACCCCAAGAATCAAACACAAAAGAATTGTGAGAGCCAAAGAAAAGAGATGTCAGTTGTAATCCATAACAGCTAAGAATGGTTGAATCCAAATAGTAATACTTTATAACCCATAATTATACAATATTTTTTCCTATATACTCTGCATTTACTCCTTTCTATCAATTGATGTTGCTCACAAAATGAAGATATGGGTAGAAAAAATCCAGAACCAAAATGGCAAAAAAACGAATATGGTAAAAAAAACCACCACATGAAGACAAAAAAAAAAAAGAACCACCATCAAAAACCCACGATTAAGCAAGCAAACCTTAAATACCCTTCCTAAAGCATCCAACACCCCAACATAAACCAAAAGGCAAAACAACTTTTTAACAATTAAATTTATTGAACAATTAGAATACACATGTGAAGATCTCATACACCGCATCAGCCTTCAACCAACCAAAATAAAGGGTAAAACAATCATTCAACTATTGAAATTCACAGTTAAAAGCTTTCATACGCTACAGTGCAGAGCTGATCTCCTTTAGTATATTATATAATAATTAACAGTTGCTTCACTGTGGGTTGATAATTCTTTTAGTAAAAAATAAATATACAAAGTTTTTCAAACGTGTTTTTGAATAAAAAAAATCTCAATTATAAATTTTAAAAAAACTTATACACCAATCTAATTAAATAAATTTATATTTAATTAAAAAAACTAAGATTAAGATATTTAATCTTGCAACACGAATCATATACTAAGTCATGTTTAATAACTTTGTTTCTTATAATAATTCTTTTATTTAATCAAAAAATTATTCATGTTAATAAAAGGTAAAAAAAATAATTCATCAACAAAAGCAAATTGAATAAAACTATGAAACTCACCTATAAAACAATCCAATATTGAATGAAAAACTAAAAATATAATAATTTAAAATCAATCTAATGTTGCAGGATGAAATTGAAAAAAAATAAAATTTAAAAATATGCCAAATTAAATTACATAAAAAATAAAAAAAAAACCTAGATAACTTGGGTCATTTTCAAAATTAATGAAACATTCTATAAAAAACAAATAAAAAAATAACAAAGATTAATCTCTAATTGAATAAATGCTGAAGTCTGAAATTGAAAAAACATTAGCTTTAAAAAAAAAAACAACCCGAGCAAACCTCATAAACCTAAATTAATCTTTAAAACTCACAACTTATGAAATTCTAGACCCGGGCTCAATTTAAAAACTTAATTGCAAATCAATTTAATGTTGATGTATGAAATAAAAAAAACAAATTAAAAAACTTGCCAAAGTGAAAAATATAAGAATGAAAAGAATTAAGATCAAATTTGATCGAAAAAAAACCTAAGGATGAAACTGTGAAAAAACAAATTTGAAAAATTATCCCAAACAAAACAAATAGTAATTAAAAAATATGGACCAAACTTAAAAGATGAAAAAATTGAACGAGGTTGAAATTGAAAAAAAGTTCCAATTTTATAAATTATTCTGAATAAAACAAATAGTAAAAAAAAAATAAAGACAAAATTCAAAGGAATAACAAATTGAAGGGCTTCTTTGAGATTTTGAAGGTGCATGCATGAAAATTAAGGATAAGAGATAATAGAAGGAGGGAAAGGTTGTTGATGCCAAACTAGATGACTATTGGCCACACGCACCGCCTCACCATGGAGATAACACCAAAATGATCCAAACACCGTTGCAAAATGCAGTGTTTGGTGCATAGACAACCCCGCATGCATCGCCCGAATGATGTAATGATCACCCATGTGCTTAGGCACTATTTTTTAATAATATTTGTATATATTAAATTATAAATTTGCTCCTAAACCAACTTGATAATATATATAAAAAATCCTGAGTGCAAATACAAAATACCCTTGAATGTAAGCTATAAAAAAATTCCACTTTTAAAAACATATAAGTCATTTCACTCCCTTTAAATATGAAAAAGACAAAAAAAATCTTGCACATAAGCTTTAAAAGAGCTTGAATCTTAAGGTATAATAATCATTTTACTGCATATTATAAAAGCAAAAGGATGTAATTGTCCCCTTTAAATTTGACAATAATAAATGAATTATTACGGAGTTACTAAATTACCCCTGATAACATGCTTTTGGTTTTGTTTTTTAAAGGAAAAATGAATATTTCACCCCTAAAGTCCCAAGAAAACCACCTATTTTCTTTGTTTTTTTGTTTTAACCTGTCTTTCAATCTTACCCTATCATGATAAATTAGCCTAAATTGGCTTATAAATTAGTTCTATAATAAGCAAAATGAAAAAAAATTAAAAAAAATACTTCTGAACAATGAGCACACCATATTTTGTGAGGAGATATACAGTAATTAGTGTTTTACCTGATTAATATTAACAGCATAGCATCCAATATCATCCACTCTCTTTTTCACTTCGGCAGAAATTAGCAGTCGAAGAGAAAACCCTATATAGGCATCAACCACTATTTCATATGGAGCACAATTATTTTCGTCTTCATCATGTTGGAAAGCATAGAGGGATAATAAATATTATATAATTTCATTGGGCTTATTGGATATTTAGGGTCTTTTTTAGGATGGTGGTAGCGGTAATGATGGTGGTTGAAAGTATTTTCTGTATAAAAATACATTAAAATATGTTTTTTATTTTTTTTTAAAATTTCATATCAACACATCTAAACAATTTAAAAATATAAAAAAATTATTTTAAATAAAAAATTTAAAATTTTTAGAAACATAGTTTGCACCGCGATCCAAAACATAGTTATGGTTTTACATGCTTTGGAGTCTGATAATGTTTAGCTATTCTAAAGCTAAAATGGTATTTTTGTTTTCTATTAATAATGTAATTATTAGAAACACCACGAAGCAATCTAATTTTTTTTCTTTATTAGTCGATTTTTTTAATAATAAGTCATTTGAATTACCTTTTTTTTAAAGAAAAATATTAACAATACTCTAAATGGTGCCGGGAAATCACTGTTTCCCCACACCCAAAATCACTGTGGATTACAACAGTAATCCACAGTGCATTTCTTTTCTTTTCCTTTTTTGCTTTTTTTTCATTTTTTCCCACTTTCCCTTTTTTTTTACTTTCCTCTTTTTTTTCTAAAATTATTATTGTTGATTTTACTTTTTAAATATTGAGTTGGTTAAAAATTTCGCTTTGTAATTTTTTTCCTTTAAAATATTGTGGATTGCTGCGGTGTTTTTCCACATGGTTTCTCTAAATGGTTTTTTATTTTATTTTATTGGAAAAAACACTGTAGTTTTCCTCACAAAATATTGTTAATTGCTGCAACGTTTTTCCTCATGGGTTTTTTTCCTTCCAAAATTATCTTTGTTGGTTTTTTTTTAATATTAAGTTGGTAGAGAGTTTAGCTTTGTAATGTTTTTTTGCTTTTTATTAACAAAAAAACTAAATCATATGGAGAAAGCATTGTATCTTTCCTCACAAAACAATGTAGATTGCTACAAATCATTTTTTTCAATCTCTAAGTTTTTGATCACCAACACAACTTTTTTGTTCGTCATGAAATATTTGCTTCATCATACCTTTAGTTTCTATTACTTATCTAGTGCTGATTCACAATTATAACACTATCAAGTGTATTTGTTTTATAAGCCTGCGGCAACGCGCGGACATGTCATCTCGTGAATGTCTATATGATGTTAGCACGTGTATTTGAAGTTACTAGTTACATGACCCGCGCGATGCTGCGAGTTAATTTTTTTTACATAAAAAATATCAAAAAAAGCTAAGATCTAAAAATATTAGATATTTCTGCAAAGCTATAACCAAGAGTTTTGAGTTTGGCTGCAACACCTAACCTAAGAATAATATTTATAATATTAATAGTAACATTAAAGTTGCATGAACCACAGAAAAAGAAAAAAAAATCTAGCGTTGGATTCCTGTAGTGAAAGTTTGATAACTAAATAGAAAAAAAAAATTAACGGGTTACCCAAAATTAGTTAGGCTAACTCGTCAAACCAGGTTAACCTGTCAAATCCGGGATCCGTGTTATGAAAGTTTGATAACTAAATAGAAAAAAATTGAACATTAACAAACTAAATTAAATGAAAAAAATTAATTAAAAAATAAAAAAAATTAAAAACAAACAAAAAGTATCAACCTTTTCATTGTGGACTGCACAGTGCAGTCCACAATCAAAGGCATAAAAAAATAAAGGTATCAGCCGATAACTAAATATAAAAAAATTTAATATTAATGAACTAAATTAAATAAAAAAATATTAATTAAAAAGAAAAAAAACTTATAAGAAGAAGAAAACTAATGAAGAAAAAGAAAAGAAAATCTAAATTAACTGGCTTAACCCATCAAACCTAAGATCCATATCATGAAAGTCTGGTAACTAAATAAAAAAAACTTTAATATCAACAAATTAAATAAAAAAATTAATTAAAAAAAAGGCATCAGCCTTTTCACCGTGGACTGCACTGTGCAGTCCACCGTGAAAGGCATAAAATGAAAAAAAAAACAAAAAAATTTAAAGGCATCAGTCTTTTCACTGTGGACTACATACAATATTAAAATATGAAATCATAAGAAAAAAACTAATGAGGAAAAAGAAAAAAAAATATGAATCAATTAGGTTAAGCTGTCAAACCTATGATTCGTTTTATGAAAATGTGATAAATAAATAGAAAATAGATTTAATATTAATGAACTAAATTAAAAAAAAGATTAATTAAAAAGGAAAAAGCAAAGAGAAAAAAACCTACAGGAAGGAAAAAAAAATTAATGAAGAAAAAGAAAATAAATCTGAATCAACAGGGTTAACCCGTCAAATTTGGGATTTGTGTCATGAAAGTCTGATAATTAAACAGAAAAAATTTAATATTAAGAAACTATAGATAAAAAAATAAACTAAAGACATAAACTTTTTCACTGTGGACAAAAAAAAAACCAATAGGAAGAAAAAAACTAATGAAGAAAAAGAAAAAAAATCTGAATTAACCCGTCAAAACTGGGGATTCACGTGTATTTGATGACCGTGTATTCACGAGATGGGGTAATTAGTAATGGGGTGCATAACACGTTGTTGACCGCAATTTTGTTTTTGAAAAAGTTGAAGGCAAACAATGTGCATAACACGTTGATGAACACAATTCTAATCATAACTACAGTGATGACTCGAAAATCAGGGTTGATGATATTTTAATTTAAAAATTCTTTTTTCAACCTATTTGATTTTATTTAAAATATTTATAAAATATTTTAAAAACCTTCATAAACATGAACCCATGGGGCATCACATTCCCTTTGTATTTTAAAAAATTAAACTCTACACACTAGTATTTATATAGTTAATTTCACTTTACATATCCAGTGGTGAACTTATTCAATAAAAGAATTTGAAATATTACAAGTTTATCATATATATATATATATATATATATATATAATATACGTATGTGTATTTTATTAAAATCAATAATAGAAAAAATAATAAATTTAATTAAGATCTTATTTATTTTCTTCTTCTCCACCATGTACCAAACCATTTCAACAATGTAAATTAATTTTAAATGGCATGCTTCTAAAAAACAGAAAAACCTCTAATGAGCAATTACCGAGACCCAACAACTAACATATTTGGATGAATAATTTATCGTTGATTCAGTGACAACAAGCAATAATGATTTATAATCAAAATTATATAAAAAAAGATTTGGATAATTTCTACACAAATCACAAATTACAAATCTCTCGTGTGTGTATATCTCTCTCTCATGCTTTTGAAAATAGATACAACAAGTCAAGTTTTAAGTTTACTTATTATTACAGTCTCTCTCTCTCTCTCTCTCTCTCTCCCCCCTAAATCACAACTTTTTCTTCCACCAACACGACCACGGACCACCTTTTGAATCCAGCAGCCTCCCTAATGCCACACCAATACCCAACCATCACTGAAGTGCAACTACATAACCATCTTTTCTACCATAAACAAGAAACACGCATAAACCAAATTCCTCACCCCTCTATCCAGTGTCGATCTCCCCCTTCCCTCACACCAACACCACCACATAGCACCAGCCACCACTAAACTGCCACCACACAACCATGTCCTTTGTCATAAACCTAGTACTAACACCCATAGAGCAAACCCTCACCCATCTCTCCCTCTGTTTTCTGTTGATCTCTCATTTTCCTCACACTAGCGCCACCCATAAAGCCATTGACTGCTGAAAAGATTAGCCCGTCCCTTCCAATTCCAGAGGGCAATAACTGACCCACAACAGTGTTTTAATAGAAAAAAGTTGGAGAGCAGAAAGCATTTGTATTCATTGAATGTGTCGTTTGTTTATAAATGTAGTTTACGAAGTCAACTTTTGAACTATTAGTTAGAATATTAAAAATAAGTGACCATTGTTTTCTAATTAATTTTTGTTAATATTAAATTGATGTTTATAAAAAAAAAATATTTTTTCGTATTACTGTAAAATTTAAGGGCTACCCTCATAAAAAAAAATAAAAATATATATTTATTTAGATAAGTTACAACAAAACATCTTGTCATTTCAGAGTAAAGTAGAATAAAGTTCTCTGTATTCAAGCTATTTTATAACATAAAGTGGTACTAGATTACATCATGCTAGATTGCACAATCCTTGAGAGGCCCTACTGCATATATAAAGACCTGCAGCACTGAGGCCTCTGCGAATGGCTGTGAATTGATCGCTCGTGCTAGGTCAACTTTACACATACTATAGTTTCGTCTCCGGCCAGTTAATTAGTGCATTTCTGTCATATCCCACCTAAAAAAAACCTTTGCGGCTTGAGATGATATCCTAAGATTTCATCCCTGATTCAATTAATCCGAATCCATGAATGATTATCAGATTATAATCTTTTCTCTTGTTGGACAAACCAGAAACCCAGATTCTGGATTTTTCTTCTCTAGTCAAATCAGATCAGTGATGGACCAAAAAAATTGCAGACGACGTATGTGCAATGTTACTTTTACTTGTTAGGTGGGGGCAATGCCTACTGCCTGCCTGAAGGTTGCATAAGGGGACATGTGTCTTGGCATATATCTAAGAACCAAATTCCGTGATTCATGTGATTTGTGTCCATATATAAGCACAGGAAGTTCAATCCAGGGCCTCGTCCTTTTCTTTTGCGTCCGTCTAAAAGTGGATGAGGATTGGAAACAGTGCATGCGCAGGTGAAACCGTAACAAGACAGGACATAGTTTTCGTGAGCATGGCTTATCTAGGAGGGTTCAATTCAAAGGCATGCACCATCATCTGTATAGACACCATGTGATGTGAATTGCGTAGGTTTTCCTAGCAGTACCACCACCAGTAATTCTGCTGTATCATTTACCTTCAGAAACCAAATTGACGTTGTATATGCACACACTCAGCAACTCCGAGTAACACTTTTTTACTTCCAATTGAAGCGCAGCAAAACCAGCTAAACATAAATTTTCCTTTGATTATCTTCATCTTCTTTTTCCAGTGAATAATTCTCTATATATTATGCATTATCATGCATATGGTCTTAGTTGATTAGTAGTCAATAAAATTAATCCGTTAATTAATTGCCATGTATCCTTCTATAGTTGAAAACTAAACAGGCAGCCTTCGCCGCAGGCCGGGCTAAGTTTTTTCCAACATAAATAATTAATGCTAAAGTGACACAAGAGTTTTTAAAAAAATAAAGAAAAACACCAGATTAACATGCCAAATCCATTATCTAAAGCTCGGTCGAACAACAATACCAAACAGAAGTGTGCAAAAAAAGAGTTGGATTTAGACTACGCCTCGTGCACCAAAGCTCACTTAGTTACCTAACACCAGTAATGGATGGCTAATCACATATATAACACAAAGGAAGGCTCGGAGATGTCTGCCAGATGCTCGGATCAAATCCCACCG
>Ga0325405_1003880_pt1 | contig 15348 bp, 9 predicted proteins | sample PopdelMetagenome_21_FD_205663 | JGI IMG/M metagenome (GOLD analysis project Ga0325405, IMG submission 205663) | Populus deltoides microbial communities from Bellville, Georgia, United States - Xylem-Control-R2 | ecosystem: Host-associated > Plants > Phyllosphere > Stem > Wood/Secondary xylem... | reverse complement strand
AAAAACTACTCCTTTCATTTCCCTTTCTTGTTCTTTAATCTTCCAAAAGTTTCTTTCATCTAAATTTTCCTACGCAGTTCAAGCTTTCGTCTTTGTAAAAACTCACTTCTGTTAAAGTAAGTAGCTGATCTAGAAATTAATAGTTGCCTATAAATTAATAGAACAACTTGCGATGGCCGGTGGAGAGACGTCGTCGTCGTTGTTTGGACTCTAGATCTCATGATGGCTAGTGAAAAAAATATTATCGAAAAAAAAAATAAAAAAAAAAGATTGTTGGTGGTGGTTGATTGTTAAACACCTGAGAGAAAAAGACCAAAGAGAGGCCGGTGAATAGGATAAATGTCGTGTATAGTGGAAATAATAAAAACAGTTTTAAAATCATGATTTTAATCTATTTTACTTGATTTTACTCGGTTATAGTTTTATTTTATTAATTTTGAAGTTTTTAAAATGATTTCACATGTTAAATATATGTTTAAATATACGTTGAATATGATTTAGCTCATAATTTTAACAATATTGTTCATAAAACTTTACTAAAAAAATCAATAATTTTTTTTAATTATTTACAAATTTACCATTAATTTTTATTTAATGATTAAAAATCTCAATTACATTTAAACACCCCTACACAGGCTACACTGCTTTAACATCTCCAGCTCTAATACTGGAGTTGGCCCCCGGCTACACTGATCAACTGTAAATTCAAGAGGTTGCAAGGGCTTTTAAAAAGGGAAACAGCTGCTCGTTAGCAAGATTGACGGTGTACGTGTGAATGTATTTGGTTCGGATTATTTTTTTTAAAAAATATATTAAAATAATGAGGTCTGACCTGGTCTTAAGTATCGAGCAAACTGATTAAGAATGAGGTTTGACCTGGTCTGATAATTTGCTCTGCATTGATATCTCAGTATGGTATTGACTCTTTATATATATATATATAGAAAAGGAGAGAGAGTGAGAGCCGAAATAAAATGGAACAGCGAGGTAATTACAGGCAGTATAATTCCTGGCTATTCACAAACCTCAAATGTTAGTGGACAGCATCTCCTCGCCCTTATGTACACGTCTCAAAACATTGCACATAACACACAAATAGCAAGCTTACATGCAACCTCGACATTATTTGTAAATAAAACAGGAAGAGTTTGAATTAGAGAAGAATCATAGGATCAGGAATATGGTGAGGGAGAGAAAGGCAAGCGAGGTGAAGGAAGAAAAGGTAAGCAATGATGGAAACATGGCTTGGGACCGAAAGATGGAGGAGGCTGAATCACTCCATGGAGTTGGGAGAGCTCGAAAACGATACCCTGGGGTGCGGCAGCGGCCGTCAGGGCGATGGGTGGCAGAGATAAAAGACACAATTCAAGAGATTAGAGTGTGGTTGGGGACTTATGATACAGCTGGGGAAGCCGCAAGAGCTTATGACGAAGCAGCTTGCTTGCTTCGTGGAGCTAATACTCGAACAAAAATTTCTGGCCTTGCTCCCCATCTTCTCGTTCAAAGCCAGCTCTTCCCCTAAAGATTGTCAACATTCTGTTACTTAGGCTTAAAGCTAGAAACAATGCCTTGATACCAACTACCGCTTTTCCTGTTAACCAAGAGGAGTGGAAGAAAATCAGTTCGATCACTTCTTCGAAATGCCTGGAGATTTCATCATTGTTGAAAAAAGTGATACCGCAAATAGCACTGCTGATACTATGACTACTAGTGATCACATGAGTGGTTGCTTTGAATCTAGTTATACAACAGAAGATCATAGGAACACGTGGCGCATTTGAAGTAGATGATAACTGGAGAAATGTTGATGGCAATGATCAAAGTGGACAGCAAGAAGGGAGAGGAGAAGAAGAGATTGATATGAGGCTGATTGATTTTCAATTTGATGATGCATTAGGATCATCTTGCTACCATCCTCCATTTGACATAGCACAGGAGATGATGGAGCCAATGGAGCAGGAACATAACGGGGACGAGCCACCAAATGCTAGGAGAGATCATGAAAGCATGAACGCAAGTTCACGGCTTCTCTTTATGCCTATAACGGGGTATCCGAATGTTTAAGGCGGGCATTCAGATCAGGAGTGCCAGCAGTGGCAACTTGTGGATATGATTTGCCCTCTAACCTTAGAATCAACAGTAATAACAACGAAGAGGAAGAGAAAAGGGATGGAAAGGGAAAATATGTCGAAGAGGAGGTCCAAGAAGTCGTTGGCATTCCACATGCACCAACAGCAAGGTCGTCTTCTTCTCCCTCTTCATTGAGCAAGGAAGGTTGTGAATTATCTCTTTGGAGCTCGCTGGATCTTCCTCCTATCTGCTTCAATATTATTTAGGGGATATTGATCATAACATAAGCTAATAGTGTCGGTGCTATTTTTGTAGCAACTTAGCCTGGATTCTTCATGTTTCATTAAGCAACAAAATAAGCGACAATTGAAGGCATGACGCCATGCTTGAGGCGCCAGGTATGCTAACCCTCTTGGATTATTGAGTTGTATCTCCCATGTGCAGGAATTAAAGCAGAACAAACAGCTCTGCTAGAAGGAGAAGGAGGTCGCTTGCCTCCAGAAATAAGCTAGGTGGTTAATCACTTGTATAATTACACTGTACTTTCATTTTCATATTCTAATTACAATAAGATTGAGGAACCAAACCCAAGATTGGTCCTCTCATTCCACAATATGCTTGAGCATATCCATTGCTCCCGCAATATCAATAAGCCTAATTTTTAAACCAATCGGGAGGTTAAGCATCATTAATAGCTTCTTTTATTGGTTTGAATCATGATTAATATCTGCCTCTTCAGTTTTTCAAAGGTGGTTTGAGTTAAAAATAGTCAGGATACTAGGCGTGTGGTCATGATCCTCTAATAGATTTCCCGCAGGATCTTCTCAATCTGCTCAACTTTCCGTACACTCAAGATTTGTATGACCTAATTAGTAAGATAAAGAAGCTACTTAACTTTAATTAATGTGATGATCCAAGACTTTTCCTAGTCTTGGTGCAGATTGTCAAAAGTTTAGTTCCTTCCATTAACCTAAATCATATTTATGGAACGTTGCCACCTTGCTTTACAACTTTAGCTAGAGAAAGTGAGGGAGAGACTTTAAGATGTTTCTGTTTGGTACCAAGTTCAACACTAAATTAATGGCTACAGAGCATATTCAATAATGCTGTGTTTTTTTTTTTTGCAAAGGTGCATGATTTAAAAGAGGTGATGACATTGTGGGGATAAAAAGGAACATCTAGGAGCATAAAATAGAAATGCAAATATTCATGTGACAGATTCTGAGACATTAGCATGACAGGCAAACAATCTGAGATAGACAGATTCATTTTATTTCCTTCGTCATGGCCAACTATCTAACCAATCCTTCTTTTTTCCAGCCTTTTTGTAACTTTGAATTTCTTTCCCCTTTTGTCCACACCCACTAGCCGGGCCACTGCATCTGTGGGGATTGTTTTCACCGCATTATGGTACAAAATGAGCCATCTTGGCATCCATTAACGATCAAGAAAAAAGAATTCAGTTTGTCATTTCCAATGGTTGGTTTTAGTATTATAATATCTCGTGAATGTTGAACATGCCATGCCTGAAAGTAAATGTCATGAACACACACACACACACACGTATCTGTTTTATCTCTACCTGAACCAGCAGCAATACATGATTAGAAATTAGATCGAATTCGAATTTTTTTGTTATACCATTCATGAAAAGGGTTTAAACCATTGAAATGCTCTAATTGAGGCACTGTAATCATGGTTTTGCTTAGGAAAGCAGCGATATAACCCGAGGATCCTTAGCTCTCCATGGGGATTGCTTAAGGTTGTTTTGATCTAGCAATGCTGCCCATGAGTGATTTACGAGTTAAAAAAAAAAAAAACCTCATTTCTTTGAGGTGTTAGAGATGCAGGACACGCTAGCTAACAACTCCATGAACAATTTCTTCGGGTAGAAAGAGAACGCAAATGTCATCAAAAGAAATATTAACCCTTTGGACAATGATCTTGGACAAGATGTGGCTGGAATTAACTGACCATGCGTGCTGCTTTCGTTTGATCATTTTGGTTGCAGTAATATAGTCTTCTCATTGTCCAAAGAGTGAGAACTACTCCAAACCATTGATTCAGCTCATGAAAAATGTGTTCATGTATCTCACTGATTAGCAGATCCAGAGGGTGTTTGAATAATCACGCTTTTAAGTGATTGTCTTCTGCCACTTAATCGGGAAACTTTATCTTCTAACCGCCCTCTCCTTCAGAGAGACAGAGAGAGAGAGAGCTCCTCATCAACCCCATTTGCATGGTTTTTTCCGTGTTTAATTTGCATCATAGAATACATCGTGTCCTGCTTTTATTTTTGGGCCCCCGAATCAACATTCAAAGCTTCTCTTGCCTACCTCTTATCTTCTTCCACCCCTGAACTTTTTGACATTGATAATGGTCCAAACCATGTGTTAACTACCAAAGCTTACATCATCGGTTTTTCTATACCATGTGGATTCGTTTATACTGTTGGATTTACATGCCTTTCTCTCTTTATCTGTCTCCTTCCTAGGAGGCCTATCTTCCCCGTAGCCCCCTGATTGAGACCTGCACACTTTCTTTAATCTTATATAACGGTCAAACAAAAAAAAAAGATTTACAGTGCCAATATGGTAGACTAGGAATCATTAATCTCTGGTGTGAAAGCATGATGCCTAGAGGAAAAGGATGGAGTTACATTAACAAGAATTATTAAGACTATGAAATCATCTTGGTAAGAACATGTTTTTTGGGGAATGCAACCAATCACAATTGGTCTTTTTCATTCAGCTCAATAATAGAAAATGGAGAAATGAAAGCAATACAAGATTTTAAAAAACCCATCATCACAACTTTTATGGTGAGAGTGGTGATAGAATTATTATTTTTGGGAGTCTAATTCAGTGAAGATAATTACGAACTTCCGAATCAAAGTAACGAGTTGAGTAGAACTTCTTTCCTCTAGACAGGCAGTTGCACTGTGACACAAAGGCTCAGCAAGGAATATCATGGTGCCACATGTCTGCCTTACTGTAACTTGGAAACTGTGATTGTTTGACCAATCTTCTGTTTTTGTCAATATCTTGAAGGATTCATAATTTCATATAAACAAGAGCAGTGGACGATGCTAGTGGGCATGATGTGGTCCAGATTTATAAGAAAAAAAAATGGTTTGAATTATCCTAGGCTCCACACTAATGATATTGTCCCATCACCACATTCCAACAATGTTTATCCTTAAAAATATTTGGAAAGACCCACCTTCCCAAGTGCATGAATGGCCCCCAATCTCATCCCCACCTCCATTAATCATGTTAACAAAAGTTTAGGCAAAAGGGGAGGCCGAAGGTAAGAATAAATACCATGTGAACAGATCATGGCTAGAAAAAAACAAAAACAAATACAGCGTTGAGGTGGTCTTTTTGTATTCGAGGATAGTTCTGGTGATACTGATCTTTACCGCCTGATAGAATTAGCTTTTGTTTATGGTGAATAGGCAGGGGATAAGTGATTTCCCACGCCTATGTATCATGCATGTATGTTCAATACCGACCGCAGAAAGAGAGGGGAGAGGGAGGAACAGAACATTCGCATTCATAATAACCCTACTGATGTCAAAGGATATTAGACACACAACACATCATGAGGAATGAGGAGGTCTGGATATCCCCTTCCATACCAGGCAACTTTTGCAAAAGAGTCCATAAAAGCGTTGTTGGTAGATGTAAGCATCATTCAAGAAGAAAAACCACCTCTGGTTTGGTTGTGTAATTAGGATTGTCGGTAGATAAACACACCATTCAAGAATTAGGGCCTGGAATTGGGATTTCTTTGAATTTGCACAGGGGCTTTACTTGTAGGCAGGCAGTAGGCACACAGCACTAGCAAGAAGTAAACTGGGTAGCTCGGTTTGCTTGTGCTTCTGTCATGTCTCCAAGCCCTCACCACTTTTTGGTCCGCCAAGTGGTCCCAATAGATGAAACATGGCTACAATTTAGTCCGAGTCCATTCATCTAATGCAAGTGGATGGCAATGATGAGGATGATCAACATGATGATGCTAAAATACTCAGCAGTAAATAAGGAGAAGGGAAAAAGAAATAAATTGTAAGATATAAAGGACATGAAAGTCCAGTAGCTATCAGCTGACAATAATTTCCTCCTAATAAAATGTATGCTTTTCCTCACCCCATTTGACTTCAAATCAGAATCAGGAAAGAAGAGGGTAAAAAAACAAAGAGAGGTGAGGATAGTTTTATGGAAAAAGAGTGACTGCTAGTCAATGCATCATAAAGGGTATATCAGTAGCCCTACTAACCTTAAGATATGCTTTGTACACACACAGATTGCAATAACTACAAAACATCCTTACCCATTTTATGAGTGGGGCCTTTTAACTTTCTTTAAAGCCAGCCCAGACACCCTCCTTTGAACTTCACTACTTCGGCAACATTAAACCCCTCTTCAGAACCAGACACAAAGAACCTCAGGAGCTAAAACCCAAACTCCTCTCTCTCTCTCTCTCTCTCTCTCTCTCTCTCTGCCTTAACTACAGTTCCTTCTGAGACACTCTAGCATTGATATCTGCAAAAGGAGCCCATGTCTTCTCTTTCCTTTTGCTTCTCATGAGAAGCAAAGTCCTTTTTTCTCACCGTGTTTTGTTTCGCTCTCTCACAACGAAGTCATGGAAGAGACAGAAGAGTCCAGTGGTAACAAGAAATGCACCACCAAGACCAGGACTTTCAGAGGAAGGACCAACACTCACAAGCATCATTATCACCAGTATCAGTATCAGTATCAGTATCAATATCACTATCACTATCAGCACCAACTCTTGCAATACTCAAATCAATATGGTTTCTTTAACCATAACCAGTACCCGGGTTACTACCCAGCTCTTCTTCCTTTACCTCCACCAATACCTCTCCAACTTGCTCTAACACCGCCTCTCCCTCAAAACCATAGCTTTATATCGAAAACCCAGTTGCAGAAACCTTTATGCAAGCTAAATAACCCCCCTCCCCCTCCTCCTTCCCCCGCTCCTCCTACCTCCTCTGATACCAAAGGCCCAGCTGTTACAACTTCACCAGGTAACATTACTAATCTGAAACCACCTTCTGTTTCGTAATTTTTTTCAGTTATTTCTTGTTCTTCTTGTGATACCATTATATGCATGTATGTCCCTTGGAAGTTTATATTTATTGTTTCTGTCCAAGGACTCTAGAGAAGTACTTGTGTTCTTTTGCTTTGAGCTTTTATACTACCGAGTTATTAAATTATGACAGCTCTTTCATTTTAATCTCCTTGGGTACATTAAAGTAGTATAGAGTTATCAGCAATGAGGAATCTAATTATTTACAAAAGGAGAATAATGAAGATATTTAATCTAATTGCCAAACAGATTTTTTCTTTTACTTATAATAAATAGGACTCAAATGCTATAATGTTCTTGATTTTATTGTAGCTCTAGATCTTTTTAACCATTTCTAGATGATCTAGTATGAGACCAAACCATACCCAAGTGGTTGAATTTAGTTCCATTGACTTACGGATAGTTTTCACCATGTATGAACAGCTTTTGAGGGGCTTCAACAACAGAAGAATCGGCCTCTTAAAGGAGATGGTGGAAGGAAAGTCATGAGTGCCACCACACAATCACTAGTGGTTGCAAGGAGACCAGATTCTGGTGGTGTAGAAGGATCAGTTATTACTCTCCTTGCCAACCATTTCCCTGTTCAATTCGACTCCTCGCAACGAATTTTCCATTACAATGTGGAAATTTCTCCTAATCCTTCCAGGGAGGTTGCCCGGATGATCAAGCAAAAACTGGTGAAGGAAAATTCAGCTGTGCTCTCTGGTGCTCTTCCAGCCTACGATGGCCGAAAAAGTCTTTACAGTCCTGTTGAATTCCAAAAGGATAGGCTTGAGTTCTATGTTAGCCTCCCAATCCCAACTAGTAAGTCATCACTGCCTTTTGGAGAATTCAATTTCTTGCAAGAGAAGCATCAACAGCTCAAACTATTTCGAATAAATATCAAGCTTGTTTCGAAGTTGGATGGCAAGGAATTGAGTCGCTACTTGAGCAAGGAAGGCGATGATTGGATCCCTCTGCCTCAGGATTATCTGCATGCTTTGGATGTTGTTTTGAGAGAGAGTCCAATGGAGAGATGTCTACCTGTGGGAAGATCACTGTATTCTAGTTCAATGGGAGGAACTAAAGAAATTGGAGGTGGAGCGGTTGCATTAAGAGGGTTCTTTCAAAGTCTAAGGCCAACTCAACAAGGGCTAGCTCTCAATGTGGATTTCTCTGTGACTGCTTTTCATGAAAGTATTGGAGTAATTCCCTACCTGCAAAAGCGTCTAGAATTTCTTCGGGACCTTCCTCAAAGGAAAAAAAGAAGTTTGGTTGGTGAAGAAAGGAAAGAAGTGGAGAAGGCCTTAAAGAACATCAGGATCTTTGTTTGTCACAGGGAAACTGTTCAGAGATACCGGGTTTTTGGCCTAACTGAGGAAGCTACAGAAAATCTTTGGTTTTATGACAGGGATGGAAAAAATCTGAGGTTGCTGAATTACTTCAAGGATCACTACAACTACGATATACAATTCAGAAACTTACCATGCTTGCAGATTAGTAGGAGCAAACCATGTTATCTTCCTATGGAACTCTGTATGATTTGTGAAGGCCAGAAGTTTCTCGGGAAGCTTTCTGATGATCAGACTGCAAGAATACTTAAGATGGGCTGCCAAAGACCAAAAGAACGAAAAGCCATCATAGATGGAGTCATGCGAGGATCTGTTGGCCCAACAAGGTGATTCCAAAAGTGCTAAAAGAATGCTCCAGCGAAAGTTTTTCTTGAGTCTCTTGAAAGTTCATTTAAACTAATATTTTCACTCGGTCTTTAGTTTTTTTTAGATTCTTCACTCATTTGTTTCTAACTTCGTAAACCTTTTTCTTAACAGTGGCAGCCAGGGAAGAGAATTCAAACTCCATATTTCAAGAGAAATGACACGATTGAGCGGCAGAATTCTTCAACCTCCAAAACTGAGACTTGGTGATGGTGGCCATGTAAGAGATCTCATTCCTTCTCGCCATGATTGCCAGTGGAACCTGCTGGATAGCCATGTCTTTGAAGGAACTAGAATCCAAAGGTGGGCACTGATAAGTTTTGGGGGCACCCTTGATCAGAAGTCCAGCATTCCAAAATTCATAAACCAGCTATCTCAAAGGTGTGAACAATTAGGCATCTTCCTTGACAAGAACACAATGATTAAACCTCAATATGAGCCAACTCAGGTGCTAAATAACGTCTCCCTTCTGGAATCAAAACTCAAGAAGATCCACAGCGCCGCATCAAACAATCTCCAGCTGCTTATATGCGTAATGGAGAAGAAACACAAAGGGTACGCAGATTTGAAGCGAATAGCAGAGACAGGTGTTGGTGTCGTAACCCAATGCTGCTTGTATTCAAATCTTGGCAAGTTGAGCTCACAATTTCTGGCTAATTTGGCTCTCAAGATCAATGCCAAAGTTGGTGGGTGCACAGTTGCTTTGTACAATTCGTTACCCTCTCAGATTCCTCGCCTCCTTCGTTCCAATGAACCTGTGATCTTCATGGGAGCTGATGTGACTCATCCTCACCCGCTCGACGATATCAGTCCATCTGTTGCTGCTGTGGTTGGTAGCATGAACTGGCCTGCAGCAAACAAGTATGTCTCAAGAATGAGGTCGCAAACACATCGACAAGAAATCATCCAAGACCTTGGTGAAATGGTGAAAGAATTACTAGACGACTTTTACCAAGAATTGAATGAACTTCCCAAAAGAATTATATTCTTTAGGGACGGGGTAAGCGAAACCCAATTTTATAAGGTCCTTAAAGAGGAGTTGCAAGCCATTAGAGAAGCTTGTTCTAGATTCCCTGGTTATAGACCTCCCATTACTTTTGCAGTAGTCCAGAAGAGACATCACACAAGGTTGTTTCCGAATGAAACTGATCCATCTTCAACTCAGAACCAGTTTTCTGACGAAAATATACCCCCTGGGACTGTCGTGGACACTGTGATTACACATCCAAGGGAATTTGATTTCTATCTATGCAGCCATTGGGGAGTGAAAGGTACAAGCAGGCCAACACATTACCATGTCCTGTGGGATGAGAACCAATTCACTTCTGATGAACTACAGAAGTTGGTTTACAATCTGTGCTACACATTTGTAAGGTGCACCAAGCCAGTTTCTTTAGTGCCTCCAGCTTACTATGCTCACTTGGCTGCATATAGAGGCAGACTTTACCTTGAGCGATCAGAGTGCATGGCCTCCATGAGAAATGCTTCTACAATCTCAAGAGCAGCCCCACCAAAGGCAGCTCCTCTACCAAAGCTCAGTGAAAATTTAAAGAAGCTAATGTTCTACTGCTGATTTTTGTCTAGGGCTATGAATTCTTCAATTAATGACTGGCATCAATACAAACAGCACCTAGCTCCAAATGTAGCGCAGCCCATTTATCACTTTAGTTGGCTAGATGCCAACGGTTAGAACTTGCATGATGTTAAGAACCTCCTCCTCGTAGCAAAACAAGAAACCAAGAGTTGTGCATTTCTTTGTCAATGAACAATGACGCATGTTCTTGTTTGGCAGGAAGTTTTCTGAATGGCAGAGACTTGCACAAACAGCGCCATTCTTTATCTTTACTTATTTTCCGCGAAGAAGCAAAACTATTCCCTTAAGATACCAACCAAGTAGATTAAATTGGTAAATTATATTTGCTAAGATACGATTTGTACTAATTATTACATCTTGATGGATGGAAGTGGTTAAAAGACTTCAGGAAATGTGCGACGATGATCACCTGATCAGGAACCAAAGGAAAGAAAAAAATACAGCCCATGCAACCTTCATGTTATGTGCCAGAGAAATTAAAAGAAACAAACACCGGATAGAAAATATTCCAGAATAATATAGATTATATTATGAGATTTCATCTAAGAGATAATTTTTTGACATGGTATCAGAGTTTTAATGACCAAACAATTACAAGTTCAAATCTTATCATTTTTATTTATTTGATAAAAAATTTAAGCACATGAAATTGTGACCGCGTATGTTTCAAGTTCAATGAGCTTTCACTTGAAAAAATATATTAAAAAATAATATAAATTATATCCTAAAATTCATCTAACAATACAAACTTTTGAATTTAATTGATTTTGAGACATAAATACCAAGAAAAACAAAAAAGAGTACAGTTGTAGGACCCGGAAAGAGAAGAAATGGTCCATAAAAACCAACCAGCTCATTTAACAGCCAGGATTAGGCAGCCCAAACCCAATTGAATGGAGACACTACTGAGCTCATGAGACAGGGAAAAGGGAAAGATAAATATGGGTCATGAAGTAAAGACAGTGGAGTCTGTCTTTCGAGTTTCCCTTTTGTCTCGTCGGCTCTGTCTCTCGCTCACTGTAAAACAAACAAACATTATATCTGATGACGCTCCAGCCAGCCATTGATCTTTTCAATATCTTCTGTTTACATCAGAGAGTATACTCTTGGGAGTGGCACTCCACGCCCCACAGAACAGAACTCAGCAAAAGGCTAGCCCCACTACGGGACCACTTATGCATGGTCCACACAAAATCTGACACGTGTACCAGCTCTCTTTTGTTTTCGTTTTATTTCTTCCTTGAGTTAAGGCTGATAAGCCTGGTATTCACTGTCATAATCTTCACGGGCAGAATATTTTTTAAAATCTATTGAAATGAATTTTTTAATAGTGGTATTTTTTTTATATTTTTAATATTAGTATATTAAAAAATATTATCAATTTAGTTTTTTTTAATTAAAAAAAACTCTTTAAAACATAACTAGAAACGCCTTCTTGGAGGTGATGTCGCTCTAATCAATTAAAATGCTCACTTCCTTTGTGTTTTTTTTTTTATATAGTAAAATTCGTTTTGATTAACGTTGATATTTTGATATGCAGCAATTTACATAGTGAACTGAACTAAAAAAATACTTTTGAAGTAAGGAAGTCTTGTTGCAAGTTATAGAGTTATAAAATATAAAGAATAATATAAATTATATTCTGAATTTTTTTTAAAAGTTTAAAGTTTTTAGTTGAGATAATTCTATGACATAATATTATAGTTTTGATGATCAGGCGGTCACAAGTTTGAATTTCATCATCTCTATTTATTTGATAAAAATTAAACATAAAATAATATGAATATTTGCAAGTTTCAAGCGCAAATAATTTTTATTTGAAGGGATATGTTAGAAAAATAATATAAATCATGTCGTGAAATCTTACCAAATAATTTAAACTATTAAGTTGAGATTGTGATTCATTTAAATTTATCATTCTAACATATTTTTTTTTAGTTAGGAAAATGAAAATGAAGAAAATAAAACACAAATCTCGAAAAAAAAAAAATCTTGTTTGCGACGAGGGAAAGTGACCGGAAGGAAAGTTTTCTTAGTGTGGAAAACATATGGATGTGTCTACGTGTAGAAAATTTTCTAGTTTTTTGAAAAAAGAATTTCAAGATATTTTTTTTAAAAAATATGCTTAGCTAAATAAATAAACTTTTTGGAGACTCGGATTTACTTTAGTTTTCCAATCCTATTAAAAAATTAAATATTTATGTATATGTATAAAATATTTATAAAATAAAGGCCATGTTTGGTTCACCTAATTTTTATATTCATTTTTTTTATTATTTTTAAGATAATCTAAATAATTTTTTTTTATTCTATTTTAAAAAATATGAACTAATAAATACGTTTTTCATTTTTTCATGGAGAAATATCTTTATGATAAATAAAAAAGGTTAGAGATGGAAACTGAAAAACTATTTTATGAAGCAAACATAACTTATAAATTTAAAATTTTATTTTTTATTTTCACTGTGGTTTCAAGTTCGAGTCTTATGATTGCTAATATAATAGTTATTGGAGACTTATATAATCGTTAACTTCAGGGCCTGTAAAATTAGTCGAGATGCGTCTAAGCTGCCCGGACACCCACATTAATAAAACAAAATTATAACTTTGAAAAAATATTTTTTTTATCTCAAATTATAGGCTCATGATAATAATTTTATTCTTCAACAAGTTTTCCTCCAGTTTTTTTTATTGTTTCAGATAGAAAAGGTTGATTTTATTCTTCGACAATCTTGACAGGTGATAAATATAAAACCTGGATTTTAATTCAGTTCGTTCCTTCTTCTTCTTCTTCTTCTTCTTCTTCTTCTTATTTCCGCCTTCATTCTAAAAAATGGTATGAAATTGCAGAATACCCTTCAGGATATGGAAAAAATTACCCAAAAAAGAACCACGTGATATATCATCAGCTGAGCTATAACAGGTCATATATAGCCGTTTCATTGTTTGGTATATCTAGTTCTGCAGATGCAAGTTTCTCGTCCTCATTAAGCTAAATGAATAGTGAATGCCATCAATATTCTGATTTCGTACACACAGAACTGCCCAAGCACTGGTAAAATTCCTGTTGAAGTATTGCAATAATTTGTACTGTATACATACATGCAGGCTCCTCTCCTGAGAAAATAGGTAGAACATTTAAGTTAATGGTGGGACTTAATTATGATCAATAAGCTGTTCTAACCATAGTGTTTGGGATTCATGTATACATTAAACAAAACTCTTGCTAGTGCAATTTGTCTGCTGATCACCGGAAAGTTGGCTCGATAAAGGGTGGAGAGACTGCCTACATTATATATATGATCTGGTAAAGAAAATAAAGAGTGTCATATAACCACATACATGGGTGGCAACGCAGCAGAGAAAAAGAAAAGAAAAGAAGAGCATATATGTCCTTAATATATCTGAAGTGGCCGTGAATTGATTCCTTTTGTCGGCGAAAGCAAACCTTTAATTCAGCTCTGCTGCTACACAAACACAGCATTCACAGCCACGGCCGTGGAGAGTATTAATAACATAAACAGTAGTAAAAACAGCCTATAAAACAAGAAGTTGTTTTCTTGCATTTATCGGTCCCATCCCATCAGTTCAGTCCAATCAAAGTTCTTAAAATGATAGCGATGCGCTTGTTGCTTTCCATTACACCGCACTGTTAATGACCCGATGGGTTAAATCATCCCAGAACCCACCGTTGCCCAATGCATGAAATATAGCGCTGTTGGCATCAGCTGTTTGGTGATGGTTACGAGTGAATTCATCTCCTCCGTGCTGTCCAATCCCAGAGTTACTTCTTTTCACGATGAGGCATCTTTTCTCCCACTGGCCTCCATCCTAACAAACAAACCCTGTTTCAGGTGGGAATCAATCTAAGGACCAGTTTGCCAGTCACATGCCAGGAAGGAAAAAAAACTGAGATGACTCTTATCTTCTTTTTTTATTTGGAGTTTTTTCAATAAAAATATGAAAAATATTTGTTCAGAGTGATAAAAACACTTCAAGATTACAACTACTTTTCACTAAGAATCAAAACCATAATTTATAATAGTCATTTTAATATTTTATATTTGTGATAATTTTATTGTGGAGTATTAATTTTGTTTCATTCAAATTAAAAATTACATGAAGAAGTTATATTGTTAACTAAAAACATATTTATACTATATATATTTGTAATAAAAATTAAATTTATGAAACTAACTAACTAAATATGAATATGTAGAAATATATAATTTTAAACTTTTACATCACAAACTAAAAGGTGCCTGTATGTAATATTTCATTTTAAAAATGATGAAAAATTGTAAAAAAAAAAAAACAACAAAGAATTTTTAAAACATGTTTCTTAAACTCGGTATAAATTTTAAAAATTTAAAAAGTAGTTTTTCAATTTTCTAAATAAAAAAAATTGTATTCGAGCATAACGCTTCAATTTATTTTTTTTCCTTTAACTCTAGTTCTTCAAAAAGAAAATAGAGTGCCAGTGTGTTTCTGAACAATATATATAGAAATATATGTTTTCACTTTTTTCCTCTTTTTAGCACACCTAAGATGCCACCCTCCCTCTAAAAGGGTAGTTTTACCTGTTAGCTAGTAGTAGGATAAAGGTTCTGACTCCTGAGTTTAACTATACAGATGGGCTTAATTTTGCTGCCATGGATATCAGGTCCCTTGTAATTCTGTACAAAATTTGTATTGCCCGGCTATTCTACGTGTGAACCTCAAATGTCCACAAAACTCACACTGCTAGCCCATAGGCCATCACTAGGTTGGTGCGGTATGGGAGGTGGTGGCAGATGATCTTTGCTCAGGGGTGCTACCAAGCTTACGAGTCGCTGTTAAGGTACATTTGCTTTGCGAAAAATGTTTTTCCATCAAAAA
>Ga0325405_1003874_pt1 | contig 15353 bp, 8 predicted proteins | sample PopdelMetagenome_21_FD_205663 | JGI IMG/M metagenome (GOLD analysis project Ga0325405, IMG submission 205663) | Populus deltoides microbial communities from Bellville, Georgia, United States - Xylem-Control-R2 | ecosystem: Host-associated > Plants > Phyllosphere > Stem > Wood/Secondary xylem... | reverse complement strand
AAAAAAAGTTTATAAATTTATCAAATCATTACATGAATTGAAACAAATACTCAATCAATGACATGAAATTTTTTTATAAATAATATTATCAAATAAGTTTAAAATCAACGAAGTTGATAAATATATTTAAGTAAAAAATATAGATAAAAGTTATCACATTATATATCTTTATTTAAAAAGTAATTTTTTTTATTTGCTTTAAATTATTTTTTTATATTTTCAGATTGTTTTGATGTGCTAATGTTAAAAATTATTTTTTAAAAAAATATTATTTTAATATATTTTCAAATAAAAAACACTTTAAAAAATAATCATGACCACGTATCTAAATACCTACCAAACAAAAAAACACAGTCGATTTTTGGCCCTGTCTCTACCTCCACAACTTCGAAAGCCATTGCTGATCTTTGATTGAAACGGCAATGTGAAGTTGATTAATCTATTTTTTTATTAGATTTTAATAAATAATTAAAAAGATGTTGTTTGAATTTATTTTATATCTCAAAGTTGATCTAACTGGATTTTAATTGGATGAACTTGATGTTCCATTTAATTTCAAATATAACAATAACTAGATCCGGATGAAGTTTGTGTGAAGTCATTCCTCAAAGATTTCGTCATGCTGTGTATTTTCTTTTTCTCCCAAACCCACGGTCTCTACTTCCCTGCTTAAAATAGTCGCGTCTGCTCGTCCACAAGACTTGCATGAAAAGAGAATAATTGAAGAATCAAGAATTCAAGACAAACTAGAACGATCTTTTCAAATAAAATGCATGCATTTATTACAATTAAATAAAAACGTCGCAAAAAAAAAAAAACTCTATTTTAAATAAAATGCATGCATTACAATTAAATAAAAACGTCGCAAAAAAAAAAGTCTATTTTAAATAAAATGCATGCATTTATTTGGACGACGTGCTTATTTTGACATTCCTCACCTAATTTATTAGCATTTTTCTTCTGGTTTTGAATATTTACTTCCTCTCTAAATTTTGACATTTGAGTTTATTTGACCTTGCCTAGAAGTCTATTTGAACAAAATAGCAGTCTTGAAATCTCTCGTGAGGTTTATTGACAAAATTCCCTTTACACCCAACGAAAAGTAATAAAATCTTAAAAATAAATAATTAATTATTCACAATAACAAAACTTGATTAATTTTAAAATAATTCAATAAATAACCACTCCTTTTGATTTTGCTTAATCTTACACATTAGTTTATATGTTAGGATTGCTATTCGATCATTTATACAAGTTTGTATATTTGCTAGTAAGCATGTTAGTTTTTTTTTTTTTGTTTTTTTTTATTATGGTTGCAAATGGTTATATTCTTATTATATTTATTGTTTTTATTTGTGAATTTTGGACAACATTTCTTTCCTACATTTCTTGTATATCTTCTCATCAAGTTGAGGATCGATGTGGATTATTTTTAACTTTCATCTATAAATTTAGCCTTGATTTATTGAAGTTATTAAACTTAATTCGATATATAATTCAATTCAAGATTTTGCTCACTGGTTAAGCGAGTTATCTAAACTAGTATTATTTTTAAAAAATTTAAACAACATCAATTTAATTTTTTTCAAACTCAAATAGTATTTTGACTAAGCAGATCAGGTCATAGATTGTTTCACCGGGTTAATAAAGTCATATCATATCAACTTTTATTTTATTTAATATAAAACTCAATCTTAGACAAAAACTAAGGCGGTAGGTCATCAAATAAATTTATTTGGCCCACTAGATTTAATAACACCACTTTTTATGGATGAAAATGAAGTAATAAATGTTGTTAAAAAAAATCCATCACACGCAGCAAGTTTTTGCGCCATGTGCTTCTTATGATTTTGTGCGAATCAATTGGTATCTTTGTTATAAAGTGGTCCTGTGAAGAAGGGATGCTATCACACAAAACATTTAATTGTTTTCATTTAACTCACTATTTATTTTTGTGTTTTAATGCATTTTAAAAGTGTATATATTAAATTGATAGTTTTTTAATGTATTTTTTTTTGATGATATTGATGTATTAATGTTACAATAAAAAATATTAAAAAAATCATTTCAACATAGTTTCAAATAAAAAATATATTTCACCATAATAACAAATGCACAAAAATATAATACAATAATCCCTGGCAACATATTCAAATCCACGTGAAAATCATTCTGGCACTCATTCATTTTGCGCCTTTTTTTTTTTATCGATAATAATAGACGACTACATGTCAATTTTCATGCTAATTAAAACTCCCTCCTTTTACAAATAAAATAAATTATTTTGAATAAATGATTTCAACTCACGAATCTTTTTAACTATTGAGTAAATCTCTTAAAAATTATATTGCCTAGCACATTTGATTTTTTTTTTGTGTTAAAAATCATCTAAAAGGACTTTATTATCATTAATTACAAGTTCACTCGTTATATTCTGAATTCTAAGAAAGATGGCACGAAAAAAGTTTATATATATTAATTTGAAAGCATATTGAATATTCTAAGTATTTGGAATGACGTAACTTTCAAATTTTAAATGAGTTTCTTTGAAAAATTATAAAATTCATATTTTTTTTATTATTTTCCAATAATTTTAATGTATGTGTAAAGATATAGTAAAGATTTTTTTATGTGATGTTAAACAAAGATAGCGTTGAGATCTTTTTAAACACTGCTTTGAAATGTGACATTTGGTGGCCGGACAACTCTACACGCTGGTGGATGCTAGCATAATTCTTTTTTAAATAATATTTAATATTTAATAATTATAATAACACCCCGAGTAACCTCAAAAATTACAACAAAGCCAATGTATAATGAAAAAAAAAACACTTATAAGAGAATAATATTCCCCCCCCCCCCCCTACAAGGTTACCAAAGTAATTGCAGTATCCCAAATAAAATAAAAGTACCAAAATCCCCTCAAGATAAAATCCTAAATATTTTTTATTCCAGTGCTAAGATAGTAATTTAAATTAGTTAAAAATTATGATAAAAAAAATTATGTAATAATAAAAATATAATATTACCTCCAATATCTATTTCAATGATTTTATTTTGCAAGGGCAATCTTGTAGTTTTAACATTACAATGAATAATAATACGTGTCTACAACACAGTAACTTTCCCTTGGGAAATAGTTTCTTTGTTTTTGTTTAAAACATAAAATCCATGGAAAAAATTCATGTTGATATATAAATTATTCAAGAATATCTGAAATATTTGACCACAGATTATCATTGAATCCACCAAACAAATCATAACAATCGATTCTATTCAAAGATAACTCACTGACACGAGCAATCAACCCAGAACGCTCATGCTAGGAGGAATCCTAGCAAAGCACACGAACTTTCCAACGGCCAATAATCTCCATCTTCAACACTTGGAGCTTTAGATATTCAAGATAATGGCACAGGGCTCCCTTTAGGAGGAATCCAGGCAAATGCCGCGAGTTTTCCAACGGTCAATAATGTCCAACTCCTACACCTTTGTCTTTTGCAATGACAAGACATTATAAAAAAAATCCATGTATAAATCCGATGAGCTAATTTATAGCTTAATTTGGGTTATATTTTATTGTGAACTAGGTTTTTTATATTAAAATAATATTGTTTTATTTTAAAAATTATATTATTTAAATAAAATATGTATTAATTTATGATTAATAGGTTAATTCCACCAAAATTAATCTCTAATCAAGTCTTATAACTAAGAATCATATTTGTTTTTGTTTTCTTGTCCAAAACAATAATCATAACTAAGACCGTTTCGCATTGACATCACAAAATTTCCGATTTTTTTAATTTTAAATTAATATATTTTTAATTATTTTAACATATTAATATTAAAAATAAATAAAAAAATATTATTTTAATATATTTTAAAAAGATATCTATCAAACTCCCGATGTTAATCTATTGTTTTTTTTTTTTTTAATATTAATTGTCCTTTTACTTTCCTCTGCCAACACAGCCATCTCTCTCTTTTTTAACGCTGTTTCTGCTCTTTGTTGTGGTTGTTACTTTTCTTGGCGGTCAGGAGGGAATCAAGTTAAAACTACTTCGGCATGTTGTTTTTTTAGCGTTGGGCTGTGAAGTTTGGCTGTTTTTACATCTGGGTTTGATTCAGTTAATCAAGAGAATTTGGTTCCACTTTGAGGTTTTTGCCATATTTTGGAAAGCTGGGGTTTTGATCAATAACTGTTGTTGCAACTGGGGCTTGAGTGAAGAACTTTGAATAGATTTTGTGGCTGTTGCTAGGGATTGAACTTGTCTGTTGTTTAGAACAAATTTGGAAGGGTTGGAAAGTTTTTTTTTTCCTTTTCTTTTTTCAATTTGGTGAACTTTGTCTTGGAGACAATATTTGGATTTTGTGGCAACAGGGAGAAGTTGAACTTGCCTGTTTAAGCAGTTCGAATTCTTGAACTGGAAGTTTCAGTTACTTTGTTATCTGGACTGCTGTCTTCTGTGGATTTGGTGGGGTGAGCTTTGAGCAATTCAGCTGAGTCTCATCGTGATAGTCAATAATTGGGTTAGCTGGAACTTGCGAGCATAGAGATTAGTGGGTTTTAAACATCAAGTTGCTTTTGTGTTTCTGTTTTCTAGTGTTGGATGCTCTGGGTATGAAAGCGTGAGCTATATGAGTTGAATTTCTGCAGTTTTGTGTATATTCTGCAGTTCTGCAGAATAAAGACATGTTTTCATCATTTTTAAATTCCCAAAGATTGAAACGGAGCACAATTTTTCTTTGAGGATGGCTATGAATGCATTGATTCTATTGTTATTGGTGCAATTTCCGATTATACTGGCCTCAAGGTTTTCTATACATTCAAAGGTTTGTGGTTCTGATCATATAGCCTATTCAAATTTTCACGGTCATGAATTGTTTTACATTAATGGGGAGCTCAAAGACAAAGAATCATTTTGCAAGGCCTTCCATTTCCTCGATGTAAATGCTTGTATCTTTGAGAACTACCTTGGGAGTAGCTCCAGTGGACTGGACCCGGAACTTTCTTTAGGTATGCGCTGATCTAAGATTCATGTTTAGGTTTCTGATTTAAAAGTCGAGTGATTCATTGTTGTAAGCTTGTACCTCGTTTAAATTAGCCAATATTCAATTCCCAACAATCAACATAAGTTCCTCATTTACTGTTGTTTTGGCAGCTGACTTTCCTCTGAAGCGAGAAAGAAATCTTCTGCAAAAGGAGGGTAGAGAAGAATCCACAAGTCATGATTTTAGTCAGGATACTTCAAAAGAGAAGAAGTATGATCCAGAAACTCTTTCAACTCCCTATAAAGCTGGGTTAGCAGTGGCAGGAGTTGTTGTTATGTGTTGTGGTTTTCTCTGCCCGTGTCTATATAAGAAAAGGAAACCAGCCACGCACACTGTTCTTGAAAAGGATCCAAACTCACGTGAGTCTAAAATGATCTTATCTGTATCTCAAATATTTGAAGTTTAAGGACATCATTAAGTTATAACTTGTGAGTTCACCAAATAGATATATACAGTTTTATGATTAGGGAGTTCATTAGCAACTTTGTATTAATAATTTTGCTATGTTGCTACTTTGTATTCATCTGATTTCTTTACCATTTCTCGATGATTTAATTGACAATTCAATCAATTATGGTCTTGCAGTGGATTCAGTACCCTCGTTCAATGCGAATCCTGCTTCTGAAAAAGTGCTGTCCACTCCACATCGGGTGCCACCTAGTCCTTCTAGATTCTCTCCATCTCCAAAACTCAGTAGATTAGGATCAGTTCATCTCAATCTGAGTCAGGTTGCTAGAGCCACACGTAATTTTTCTCCATCACTTAAGATAGGCGAAGGAGGCTTTGGAATTGTCTACAAGGCCCAACTAGACAACGGTCAGTTGGTTGCCATAAAACGAGCAAAGAAGGTAAGCCGCAATACCCTTCATGATGATTGCGCCATTGTTTCACATTTTCCTACCGTTGGTTGATGTGAAAACATTATGCAGGGATACTTTGTGAACTTACAAATTGAATTCAGCAGTGAAGTTGAACTTCTGGCCAAAATTGATCATCGGAATCTGGTGAAGTTGCTTGGTTATGTTGATAAAGGAGATGAACACCTTATTATTACAGAGTATGTGCCCAATGGTACTCTCAGAGAACATCTGGATGGTAAGCATATGCAATTATAAGAGAGGTAAAGTTCCAATCAACAACAACCTTTATTCTAATAGGTCTGCAATTCCCTGCAGTTCTGCATGGCAAAATCCTGGATTTCAACCAGCGGCTTGAAATATCCATTGATGTTGCTCATGGATTAACTTATCTCCATCTATATGCAGGTTAGAAATCTGTCAGTTGGTTACATTATTTCTGAGAAATTTCATGCATTGAAATGCGAATTCAACTTGAATTATGACCTTCCAAGAAAGCAAAGAAGAGCTCTTAAAATGTACTACTGTATATGGTTGGGTTTTGCACACGTACTGGTGGCAATAATATTTTTAGGAGAATTGATTAAATTTAACAAGCTATATGTTCAAAGCTTCATAAGCCTCCTAATAATTTTAGATGATTAGAATTTGTTTGCGCACCAACCATGGGAGATTTAGTCTGCAAGTATTTAGCATAAAAAACTTCATTCATTTTGTTTCCTTAACTAAACACTCCCACCTCTGGTACCAGCCACATAAAACCCAGTATATTCTCTTATTTTGTTGTTTCCTCAGTTTGAGAAGATCCTGGTCAGAGAAGTCACGAGAAGGTCATCTCATCCATTCTAATATCATGGGCGACCAGTGTCCTTTATTCTCTCCCTTCCTCTGGAATATTGATGGAAAGTAATGAAGATGGAATTACCTAACTGTCAATCTAAGTTTCCAACAAAAGAAGTTTATCATATCAAAATGCTGCCGATCATTATCACATGCTTGGTCACTCACCTCTTCTGATTCAACACCTATCCCAAGATCCTAGTTTTTGTTTTTGACAATTGCATTTCTCACCAATTATCATCTCATTACGAGGAAATAAATCTCTGAACCATATATTGGAAAGCTATAGTTTCAAGAAGACTGCGGAAAATATCTAAATTCTCAAAATTGGTGCTTGATATCACCCAATTGCTACCCTGTGATCTCACAGAGAGCTCTTTTGGGTCTGGATATTTCTTTGCATGTACTCTTCATTGTATAATAGTCATCTAATTAATTTCTTTTATGTTGTAATAGTCATCTAATTAATTTCTTTTATGTTGCTTATCTCACAACAGAGAAGCAAATAATTCATCGAGACGTGAAGTCATCCAACATTCTTTTGACAGAGAGCATGAGAGCCAAAGTGGCAGACTTTGGATTTGCTAGGATGGGTCCAGTAGACTCTGATCAAACTCATATCTCAACCAAAGTGAAGGGGACAATGGGTTACCTAGACCCTGAATATATGAAGACCTATCAACTTACCCCCAAGAGTGATGTGTACTCATTTGGAATTTTACTTCTGGAAATCTTGACAGGACGGCGCCCTGTGGAGATGAAGAAACCTGCTGATGAGCGGGTGACACTTAGATGGGTAAGCTTTACATCTTGTAAATTGATAATGTTTATTTTATGGTTACTATTGCACTTATTAAGTGTGTCAGGACAGAACATGTACAATTACCACACCCAGGATAAAAATCATGTTCCCCATAGAACAGAGCCTTTGGTAAATGAGCATGGATGATGATAGTAGTGACCTCCACCACTGTAAATGAGATGGTCAAAATTTTGTGTGGCTAGAAGCCAATTTTAGTCAGGTCCAGCCTCTGGTACATGCTTTTCAAAAGCAACTAGAAGTGTTAAATCAGGCTTCAAGAAGACCTCGTCCTGCCCAACTTCAGCAATAGCTCTCATTGAGAGTTACGCTGGACCCCATTCTCAGCCTGTCTAATCTCTAATGTTTTTGGCTTCCTTTGTGCCGATCAACGAACATAATGTGGTTGTCTAATTTTATTTTCACTGGGGATTTCTAAACTGTAGTTTATGCAATGTTCCTCACAAAGTTGTTATGCTAACATTGAGTGTTGAGCCTGCAAGATGAATTGCTTCTTGTTTATCTTGGATAGCTAGTTAACAAGCAATACCAACACAAAAGATCAGTTAGACTCCCAGACTACGTTCTTGCAGAACTGAGAGTTCTAGTTTGCTGCCTGGGAGTTTCTTAAGATAGACCCCTTTTTATATCTGTGGACATAGTATATCTAACCACATCAGAGTATTTCCTTGAAAACCTTTGTATATTTTTCAAAACAGCATGTTGTCTCTTTTTCTTAGAGCATTACTGCTTCTTGGGGGGCGTTTGTTTGTTTTGCGTAGAATATTTTACGGATGGAAAATCTCTTGCATGAAAATGTTTTCCCATAAAATATCATGTGAAATTTTTTTATGATGTTTAATAAGTAATGATTTGAAAAGTACAAATATAATTGAATAATGATAACGTGTTACGGTTATGATGTGATGGTGGTTGTGATAGTAGTGATGATATAGGTTGGGGTTGGGATTATTATTCGTAAAATATTTTATAAAACTTTATGAATATTTTTTAACAAATAAACTAAGTTTAAAAGTTGATTGCAAAATATTGAAGTTGATTAGTTTTTTTTGAAATATTTTATGAGAAACAAAACATAAGAAAATTTTTTCATGTAAAGTATTTTATGCAAAACAAATGCCCTCAAATTGAATATTTTGTTCTTGTTGGTGTAATTCGCTAGTTGAATTTCTCAAAACCTGAATGCTGCTACCTCTCTGTACAATATCATCTGTGAACTTACCAGATCATTCATCTCATGTGGTAATTTGTGCAGGTCTTTAGGAAGTACGAGGAAGGAAATGTAGTGGACATGGCGGACCCGCTTATGGAAGAAGTGGTGGACGCAGAGATACTATCCAAAATGTTTGCCTTAGCAATCCAGTGTGCAGCACCCATTCGCACCGAACGACCGGACATGAAAGTAGTAGTTGAGCAGTTGTGGGGAATAAGAGCAGACTACCTGAAAGGTGTAAAGAAAGGGTAACAGCAGCGCAAAACTTAAGTGGTCTTCTAGCCGTCTCACAATTCCTTTCTGTTCTTTTTTTACTTCTTTTTTTAGCCTACCTGTAAACAAATTGTGTTTTTAACTTTGAGACAGGTTACTTCCATCTCCACTCTGATGCTCATCATTTTAAGGAAGCATTTCAAATTGTGTTGTTCACCTAGTTAGAGAGTGATCCTGTTATGACAAACATAAACCAAGTCCAGTCCTAAAATGTCACCACGAGAGAAGGTAATAAGCTTTGTTACTTGTAAGTAGAAAAACAAAATCCGTCCGAAGGGCATCGATCATTATCCATTAAGCTGTGAAGGACATTTTTCACCAAATCATTCACTGAGCTGCCCTATAAGGTTTTAGATAACGAGTGGCATGAGGATTCCTGGCAAGGTTGCAGACCCTGTATATGTTCTGGCAGGAAATCATGCCTTGTATGTGTATTGGGAACCGAATTATATGCAGAGTAGACTAGACTATTAAGACATGGGGAAAAAAGAGCCATTGTGATATATAAACAGAGGATACAAGGCAAAGGCTACCAAATAACCACAGCATAGAAAAACCATTAGGCTTACCAAAAACTAGGTATTCTATAATGCGAGATTGGATACAATACAAGCATGATGAAAATGAGGAATCAACTGTGGCTGTAACAAGAAGAGAGTTGCAAAGATAGAGGCAAAAGGCATGGATGTATGGCATTATCTCTCAATTCCTAGTCAATCCACCTTCTCAGAACCCCGTTTTCTAATTACCGATCTTAGACATTTATTATGTAAACAAAATAGAAAATCAAAACCAAAGCTCACAATTGGGCTTGCCACATAATCATTTAAGACGAGGGAATGATATCAAGATGATTGGATGGCTGTAGACTTTCTATTTTACCCTACTATACTCCATGATTAACAATTTCTGATGAAAATCCCAGTGCAATTGTGCTGTTATTTACTCGGTTTCCAGCCATGATGAAATAGTAACTCAAAGAGATGTACATTTGCTGCAAGGTTACACACAATTGTAGACGAATCATAAACATTTGAACAAGGCCTTTTATTGTTTCATGTACTGAAACATATGACCTTAGCACATGCATGCATACAGACGTAGACATGCTAGTTAATAAAGTATTGTCCCACTGCAAGACAATTTCTTTTTCGGCTGAAGGAACAGCAGGACTGATCTCTACCAACCCACAAACAGGAAATTAAAGGAGACAGTAAAGGGCATTAGTAGTTCACGAATAAATATTGAAAGTACTATCTTGGCATGCCAAATTGTCAACTTTACCTTTCATTGGACTCCTAACAAGTTGTACTTTTATGCAAAACCTGCAGAAATGCAGTTTTTCTACTTTATTGCAGTAGTTCTTCTGACATGTAAAAGAGAGGAGAACCTTAACGAGAAAGAGGAAAGACTCGCATGTTCACTTGCTTCTGTCCTGCAATTCAAGACCAAGTACTGTGAACTGAAAGACAATGCCTTGTTTTCTTCAAAATGAAGAGGATTGCTTGCTCTTGATCTTTTGAACCCCCCAAAGACCCCAGCTCTTCAACTACTTCTGTCCACTTACCATAAGCCCTGATCACTTTGCATTTTGGAGCTGTTAAAACATGGGGTTTAGCAGAGAGAGAGAGGGGGGGATGGCTCATTGTTTAAACCCGGAGAATACCGGTTCATCAAGCGAATCCATGATGACATTCCTGAAAACAAGCCCGTAAGTATTCTTTAAGAGATGTTTTTTCCTGTACAAGCACAAAATGAAGTTCAACATGAAATATTTTATCGTTTATTTATGTTCATTGTCGGTGGATTCCAAGAAAGTTCCTGAGAAAAATTGGAAATGTTTTGTCAAAGTCAGCAACACTTGAGGATCCAAATGGGACATTATGGAGAATAGAGTTGTTGAAGTCTGCTGATGGTATGGTTAGGTTTCAGAAAGGCTGGCAAGATTTTGCAGATTTTTACTCTCTTAAGAAAGGAGATTTGCTAGTTTTTGAATACAAGGGAAATTCCAGGTTCTCTGTATCCATATACAAGGAAATGGACTACCCAGCTGGTAGTATTGATTCAGTAAGCAGTAACCAATTTCGACACTTTGAGGAAGACATGGAAGATGAAGATTATCTTGAATTCTTGGCTAAACTGCCAAAACAAAAATCAGAAGTGTCCTATTCATTTTCCAAGCCTGCTTCTGATTCACCTAGCTGTATGATCATAAAGAGCGGAAGATCCAGGAAAAAGCTAAAATCTTAAGAGAGAAAATCCAAAGGTAGGTAAATTACACAAAAAAATAAGATCATTTCACATTTTTTGTTCTGTTTTAAGGTTTTTTTTTTTTAGTGTATGCCTGTTTTCATTGTTGACTGCATTAATCTTATTGAACTGAATATCAAGATGGTGGGGCATGACCTACTGAGGTCAAGTTAGCTGTTTCTATTTTCCAAAAGATTTGATTATGGAAGTTGTCTCTGATCATCAACTATGTTAGTTATGAATCTCTTAAAGCTTCTCTTGTCTGTAGCTCAATTATTCATATCAGGTTTAAAAAAAAGCACCAGTTGAATATGATTCAACTGGAAATAATGAAACTAGATTTTATATCCAGTGGCAATTTTACAGCAAAGGGTTTCATGAAATATTATGTTTCTAAATTCTTTCACATATGTTGGACAGTTATCTTGAATTACCATGTTGAACTTTGAGTCCACCAACACCTCACATAGAACCAGAATGCATCACACTTAAGCTGTTATCTATATAGAAGAATTTTCGTGGCTGTGTTCTGATTGTGCCATTGACATTTTTTCAATTAGCTGGACTTGGAATGGTACTCAGGTTTCAATCTTTTGCAGAAAAATCTCTTTAGCTTCAGAAAGAAAGTTATTAACTTACAAATTTTTGCTCTTCAGGTCGGAGATAGATCACAGCATAGATAGTCTGTCGTTGTCGGTCCTTCTGCGTTTGCTATCACTAAAAGATGGAGATGTTTTAATCCTGCATTTTATTTCTGTAAACCCTTTAGCAGTAGTATCTCCTGTTTCTGTGAAAACGCTTAGCTCCTTCAGAATCTTAATTGTAGTTGAAAATGTTAAGATAGTACTAATTTCAACTCTGGGGTTTTTCTATTTAGTCAGATTAATACTCCTTTATATGTTGAATGTGTTAGAATTTTGAAGTGACAATCTCATGCCACATTGGATCAAATGTCTAAGCTATGCCTGGTTTTTATTATTTCTGTTCTACCAGTTATCTGAGCTTTAGACATATGCATTTAAATGCTTTTTGCAAGAGAGCAAGCTCTGTACTGATTTAGTTGCTTGATGTTCAGATCTTAGGCGAAGGTATAATATGCATATAACCACAATTTACACCAAAAGCAAAACATTGAACGAAGTGGCAAGTGGCAACCTTCTCATTGCATTATTATTCATAGATAAACTTCAACACTTGCGCTAGTTAGACTGCAATGATGAAGGCAGTAACGCAGAAAATACCTACTTTCTAGTTCTTTCTCTGCCAAAAACAGATTTTGAGCCCAGCAGCTTCAAATTTCTATGTGAAGAGTAAAGAAAGGCATTAAAGTGAGGGAGATTCTGCACAAGGAGAAAGGATTCTGTACTCATAGTATCCATATAAATAGTCTGTAAATTTGACCAGACAGGGCTGTACCTAACACCTTCAATTCTGAACAACAAAATACAAAAGCCCTCATGGGCTTGCCATGGTCTTCTAGCTCAATGCCACTCATGCCCCTTTATGTAAGATTCCAGGTGATGCTGAATAGGTGAATGGCAAGTAGGTTTAGAGCTATTACGGACTGGTATTTGCAGTTAAAAGGTGTACTGGAGAAAGAAACTAAACTAATGATGAAACTTCACATGAATCATTTCTCCCTAATCATCTGTTGTCCTAACTATACAGAATTTCAGATCTAAAGACGATTTTAGACCTAGCTGATGAATACTGACAAGGTTTTGACTAAATTAAAATTTGGAAAAATTCCCCCCCGCATTTGTTGAAATTATACTTGTCTACTGAGTTTTGAAAAATCATAGTTTTCATCTTAAACTTCGATATATACGTAACAATTTATAATAGCTATATAATTTGTGGTCCGTCGCGGATAAGATATTTATATCTCTTGTTAGAAAAAATTGTATACATATATATATATAATCAAATAAATTAAAAACTATATATGCTAATAAATTAAAAAAATCATTAACACTAACTAAAAATAAAACCAAAAAAATCAAAAAATATATATAGATTAAAATATTTAACGCAAGACGAGATATTACTCTGGTTGTGTTTACTAAATCTTGTTAATCAAAATATTTTTTTATACAATCAAACGATACTAGAAATAAACACACATATTAAATTACTTGAATACAATAAAAGAAAAAAATATGCAATGCTGCACATATTAGAAATATTATTTGAAAATAAATTTTTTATTTTTAAAAATAAATTTCATATACAAAAGATTAAAAAAAATCATAGATGAATAAACAAAATCACTTCAAAAATTAAACACACACAAAATAACTTTTTTTAAAAATCTCTATTAAAAAAAGTTAATAAAAAATAACAAACAATTCATTGATGAGTAATTTAGTAATTGAAACAAAAATTTAAAAATTATTTAAAAGAGACATATTAAAAAAGAAATTAAAAAAAAAATAAATTTTGTGGCTTAACTTGTTAAATCAGTGATCCGAGTCATGGATTCAAATGGATTAAATAATATTTTCTCTTAAATTTATACTTTATATATATATATATATATATTAAAAAAACAAATGAGGGAAAAACAAATTCAGGCACACGAGCCTGCGCACCTAAGCTTGGTTTTATTTTTTATTTATTTTTTAAAGATACAGATAACTTGTCGTCCACTGATATTTTTTTAAGAAAAAAATTCATAGGCGACGTGTCGTCTACAAACTTAAATTTTGAAAAATCAAGATAGCTTGCCAACACCTTTGAAACACGCATAAATCAATCCATCAACTCAAAAGACCTGAAATAAGATCCAAAAATCTGAAATCAAACCTTGTTAGATTTATCATTTTTGGCTTAGATCTATTTTTTCAGAAAACATTGAGGCTTTAAACAACCACCATCGAACTCCTCTCATCTTATGGAATCTATCATAACCCAATTTTGAATCCCTAATTTTTTTTTTAAAATCTAAAATTACTTTCATGACAGGAAGAAATTTGGTAAAAAAAGCCTAATTGGTATAATTAGGAGTTCAATTGCAATAAATTGGAATTTTGAAGGCGAATTAAGGGGAAATTGAAGAATTCTAAAAGTAAGGATCACGTTGGAAGTGACAAGGGAAGCTGAGGGTTTAATAAAAAATCTGCAGGGACGGAATTTAGAGAAATCTCGAGAATTAGGTTTATTTGGGGGGTTGATTGCAGGACATTAAATGATTAGGGACTGGTTTAATCTATTAAAAACAAAGGTCGCGTGTTGAACAGTACTACATCATTGACCGTTCCAGTCTAGTCATCTCCGACAACCCACAAGCATGACTGACAGATTGATACAGCACTCGCAGACCAAGCTGTGGTAAAAGACAATCCAGGCCCAACCTTAACAACCTTAACTATGTGTTCGGTATTTTTTAAAATAATTTTTTATTTAAAAATATATTAAAAAAATTATTAATTATTAATTTTTAATATTAACATATTAAAATTATTTAAAAAATATTTATTTTCTCTAGAATTAATAATTATTTTGATAAATAAATAATTATCTCTCGATCAAGTTTTTGCCTCACCACTATGATGGCTCATTGTAGAGACAAATTTGGTTTATTTTTTGGTTTTTAATATCTTTAGATTCTGTTGAGGCGTGTAGTTGCGGTTATTTTTTAAAGTATTTTTTACTTAGAAATATATCAAAATAATAAATTTTTTTATTTTTTAAAAATTATTTTTGAAATCAACGCATCAAAATGATTAAAAAACCAAAAAAATATTAATTTAAAATAAAAAAATAACTTTTTTTAATTTTTTCAAAAACACTATTAAAATACAAAAACAAACCGTGTATTACATAGACTTTACCTAGATATGACCTGGTTGGTAGCGTGTTTGAAATAAAAATAAAATAAAATAGATTTATATTTTAAAATTGAGAGACACTGCAACAAATTTTCCACGAGATGGGTCTGTACGTTTGGGTCCTTGCAGTTAGTTTTTAATTAGCTGTTGTTTTTTTTAAGATGTGTTTAAAAAATTTTAAAAAATAATTTTAAATAAAAAATTTAAAATTTTAA
>Ga0325405_1003869_pt1 | contig 15371 bp, 13 predicted proteins | sample PopdelMetagenome_21_FD_205663 | JGI IMG/M metagenome (GOLD analysis project Ga0325405, IMG submission 205663) | Populus deltoides microbial communities from Bellville, Georgia, United States - Xylem-Control-R2 | ecosystem: Host-associated > Plants > Phyllosphere > Stem > Wood/Secondary xylem... | reverse complement strand
CATAAAATATTACTATTTAATAAAATTAATCTAATATTTTTATATAAAAAACCTCTAACACTGCCATCTTTTAAATCCAAATGGTGTAATTACTCGGGTAATAACTAATTAGAGGTACGTAGATAATCATGGCCAAACAATGGATAATCAGTGACCTCGTTCGATGGGCTAATTTATTTAAGTTATCAAAATTCGAGCAAGGGTCCGCTGTCGAAGGGTTGGGTTACTTCCATTTGCAAACCTTCCTTGCTTTGCTTTTGAATATTTGTGGAAGACAAGAGGAAAAATGAGTCAGAGGGTCTTAAAATTCTCCACTAGTAACGGTGATGCACGTGAGTCTGGATTTGGTCACCGAGATCCAACCAGCAAGCCACGTGTGGACTTGATAAATAATAATTACAATCAATATAATATTTTTCAGATGAATATTTAATTACTTCCCTGCGTTTTTTAGTAATAGTCAGTCCCATCCCTTCGATGATTGCTAGCTAGGGCTCTCACCCTTGGCCTCTTTCGAGCCATCTCCCATCGAATTGTGGTGGTTGCCTGAAAATAATACTATCGCTATAACAAACAAAAGGAGGCATCCAAGGCCAGTAGCGTAAAGACACACCACGTGGTGCCAAGTGATGACCAGCCCACGTCCAGTAGGCAGTAAGTGATCGCGTTAGGATGAAGTTTAATTTTTAATTAACCTGAAAAAAAAATTAATTAAAAAATTTATAAAACTAACTCTAGTTAATTTATTAAACTTGTAACTTGGATTATAAAACTAGAATAATCTCATAAAAAATTAAAATAAATTAAAAAATTAAATTCGCAATCAGTCATATGATAAAAGATGAGACTAAAAACAATTAATTAAAAAAAAACCAAGTCAATTCATCAAATCCATGATCCGAGTTACAAGACCAGATAACTTTATAGAAAAAAACAAAAAAAACAACTTGATTTAATTTTGATTAACTTGTCAAATCCACAACTCTAGTCGCGAGATCAAGATAACCCTACGAGTAGCAAATCAAAACAAATTATGAAATTTAATTTTTAATTAATTATGCTGCATCTTATGTTGTGAACGATGGAATTTATAAAAATTTTAATTCAAAGATTGACACAAAAATACTATTAATTGCCAGAGTACATCCCCCACTTGTTTTAGTATATTGTTAATGTTAATAATTAATAATAACGTTAACAAGATAACTGTTTTTCCCCCCTCGTCATGGCATTTAGCCATTTAACATTATGATAAATTGTGAGTGTTGCTCTCGGAGAAGCTCTCGAAATGTGTACAGAGCCATAATGAATCCACCCAGCTGGCATCGGGAGACAAGAGACAACGCGTAGACCAAACCGGGAGGAGGATGATAACCAAAACCATGTGATGAAGAAATAAGCCTTTGTTTATTATAGTGATAATTGAGAAGGCTATCGTATTATGCCCAAATGGGCCAGGGTAGGGCTGACCGGAGGGCATGGAATGATGACTGATGAGCGATGACAGTGGCCAATCCTATCGGTCTATAAGAATGTGCTTGCTTCTACCTATCCTATCCCCACTGGTAAAGCAATGAAAAAGCCTGCGAAACACGAAATGGTTCCCCTCCGATAGTCCTACATCACGGGCCAGGTTGTGACGGCGAAATGATAGGTGCTGCCAAAAGTTTATTTTTCGAGAGTATTTCGCAGTAGTATTACGACGGTGATTGATTTTTAAATAATTTTTTATATTTAAATATATGTTAATGATTTTTTTTATTTTTTAGAAATTATTTTTAATATCAATACATTAAAAAGATTTAAAATATACAAATCATATTAAATTTTAACAAAAAAAACTAAAATTTTTGCATATTCCATTATACGTTTCTGGCTATTTATGTTTTAAAAATATTTCCATTTAAAAATATATTAAAATAAATTTTTAATATATTCCACTCAAGATGCACCACAAATAATAAGATTTACAAATTAATAATAAATAAGGGTAGTTGTGAGAATATAATACCTAAAAGGATATTAGAGAAGCTTCACCTGAAAACTGAGAGCACTTAATTATAAGTTTTGCAGGCTAATTTGGTTGAATAACGACATCAAAGTTATTGTGGGTTAGCGTTGTTCCATTTTGTTTTCTATAAATAAGATATATTTTGATAATATTTGATATAATATTGTATTTATGAATATATATCATCTATTATTGCGGTGGCCATGAAAATATGGCAGAATGTTTTACATGACAAACGACATAATACATTTGTCCTTGGTATAAAAGGAAAACATTTAATACCAGGGCACATGAGATAAACGGTGATTGTTGAAAGCAATGCTAAAAATATGTTGTTTCTACTGAAATTATGGAAAAGAAAAATAAGGAGATGAAAGAAAATGAGAAGGACGAGAAGGTGGAGACTAAATAATGTGAGTAAAGGTACAATATGTAAACATCTCGTTGACTCGAGGATAATTTTCTCCAGCACAGGAAGACTGATGCTGGAGAATTTTTAGAAAAATTATATTTCTTAGTTGTTTTTATTTTCTATTTAGTTTTGAAAAAAAAATTTATAATGATTTTATATTTTCTTATTTAGTTTACAAAATTAAGTACTGATAGTGATAATTTTATTTTCTTAATTTATTTAAGATTTTCATTACTTTTGTTTTATTTTTAGATTTACTAGTTTGTGTAGGATGATTTTCAGACTTGTCTAAAGAGTAAAGGTTTTTTTTAACAATAAAACTTCCAATTAAATTTCTTGTGTTCTATTATATTTCGATCAAGAAATATCCTATTATTTCTATTTATCTAAAGAGCAAAGGTTTTTTTTTTCTTTTGCTATTATCCTATTATTGCTTGTGCTTCTACGTATGTCACCTCCTCGTGTACAAATTTATAACTACATTCCCACGGCAACAAGAACCCGACAAGTTTCCGAGCAGACACAAACCATTCAACTCTACTGTTGTGGTTTTGATTTGTTTGTTCACACTGGAATGTCTCTCTCTCTCGCCTTTTCATTTTAAGTCTTCATTCACCACCATGTCCTTGCATTTTCACGACACTTCTTTTTTTCTTTTTCCTTTAGATTGCTCGGACCATTTTTGCCAGCTATCCTTGTGGTCTGGGGACACTCTATTTTAAAGTTAATTCAAATTTGCATTTTTCGAATAAAAAATTAGACTCCTTTTCATGTAGGAAACAGTCAGTCATTATATAAAGATAGCAAAAGAGACAGAGACTCAAGGGGTGTGGACGGTGGAGGCAGAAGGCTACAGTACTTAAATGGTGGATAGCGTTAGTAGAGTAGCAGATCAGAGAAGCCTCATATCATAAGCTTATGTTTTATATCTCTGTTTCTGCACACATTTTCTCTTATTTTTTTTCAAACTTTCCCTCCACAAAAGGAAATGGGAACTAGTTCAGTTTCCAAGTTCTTAACTCTCTTCTTGATGGTCTTGATTGTTGGTTCTAAGCTGATCCACTGCACTGTGACCTATGACAAGAAAGCTATTATCATCGATGGACAAAGGAGAATCCTTATCTCTGGCTCCATTCACTATCCAAGAAGCACCCCTGATGTATACACTTTTCTTTCCCATTTTCTTGGTTTTGTGTATATCTTATCACATTTTGTCTGTTGTGTGAAAATGGGGTTTGTTTTGTTTCTGTAGATGTGGGAAGATCTTGTACAGAAGGCAAAAGATGGAGGCTTGGATGTTATCGACACTTACGTTTTTTGGAATGTTCATGAGCCTTCTCCTGGCAATGTACTCTCTCTTGGATCTCCACTCTACCTTTTGGCACTTGAAGTTTTATAATCCATGTCTTTCTGAGCTTATGTGGTTACTCAAAAAGGAAACTTTTTGGTTTTTGTAGTATAATTTTGAAGGTAGATTTGATCTGGTACGGTTCATTAAGACAGTGCAGAAAGGGGGGCTATATGTTCATCTCCGCATTGGACCTTATGTCTGTGCAGAATGGAATTTTGGGTACTTGGAATTTTTGCTCTTTTATATTCTTGTTCTTTTAACTTCTGTTCCATCCATTCATGATTATATCCCTTCTTCCTCTTGGTTTTGCTTTCTTATTCTTCTGTGGTTGGGGTAGTATTTGCTTATTAACCTGGTAAAAATGAATGCTTTAGTTTGACTTGATTCTCTCTCTCTTGTAAATGCATAGGGGATTTCCTGTTTGGTTGAAGTATGTTCCTGGTATCAGCTTCAGAACAAACAATGGGCCTTTCAAGGTTTTTCCTATTTTACCTGCTCTGCGTTTTTTAAACCCTTTCCTCAAGAAAAAGAAAGAGAATTAAAACAAATAACTGGAAAAGTTAGGTGGTTAATGTGGCTTGACTTTCTTTCCCTTTGGTTTTGAAGGCTGCAATGCAAGGATTCACCCAGAAGATTGTGCAGATGATGAAAGATGAAAGGCTATTTCAATCACAAGGAGGCCCCATTATTTTCTCTCAAGTATGTGATCCTATCGGTGAATTTTGTCATTTTATGTATTGTTTCTAAACCAGTAAAAGTGATGCTTCAGCTGTGAAGTAATTTGCTTTACTTTTATATATATACATATGTTTTATTCTTTTCATATCCATTTGTGTAGATTGAGAATGAGTACGGACCAGAGAGTAGGGCTTTTGGGGCTGCTGGTCATTCATATATTAATTGGGCTGCACAAATGGCTGTTGGATTGAATACTGGAGTTCCTTGGGTGATGTGCAAGGAAGATGATGCCCCAGACCCGGTGGTGAGCTATCTTAATCTTTCCACTTCCCAAGCCTAGTTACCTCAACTGTCCCATAATTAATTTGCGAGCTGCATTTACTATTTTTGTTATCTGCAGTTTCCAATTTAAAACCTTTCTTGAATGGTGAATTTGACTTTGTTATGTTTGAATCCTGGCAATAGATAAATGCATGTAATGGTTTTTACTGTGATGCTTTTTCTCCCAACAAACCTTACAAGCCAACGATGTGGACTGAGGCTTGGAGTGGCTGGTAAATGTTAATGCAAGCAGTAGAGTTGAAGTTGACTTTCTCAGTGCAAATTTAGCCCTCTGATCCCCCCCTTTTTTTTCTGAACTGAATTAAAAGGTTTACAGAGTTTGGCGGCGCATTTCACCACAGACCAGTTCAAGATTTAGCATTTGCAGTTGCTCGATTCATTCAAAAGGGTGGCTCATTTGTTAACTACTACATGGTAGGGTACCTCGAATGACTCAGCTCACAATTTAATAAAAAACTTGTCGTTCCAAGCTTATGGCCTATGCATTGTGTATTGTTACAGTACCATGGAGGAACAAATTTTGGACGCTCTGCTGGAGGTCCATTCATTACAACTAGTTATGACTATGATGCACCAATAGATGAATATGGTAAGTTCTGTGGATTTGTTCTTGTCCTAACAAAAAATATCTCGACTCTTTAAGTGAAAAACTACAATTTAGCCATGCCTAGCCACAACTTTTAAATGGCAATTCACTAATAATTGAAGAATTATTCATGAAATAGGTTAGTTAAGTTCTAGAATTTCTTGAAATAATTTTCGACTCCTAACATGAATATTATTTCCGAAACTCAAACTCAGTACTGACTTTTCTTCCACTTTTCACAAGAATTTTAAGGAATGTGTTGCGTTTTGTTATATCATTCTATGCGTTTCAAAATTAAAGATCCGCAGCTAACCATTTATTGGTTTAGGTTTGATCAGGGAACCTAAATATGGTCATCTAAAGGAGCTTCACAGAGCTATTAAGCTATGCGAGCATGAATTAGTCTCTTCAGATCCCACAATTACTTTGTTAGGAACCTATCAGCAGGTCTGCCTTCTGACCAAATTTGTCTCTTTCCCCTAGTTGGACAGTTATTATGTTAAGCTTTTTATTGAAAATTCATGATAATGGTCGTTTTGCAGGCTCATGTATTCTCTTCAGGGAAGAGGAGCTGTTCAGCTTTTCTTGCCAACTACCACACACAGTCTGCTGCTAGAGTGATGTTCAATAACATGCACTATGTCTTGCCTCCTTGGTCCATTAGCATCCTTCCTGATTGCAGGAATGTTGTGTTTAACACTGCCAAGGTAAGCAAAGTTTAGGTTCTAGTTGCAATCTCGTTCAAGTATGAAATAACTTCCTTCAGTGATCCTGAAGTTATTTTCTTCAATACCAAGTTTCTGATCTCTAGTTGTCCTGTCATGGTCTAGGTTGGAGTTCAAACTTCGCATGTCCAAATGCTGCCAACTGGTTCTAGGTTTTTTTCTTGGGAGACTTATGACGAAGATATTTCTTCACTAGGGGCTAGTTCAAGGATGACAGCTCTTGGACTCATGGAGCAGATAAATGTCACTAGAGACACCACTGACTATCTGTGGTACATCACAAGGTGAGCCAGGTTCAATAGTATCTATTTATATTTTGAATCCCTATAACCATATAACAACTTCATGGAAACCTAAGCACTTTATTTTTCTCACGCATGTTTCTTCAGTTCATTACATGTGTTTGAAATATCTGAGAGCTCCATTTTAAAACTCCCCTGTGGCTTTCAGTGTCAATATCAATCCATCAGAATCATTTCTTCGAGGTGGACAATGGCCTACTCTAACTGTGGAGTCAGCAGGGCATGCTCTTCATGTCTTCATCAATGGGCAGTTTTCAGGTATGCTTTTCAAGATTACTTTCATAGTAGTTACTAATATGAATTTCATTATCTGGTTGATGAGTGCTTTGCCTGTTACAATTACAGGATCAGCGTTTGGGACCAGAGAGAACAGGGAATTCACCTTTACAGGACCAGTCAATCTACGTGCTGGAACAAATAGAATTGCACTACTCAGCATAGCTGTTGGATTACCTGTTAGTTCTATTCTACTTCTCTAACTTACTGCAAGTATAGATGCTAATTAATTTGATCTGATTGTGGCTACTAAAATTTTAAAACTTGTAATATGAAAAAGGAAAAAAATCCATTATCTTATTCCACTTACTGACTACAAAACTTTTGCATTGTTTAAGAATGTCGGGGTGCATTATGAGACATGGAAAACAGGAATACTTGGTCCAGTTATGCTCCATGGCCTTAACCAGGGAAATAAAGACTTGACATGGCAGCAATGGTCTTACCAGGTATGAAATGTGCCTGTTCGTATCTATTTAATTGTCTTATAGTTGGCAGAAGTGTAAGCTTGAAGGTGTTGGGTCAAAACAGGTTGGTCTAAAAGGAGAGGCAATGAATTTGGTCTCTCCAAACAGAGCCTCATCTGTTGATTGGACACAGGGGTCTCTAGCTACCAGGCAGCAACCTTTGAAGTGGTACAAGGTAATTATAAGTGGAAAAATGTTGAATGTGGTTAGCAATTTTACTTAAGAGGCTGATTGTCATGCTGGGACGTTCAGGCTTATTTTGATGCCCCCGGAGGAAATGAGCCATTGGCTTTGGACATGCGCAGCATGGGAAAGGGTCAGGTGTGGATAAATGGGCAGAGCATAGGAAGATATTGGTTATCTTATGCAAAGGGTGACTGCAGTAGCTGTGGTTACCCTGGAACGTTCAGGCCTCCAAAGTGCCAACTTGGATGTGGCCAGCCAACTCAGCGATGGTATCTTTTCTTGAGTGCTTATTTTTTTATGATTGCAGCTTAATCTTCAGAACTGAGCTGTAGAGTGTAGTTACTGCATCTCACAGCTAACTGAACTTATATGCTTCTCAGGTATCATGTTCCAAGGTCCTGGTTAAAGCCAAAGCAAAATTTATTGGTAATATTTGAAGAACTTGGAGGTGATGCATCAAAGATATCCCTTGTTAAGAGATCAACGACAAGTGTTTGTGCTGATGCATTTGAGCACCACCCAACAATTGAGAATTACAATACCGAGAGCAATGGTGAATCAGAAAGAAATCTTCACCAAGCCAAGGTTCACCTCCGGTGTGCACCAGGGCAGTCTATATCAGCTATAAAATTTGCGAGTTTTGGCACTCCTACTGGAACCTGTGGAAGTTTTCAGGAGGGAACTTGCCATGCACCAAACTCACACTCGGTTGTAGAGAAGGTAGGTTTCCTTAGTAGAATCCTTTTGTCATTTTATACATCTTCATATCTTATTTCATTTTCCTTTTGTTTTATCATAATTTCACTACCTGTTACTAATAAAAATACCTTTTCTACTGACTTAATGCTTGTGCCATTGAACTCTGCAGAAATGCATAGGAAGGGAGAGTTGTATGGTCGCCATATCCAACAGTAACTTCGGTGCTGACCCATGTCCAAGTAAGTTGAAGAAATTATCAGTTGAAGCAGTTTGTTCAACAGTGAGTGACACTACTCAACCCAATACAAGGAGGTAACCGCTCAAGCAAATTTTCAGATCTAATTATAATTATTTGCTCACGTTGGCAAGCTATGAAGGAAGAACAATAAGGTATGGAGCCAGAGATCCTAATGTCAGCTGTCATCTCTACATATTCTACAACGTATAGCTAGGTGTATTGCAATTTACAATGCGTAGTTGTGGGAGTTGATATTCCCATTAGCTTTCGGATGGACAATGTGCTTATGCAAAGCACATGTGTTGCCTTGGCATATGCTCTAAATTCCCATTCCATGGCCTTTTTATCCAGAGATGGGCTTGGAAAATAATTTTTGCACAGAAAAGTATAAAAGATTATTGTCTGATAGAATGAGAAAGAATTGTTGAGGTGAAGAATATCGGTGAGTATGGGCACTATAATGTCTGATTCTTATGTAAGAACACGGATTATAAATTCGAAGTCTACAATTTATCTAAGTGCTCTTGTTTGCACCTTCTGTGGATGATCCGTGATGGTCAACATCAACATATCGGCATTCGGCATGTCCTTTGCTATCATTTAGGGAATTGAAACCTGGATATAAAGAATGCAATCAACAATCGGCAGTTTCAGTTGCATACTTTTGCTTTGAAATAATATATTTATTTATTTTTTTAAAAATTATTTTTAACGAGTACATCATTAAAAAAAATTAAAAAAATTTCAAAAATATTTTTTAAATGTAAAATCAAATACTCTGTTTTTTTTTTTACAAAAATTCTTTCACTATTTTTCAAAATCTTTCTCCTGCTTGTCTTGAGAACCTTATCAGATCTGTTAGTGGTTGGGCTACATATGGGACTATGGGTATGAGTCCCTTAGCATCTTTGTCGACGCTGTTTGCTTTCTTCTTCCAAAATCATTATCAGCAGTGTCATGTATATGCTCCTTCCTTTCGGCAAACTTGGTACATCATGCGAACCCCAGTTTAGCTTTATGCTTATCGGCTCTACCTGGCTGAGTACTAGCCATCATAGGAACATAATTTTCCAGCAAAATGCATCGGCTTAAACATGATTTTTGAAAGTAAACGAGAGTCCATGGCAAAGACTGCCAGTGATATTGCTGCTATATATCAAGAACCAGGATATTTGGTTAGAATTTCTTCTTTGATCAGTTGGTTTACTCCAGCTACTTAAAATACTAGCAGGTTCGACAATATACTGGATGGTAGACAATATTCAAGAAGGTGAGTGAACTCATATTAACCACCAAACATGTCTGATCAACAAAGAGAAACAATTCAGGTAAACACACCAGAGACACATATAATATCCATCAACAAAGAAACTGGAAAGTCCAGAAGAACTGCAATCAACAGGAAGTACTAGAAAGACACCAATATTCATGTACCATCCATGCATCATGCAGTCTCAATAGCAAGCTTTTTCTACAGTTGACTGCAGTTTCATTTTATTGACACCAGTAAATTTCTCCACAATTTCCCCATCTTTCAGGAAAATAAAGGTCGGCATTGCTTGCACATCCCACTCCTGAGCAACAGACTGCAAAAGGCATGCAGATATCTATTAGAAAACTACATCGTAGGTTTAACAATAAAGTAAAACACAGAAGTAGGTAATGATGTGGATTCTTTTTACCTTCAATTCATCCACGTCGACTTTCAGGAATGTGACATTGAGCAGCTTCCAGGCTAACTCTTCCACAATATCTGGGCAACAAGTTTACACGGTCCACACCACGTAAATCCACCACAATCTATCAAAATATGTATCTTGATCAGTAAACTGGAAAATTATTTTTATACTCCCGTCATTTGAGCACAGTAACTCTTAGTAATTTTAAAATATTCACTTTACACGTTGGATGAACACATTCAAATTTTGGTGAAAACAGTAAAATATCCCTGATTTTTTTGACCTTTTCCACTTTCGATTTACCTGTCTCTCCCCCCTTCTCCTTCTGCTTCTTTCTCTTTTCCCATTCCCCTCTCTTCTCTCTTTTTATAACAATCATCCCTTTTCTCTCTTCATCCCCTCTCCCTTCAAAACAAGATCTGACAATCCAAAAATATTGTTGTCTTAATTTATAACGACAACCATGCATGATAGTGAGTATGGTTAAAAGGTGATTTGAATTAATGGTGATTTTAGTTAGAATTGAAGAGGGAAATAAGTGGGTCGGGTCTTGTGATGATTTGAGAGGAAATGGTAGCAAATTTAGTATACGGTGGTTGAAAATTGATGACTTCGTGCTTGTGATTATGATGGTGGTTTTGCAATGGCTGACTATGGTGATTTAATGTGTCTTTAAAAGTGTCGTGGTAGTTATTTTTTAAAATATTTTTATTTAAAAATATATTAAAATATTTTTTATATTTTTTTAAAATTATTTTTGATATCAGTATATCAAAACAATCTGAAAAATATAAAAAATTTAAATTTAAACTAATTTTTTTAATATATTTTTAAATAAAAAATATATTTTTAAAAATTACTCCTAATCATATTCCCATACAAACAAAAATAAAAAGCGTGTCCTCTTAATGAATCTAATGAAAAACATCAACGTATCAAATTAGCCATGTGAGTCCTATAGACATTTTGCGAAGAAATCTTATTCTATAGAAAGATAATTAAAAACGCAAAAAAATTTAGGACTAAAGAGCCTCAAATATTCTTAGACATAATGCTAAGGCAGTTAAGAACCAACCAAAAAGAATTAACAAATTAGTTAAAATTATGAAAATATATTGTCGAGAGAGAGAGAGAGAAAAACCGTATTCATGGAGATTAATCATAGAAAAAACCACACAACAAAAACCCAAATATAAAGAACCAAACACAAAACATGAGAAGACACAAAAAGAATTAAATACGATACTTGTTTGTTAGACCCTTTTCCCTTCTTAAGCTGCTGGTTCCAAGACTTCTCGGGGTGTGGCTGACAGATTTAAATAAAATGAATCAAACCCTCACAAACAGGCCCAAAAAACTTGTATGGGCTCATCAGCACACTTGGAGCCCAACTCTTACTACATTTTTTTTTTAAAACTCCACATAGATTTCTCGATATTTTATACTGACTCAATACATATTATTTTGAATAGAATAAACTCAAAATATCACAAAGATAAAATTACAATTCAGCCCCTCATCTCCATAAAATGACAAGATTCATGGGTTATAACTTATAAATACATATTGATTCCTTTAAGCCAAAGGTTTACAATCTCTGTATATATATTTTCAGAGTCTATCTCTCTAAAATATCATTGCACTTTCTCTCTTAATAAAGTTATTGACTTTACCATCGGAGAGTTCCACGTCCATTAAAGAGGACTTTTTGCAGGTACTAACTACCGGTCATCTGGCTTACCAGACACCACCTACTACTATTACAATTATCGATCACCTGCTTTACCACGCATTACATGCTACTACTAGAGTTACTGGTCACATAACTTACTAGACATCTCTTGCTACTACCACAGCTACTGGTCACCTGGCTTACCAGGCATTGCCTGCTACTATCACAGTTATTGGTCACCTGGCTTAACAGAAATCACCTGCTACCAGTTGCCAACCCTCTAGGATTTTCATATTAAGTCATTAGATATTTTAACTATGAAGAATGAATCAAATTATTTAAACTAAGAGATCAACCAATTATCCAACACACCAATCTCATTCTAAGCATCTTGGATTTTAGGACTCATCAATTGGCATCGTCTATGGGAAACTAATAAAAAGTCCTTCGATTTCTAAAACTTGTTTTTGATATTTTCAGGTCATTCTATGGCTCACAACCAAGACATTCCTAGGTCAGGACGCAAGACAAATCTAGAGGTGATTATTTTCGGTTTGGTTTTTACCTAAAAAAATAACCAAACTGAATTTGAAAAAAAACAGACAATCATTAGGGGTTGATCTCGAATTCTTCACTCTCTAATATAGTCTTAAATTGATATATTTTCCAGATGATGCCAAAAGACCTCTTATAAATTTGTTAGGGGTTGATGTTTAATCCCCCACTCTATAGTATAGTCTTGGAATGATACATTCTTCAAGTGATGCCTAAGAACCTTTCACCAATTCATCAAGGGTTGACCTGAGATCTCCCATTCTCAAGATGATGTTTATAGGCCTTTCACCATTTCGCTAAGGTTAATCTAGGATTCCTCATTCTTTAGGAGACGTCTAAGGGCCTCTCACTAATTTGTCGGGGGTTGATCTGAGATCCCCTATTCTTCAGGTGGTACCTAAAATCCTCTCACCAATTCGTTAGTGGTTGATCTTAGATCTTACGCCTCTCTAGTGCAGTCTCGGACTGACATCACTCTTCAGTGGAGGGCTCTCAAGCCACCATGCCATCACTAGGGAGGCTACCAACCTCGCAGGGGATCCCAAGCCCCCAAATCATCCTAAAAAGTTACATACCTCACATACTCCAGCGCAGTGTCACGACCCGAATCCCAGGTCCATGACTGGCAACGCAGGAGCGGTGTCGGAAAGACACCCTACCTACGCTAAGCCTCAGAAGAGACATACCAAAAGAACAATTTATTCAAAAATACGGAGCATTTCATAATCTTCAGAAATATTATATTATTCAAAACTGATGAAACCAAAAGATAGTTTAAAACTCCTCATCAGTAATTAAAACAAAAACAATAATCCATAATACTCATTACATTGTCAAAATCCAAACTTAATTAAAACAAGGTAATAGTGGAGCGTCTAAGTCATCGAATCAAAACTAAAAGGAAAGCCTCGCAAAACAAGCAAAGCATACAGACCAAAACTGAAGAAGCAGGAACACTCTACAAGTCCAACTGTTATCAGAAACTAAGAACCTGAAATAATATTAAGAATGAGGGGTGAGTTCAACCAACTCAGTGAGGGAATAATATTTAATATACATTTTAGATATTTTTGATATTAATAGTTTGCAAGATGATTTATCTTGATATACATATACATATACATACTAAACATATTATCATAACGTAGTGGAATACATGTCAGAGATTAGATAACACCCGAAGGTGACCACTGTGGGATAATCAGTCGCCACAGGCTGATGCCTCTCTCACCAGCTAGGTATACAGAATACTATGTGCACATAGGCTAACTACTCTCTGTTAGCATGGAGTTAGTGACAAGTCCTATATCAAGGCATAATAGATATTCATAGAATCATCAAAGAAACGTATATCATATCAAATAAAATTTAGTTCGACAGATTGCGAGTGCAAATTCAAGAATAAATTAGTACTCGAAAAATAAAGCAAAATATATAAATATTCAAGAAATTTTGTACTCATCGTATAATCAATATACATATTTATTTATATTATATGCAAATTAAAGATTATCTCACTCACCCGAAAAATATAGAACTAAAAGGAATATCAGATAAAAGACCCGAAAACTTATTGAGGATCGTTAGGAGAACCTACAATAAATATGCGAAATATACTCAAAAGCAACTCAAAGCAACACAAATAAAATATTCCAATGCATAAAAGAAAACCAGGTTTAGTCTCCTAGGTTTAGGGACTAAAACAAAAATTATCCAAAACAGGGACCAAAACGTAATTTTACCAAAACTGGACCAAACTGTAAATACATAACCATACTGAAATTTCACCCATAAACCATCCTTAATTCTGCCTAGAATGAACCAGGTACATAACTGTAATTTTTATAAAGTTTAGGGACTAAAATGTAAAATCCCAAAATTGAGGGACCAAACTGAAAATATTCCAAATCAATTATCAAAATGAGATTCATCATCCTAAACCTCATATTAACACTTTCCATAATCTCAAAATACATTTAAGGGTCACATTGTAATTTTTTCAAAGTTTAGGGACTAAACTAAAATTTTCATAAATCAACGACCAAAATAAAATTTGGTCATCTTCAACCTCAAGATCATTCTGTCCAGATTCTCCAGCAAGGTTAAAATGAATTTCTTAACCCATAAAAGTTAATTTAAACAAATCAACTCATAAATCTTTATTTTCAACAACATACTAATTAATCACCTAACATTAAACCCTTAATAATTATAAATCAATCTTAACAATATAAACCTCCAATCCTTATAAACCTTGATCTCTTATTTAATAATTCCATAAACAAACTATAATCGAAAGTAATATGAAAGAGAATCACTTACTTGCTACTTCCACTTTTCTTGAACCAAAAACTCAAGATCAAAAACTAAACTCTTTGGTTTGAGGAGGGGAGGGTCACGACAGCTACAAGAATTAGAAGAGAGGAAAGAAATTCTCTTGCAACTCTTCCTTAAGTACCTAGGTTAACTTAGGTTGGGTTTGGGTTGACTTGGGCTTAAGTTTGGTCTAAAAGTCTGGGTCTTACACGCAACCACTCTTCAAAAGATGGACTAATAGAACCACTCTCAATGGATTCATCCCCTTCGCCCTTTAGATTTTTTTTTATAAGTATAGCCGTTGACATAGGTTCACTCCCCTTTGCCTTTTAGAAGTTTTCTAAACATAGGTGTCGTCATTGACAACCCTCTTTGGGTTCATCTCGGTCTTATATAATATTTTCTAAGTATAGACTCATCCTTCATAGGTTTCTACCAGCCACTTATAAATTTTTCTAAGAGTTTTTTCTCTATAAGTTTCTCCTTGCCTTCTAGAAAAAATTTCTAAATATGAAGTCTTTCATATCTCACATCACTCTCTTAACAATCTTTCTAATTATGGGTTATTTCACGGTTCTTCTCTACATGCTTGGAAGTTTTTCAAACATGGTGCACACCCTTACACACGAGCTCTCCGTATGAAGAACATTTGATGAACACGCCATGGTAACAAGGCATTTTTACAAGTTTTTGTAGATTAATACGACAAAACTTGTGGGCTATTGATGAATCCAAATAAAATAAACACTTAAATAAGCCCAAGAAACCCCTATGGGCTCGGGCACGCTCTTCAATCCCAACACCCCCATGAGCTCGGGCACGTGTTCTGAACCCAACACTCAGTAATGAATTTTTTTAGACCCCACGCAGGTCCCT
>Ga0325405_1003862_pt1 | contig 15378 bp, 11 predicted proteins | sample PopdelMetagenome_21_FD_205663 | JGI IMG/M metagenome (GOLD analysis project Ga0325405, IMG submission 205663) | Populus deltoides microbial communities from Bellville, Georgia, United States - Xylem-Control-R2 | ecosystem: Host-associated > Plants > Phyllosphere > Stem > Wood/Secondary xylem... | reverse complement strand
CTAGTGTGGACATTGTGGTTGTTTGATGGTTAGGGTTAGTTACACAGCGGATCCGTTAACTAGCCAATGTTAAGAAGAGATAAATATTCAGAATATAAATTGATGTTTCGTTTCCATGATCAGTTCTAATTTCTGTAGGTGGATGGGTGCTTGCGACCAAGGTTTGTTCTCTTGATAATTTTCTGATTTTATTAAATTTCGTTTGATAGTTTTCTATTTTCTTTTGCTTTAGCCTAGATAACGTCCAAACCCCCCCCCCAAATTGCATATCATCTGGCATAAAAATCTGACTTGAACCTTCCTCGTGGGATTGACCCCTTGCTTGCTCTATACTATCTTTGTGTGTTGTGTTTGAAGCTAGGGTAATTAATTTGTGCAACCGCAACATTGCAACACTAATCAAGCGCATATAACCTGGTTTGATAGATGTTGGTCTTGCAGTTTGTTTGACATGATAAATGAGTGATAATCCACTTTTATCCAAGCAAGAAAACACTAATATAAGGCAATCCCCTTTTCTACACAGCCTTTCTAGGAAGATATTTGAAACCTTTCGAAAAGATTAAACAGAAGGTTACCTTTGGTAAAAAGTCCGACCTAAAGTCAAACCACATTTTAGAAACCGATAAAACCCTCAATATGAATTGCTTAAAAGAGTTTTTGATGCGTATGTTGAAAGTTTCAGTTGTCATAAACAAAGCTAAGACTTTTAAAGACTTTTTTTTTTTAGATTTTGGTGCTGAAACAGAACCAAAAAGCCCTTAATTTGAGAAAAGAGAAATTAAAGCATTGATAAGAGCATGATAACAAGCAATGACAGACCATGCATTTTTAGAAAAAAAGGGTCACTAAAAAAGGGTCGGAGATTTCTTCTTTGAGATGTGATGGGTAAGAACGGCGGCATGAGAGGCAGATTTTAACATATGATTCCAAACACAGGAACAAGCTTATGCCAAGTAAGAGTTCTACGAAATGGAAGGGACCTATGTTTCAAAACCAGGTAAGGATGCATACATGGCATCTAACCTCAAAGCATTGCACATACATTTTTGATTTGTTACAGGAAAATCCTCGATGAAATCTAGCAAGATTGAGGACAAAGAGAGAATCATTGAGCTGATAATAATAAAGAATCATGGTTGTGACACTAGAATGGGAAGAAGATGAGATGAACCCTACTGTTAGGAAAATCACAAAGAAATGAGAAGATCAACCTTGTCATCATGAGAAGTCTTCAGGTCAACCCTGCAATCAGGAACCACCAAATTTTCCAACCTTGTCATCGAGAAAAATCTAGTTAATTTCAGTCATCAGGAAGGACGAATGTCAAACCTACAATTAGGAAGGACAAATGTCAGTCCTGCAAAATCATAAAAATCAAAAAAGAAAGAAAGCATCAAGTGAAAAGTTTGATCAAACCTTATCATCAAGAAGAAAAATGAGAAGAACCTTACCATTAGGAAATTCTCAAAACAAAAGAGAAAGTTCAAACCCTGCCATCAGGAAGAACACACAGATTTTGGTTCTGGTTAAAGGGGATCGCCAAATGGGATCTCAGGTTAGCCCAACCACACAAATTTTGGTTCTAGTTAAAGGGGATCGCCGGATGGGATCTCAGGTTAGTCCAGCCACGCAGATTTTGGTTCTGGTTATAGGGGATTGCCGGATGGGATCTCAGGTTAGTCTAACCACGAGATTTTGGTTCTGGTTAAAAGGGATCGCCACATGGGATCTCAGGTTAGCCCAACCACACACAGGATATTGGTTCTGGTTAAAGGGATCGCCGGACGGGATCTCAGGTTAGCCCAACCACACACAGGATATTGGTTCTGGTTAAAGGGATCACCGGACGGGATCTCAGGTTAACCCAACCACGTAGATTTTGGTTCTGGTTAAAGAGGATCACCAAATAGGATCTCAGGTTAGCCCAACCACATGGATATTGGATCTTGTTAAAGGGGATCAACGGATGGGATCTCAGGTTAACCCAACCATGCAGATTTTGGTTCTGGTTAAAGTGGATCATCGGATGGGATCTCAGGTTAGCCCAACCACACAAAGGATTTTAGCTTCGGTTAAAACAAAATTAAAAAAGAAAAAGAAAAGGGGCACCAAGATCGGGTTCTCAAGATAATCAAGTTTGGATCATTAGTTCCTAGTTAAAGGGAGATTGCGGTAAAGATAGAATTTCAGATCAGCCGAGTTATGAGAAGATCAAGATTAAAAGTTTAGGTTTGTTTATCTTTACAAAACTTATTACACAAAGTCTTTGCTCCGTAAGTATTGTAAAGAGGGGGCATCTGTTGTTACCTATTTTTGGGTTCCTGCAATATATATATACACACAAAAAAATATACATATTAAAAAAATATATATGTGTTCGGAAGGAATCCAAAAAATAATAGGAGTGAGAAAAGGATGCTAGAACGCCCATAAAATGGCTAGAAATTGGTTGAGGAGGTTCAAAAATACAAGAATTAAAATTTGACAGTATATTTTTAATTGGTAAAGGCCTTGTTGACAAGGAAAATTCAATTTTTGGGGAAAAAAAGTCTAAAATCAGATATTTATGGACTCAATTAAATTTTATTTAAGTTTTAATTGAATTTATCGAGGGTTTGATTGCAATAAAATTTGATTTTTTAAGTCAATTTAGGCTTTTATTGGAAGAAATTAAAGTTCTAGGGTCCAGTTATAATTTTGAAGAGTTGATTTGCTCAAATCAGGGGCTTAATTGCATAATTATTAAAGTTTGATGGCCAATTTGGGACTTAATTAAAAGAATCCAAAGCCAAGGACCAAACTGGAAAAGGCGCTAAAATCAAGGGATCTAATAACAATTTTTCAGGGGGCTTGATTACAATATTGCATAAACATCCAAGGACCAAATCGGAAATATCATTTAAAGTTGCAAAACGGTGTCGTTTCACTCAACACTGTTGATTGTCTTCTTCAGAAGACATTACGTGCAACTAGCCGAGAAACGTTTGCAGCAGCGATGGCGTTGATTTGCTTCAATCAAGGGGGCATGTTTCACGGCTGATATCTCTTGCCACCATGATGCACGTCAGCCGTTACTCCATCCCTGCAACAATAAAGGAAAACGCATGCATCCTCTAGCTATAAAAGCCAGAGGATGTACTGCACCCAGGGGAAAAAAAAGAACGAGACAAAAGCAAGAGGAAGAGAAGAACGAGAGAGGAAAGAAAAAAAAGAGAGGGATAAGAGAACGTTTGGAAGAGAAAACAAATGGAGGAAGAGCATAAGAAACTAAAAAAGCAGCAAGTGAATAAAGCAGAGAGAGGAGAATAGAGGAGAGCAGACAGGAAAAGAAAGAAAAAGAGAAAGAGAGAGAGGGGAAAGCGAACAAAAAAAAAAAGGAATACACAGCAACCCGAAGCAAAGAACACATATAGCAGAAGAAGTCAGCCTCACCATCGTCTTCATCTCTCCAGCACCAGGTATGTTCACTTCTGATAGATCCCAATTATAAAGTGTAATGGGCTAATAAATTTGTTCTCTCTCCGGGTGAGAAAAGTACCACAAGTTGAATGCAAATTTTTCTCTCCTTAATAATGAAAGCCTTATCCAAACAAACAAACAAAATGAATTACAAGGAAAAACTAACCGTAAGCAAATATACTCTGCCCACGTAACACAAAAAGTTAACAAAGTAAAACAGAACAATCATAACATAAATAAAATAACATAAACTTGCAATGATGGAAGACCATTTCCTGTTGCACATCTGCTTGTTAATCTCCACGACCCTAGTCCATCATTTTCCCACGTTGCATGCATGCATGCATGCCATGATCCCACGCCCTTTGCTCATCCCAAATATTTGGGATTTGGCTTAAGGCTCCTCTCAGATCGTCGTGGTCTAACATTACCCTCCTCATTAAGTGGACTCTTGTCCGCAAGGTCCACTGAAGGAAATCGCTCCAGTAAAGATTGATAGGGCTCCCAGGTGGCATCCTTAACCAGGAGATGCTTCCACTATACCAAAGAGTCTTCTTCAAATTTATTACCCTGTTTGACCTAACGAGTATCCAGAATCTAATGAGGTTTGAGGATAACCACCCTATCATCAGTAACGGGTGGCAGTTCTTTTGAAGGCATAACAAAGTCACCCACGTACTTTTTTAAGAGCGAGACATAAAAGACAGGATGAATGCAAGTACCATCTGGCAGCTGAAGTTTGTATGCTATAGCTCCAATTTTTTATATCACTGGATTTGGACCATAAAAGCGACTAGTGGGCGGGTTTGAAAGTGTTCTATTGTCTGTAGGGGTGTAGCTTAAGAAACACCAAATCCCCCACCTCGAAAGAAATATCCTAATGTTTTTGATCTACAAGTTGTTTCATGCGATTAATGGAACTCTCCAGATTGCATTTGAGTTGACGCAACAGCTCATCATGAGCTTCTGGACTGAGGCCGACTTCCTAAACTGAAGAACATCTATTATGGTAAATGGGAATGGCAGGAGGCCATACAGGGCTTGAAAAGGGGTCATCCCAGTGGATGCATGATAAGTGGTATTGTACCAGAGCTCAGCCCATGGAAGGTAGGTGCTCCACCGGCGTGACCACTGATGAACCATACTCCTGAGATACTGCTCAATGCAGTGATTAACCACTTCTATTTGTCCATCCGTTTGCGGATGGTAGGTGGAACTGAGTTGTAGTTTGGTGCCAAACATGTGAAAAAACTCTTGCTAGAATTTGCTGATAAATATGGGGTCCCGAACCATGCAATTTAATGACACCTTCTACAAACCATTCTGCCATGATTTTAGCAGTAAAAGGATGAGTTAAGGAGATAAAATGAGTAGACTTACTCAAACGATCAACAACAACTAAGATGGTGTCTTTGTCTTGAGATGTTGGAAGGCCTTCAATGAAATCTAAAGTGATGTCATCCTAGACTTGACATGGAATTGGTAACGGCTGCAGGAGGCCTGCTGGAGACAATGTTTCAGATTTCACCCGCTGGCAAGTATCACATTTTTTGACATATTCCTGCACCGCCTGATACATCTTAGGCCAGTAAAATTGTTGAGCTAATTTATTGAATGTGCGTAAGACCCCAAAGTGTCCTCCAATATTTGTATCATGCATTTCATAAAGTAACTATGATCACAGTGCTGCTTGAGAAGGAACGACTACTCTGCCTTTAAAGAACAGCAACCCATTACGCCATGCATACGGTCCAGCTGGTTGAGTATTGGCCAGGCAAGTTAGAGATTGAATGTAAGAGTCGCCGGCATACGCCTTCTAAATTTCATCCTATATGGTCACTGTCGGCGTGTGCAAATGGTGAAGAATTGGACTATCAGATCTACGTAAAAGGGCGTCTGCTGCAGAATTTTCTTGGTCTGGGCGGTAAATAATCTCATAATCATAACCCAGAAGCTTGATCACCCACTTCTGTTGTTCAGGTGTAGCTACACGTTGTTGTAGGAAATATTTCAAACTGCAGTGGTAGTGAGAATGAAGAATTGTTTTCCCAGGAGATAAGGACACCATAACCGTATGGCCTCCACAATAGCAAGCATCTCCTTGGTGTAAGTAGACCAGGATTGTTTTGTAACCCCAAGCCTCGACTAATGAATGTTATCGGCTTGCCCTGCTGAGATAAAATGGCACCAATGTCGTCCCCAGATGCATCGATTTCAATGGTGAAAGAGTCATCGAAATTAGGCATAGCTAATATAGGCATAGTTGTCATCGCCTGTTTGAGTGCTAGAAAGGCTGTGTTGTCTTCTTCATTCCAGCCAAATTTTCCCTTCTTGAATAGATTGGTCAGGGGTCTTGCTATGATGTCGTAGTTCTGAATGAATTTTCTGTAATATCATGTTAGACCTAAAAAACCACGTAGCTCAGAAATAGTAGTGGGAGGTGGCCATGCAAACATGGCTGCAATTTTACTGTTATCAACCTTCACTCCTGGTGACCAAACACGCACTTGCTTGCTTTGGCAAAGAATTGGTGTTGTCGCAAAGTGTCCAATGTTTGTTTAACATGCAACAGATATACATTCCAAGTAGGACTATAGACTAAAATATCATCAAAAAAGACAAAAATAAACTTTTGAAGGTAAGGCCGAAATATTGAGTTCATGATGGCTTGGAATGTCAAGGGTGCGTTACACAGGCCAAAAGGCATTACTAGATATTCGTAATGGTCGTTATGAGTGCAAAAAGCAGTTTTGTTAACATCAGAAGGATTGACTCTTACTTGATGATAGCCGACTCTCAAATCTAATTTGGTGAAGTAAGCTGCACCATATAATTCTTCTAACATATCACCCACTGTCAGAATGGGAAAACGATCTTTGACAGTAGCAACATTGATTGAATGGTAATCTATAGAAAATCACCAACTGCCATCTTTCTTCTTTACCAGTAACACCGGCGACGAGAATGGACTGGTGCTAGGGCGGATGAGTCTTGAATCTAGCATTTCCTGAACCTATTTCTCAATTTCAGTTTTTTGAAAGTGAACATACCTGTACGGACATACATTAATAGGCTCAGTACCCTCTTTTAGCGTAATACAATGATCCACCTCACGTGCAGGTGGTAATCTTGATGGCTCTTGAAACACGTCTGCATATTCCTTTAATAAACAGTGCATATTCTGGTTGTCATCTTTAATCGGTAATTTAGGTGGTGCGGTTTCCCTGGTTAATTGGAAACACACACCAAAGAGTGTATGTCCACGACGAAACTCCTTCGCTATTTTTGTTGGTGAAGCTGCCTAAATGGTTTGCACATCCACCCCTTGCAGCCTAAAGTCTTGATTTTCCTAAATAAAATCCATGGTCAATTGTTAAGGGGAGGCTAACCAATGGTGGCAATAGATTCGCAGGACATTTAGGGACGAAGGACACGTGCTTTCATGGTCTATAATTGCAACCATTCGGTTGGGTTAGCCCTCGCAAATCATGGGAATTCTAGCTTCGCTGTTTTAGCGGAGATGATCTGTCGACCTCCATCGTTGCCTGGATGGTTGCCATGGTTGATAGTTTCATGATTGGGGATCAACACAGTTGAAAGTCGATTGAGCTTTTCCTTCATTTGCAGCAGTCCTTCTTGAGTTACACCAAGTTCAGACTCCAAATGCTCAATTCGCTCTTTGTTCATTCCCATTGAAATACCTCGCTCTGATACCAATGATAGATCCTAATTACAAAGTGTAATGGGCTAATAAAATTTGTTTTCTCTTCGGGTGAGAAAAGTACTGCAAGTTGAATGCAAATTTTTCTCTCCTTAATAATGAAAGCATTGGCTGCTTAAATAAGCAAGCCTTATCCAAACAAACAAACAAACCGAATTACAAGGAAAAACTAACCGTAAGCAAATATACTCTGCCCACGTAACATAGAAAGTTAACAAAGTAAAACATAACAATCATAACAGAAATAAAATAACGTAAACTTGCAATGATGGAAGACCATTTCCTACTGCACATTTGCTTGTTAATCTCCACGACCCTAGTCCATCCTTTTCCCACCTTGCATACATGCATGCATGTTCCCACGTCCTCTGTCATGCATGCCATGATCCCACCTCCTCTGCTCATCCCAAATATTTGGGATTTGGCTTAAGGCTCCTCTCAGATCGTCGTGGTCTAACAACTTCCTTCCACAGTCCCTGTAGCGTTGCCTGCGACTTGAGTTATTTGCAAGAAGAAGGATGAACAATGCGAAGGTAATTTAATTACCTTCGCATTGTTCATGCACATGTAAAATTTTACGCGCGCATGGCCTAATTGGGTCACTGGCTTGGGCCAATGACCAAGCTGGGCTTGCTGGGTCTAGCCCAACCACATGGGCCGAGCTGGGCCCAGAAAAATTCTTCAAAAAATGTGTGATTTTCTGAAAATTTTTTACTGTATTTTGATCAATATTGGTTTGTATTTTTATACTGTAAAGATACAAATCTAGTATTAAAATACCTGGTTTTCATCAAAACATTAAAAAAACAAAAAAAAAGTTTTGTTTTCATGCATACGGCCAAGTCTCTCAAAAACAAAATTCATATTGTATTTTCATACAACAAAGAAAATTTCAAAAATATGTATCAGCATGCATTTTGGCTTTAATAACCAGTTTATTAAAGCCATGAGAACTAGGCCAATATTTCAAAAATTCAAAAAAAATTATATTGTTTTCTTTTAGTATCTGGGGTTACAACCTTATACGTAAGACATATTCCGGATATTAAATTCTTTTGTTAACGTTAGAACGGTTAGGTTTTACCCAATAAGATAAGGATCTTTTTACCGAAGACGACTTTTCTTAAACCATAGACGGACCAACAACTAGAAAACACGACAAGACCTTAGATTTTATCGGACAATAAAGCAATGCAGCTTACTTTACGCAACCAATCCTCGAACTCGATCTCTGAGACTAGTTAGAGTTCTTAGTGACAAAAATACTAGGTGGCGACTCCCATTTTATTTTTCCACTAATAAAAGACAAGAATTCCTTATCTCCCCACAGTTGCCACATTAGATAATACAATTAAGAGAGTGGATGTTTTCATAGCGACGTCGCACACGTGAGACACTTATAATATGATTTATTATTCTTTTAATAATGCTTAAAAAATATTTATAACATATTTTACTCGTATGTTTTTATTTCCATACTTATTTCCTCTTCTCTCTCCCTCTCTATGATTTATTATTTTTCTTTTAAAATACAATTAAAAAACTTTCGACACTTTATTTTTTTGAAAAAAAAATCATTTTCTCTATTTTTCATATATATGTTGTCTATATAATTACATGAATGCTTTAACAATTTAATATAAGTATTCCCTAGATTTCCGAATATAGAAAAATATATTTCAAATTGAACATCTTTTATATCCTTAAAAAGAAAAACATAATCGACTAAAAATAAAATCCTAATATACCGAATATCCTAATATCCTTAAATAGAAAAACATAATTGACTAAAAATAAAATCCTAATATACCGAATATCCTAAGAAGTCTCTTTTCTATTTAAATTAAAAAAAATAGGAAATCTTATCAATTAAATAAAAATAATTTAGTCTAAAATAATGAAATTTCCATCACCACAATCATGTTTTCCAAAACATTAAACCTTGGAGAGAAATTTTGAATCTTTTGTTTAGGCTTCCTTAATTGCCTTGGCTTGAGCCATAAAACAAATTAAGAGCAATTTCGAAATTTCCCAGTTTAAATTTTTTAAATTTCTTAATTTCTTAAATATTTTCAAAATTTCAATGATTGATTTTTTTTTATATTTTGAATTATTTCTAAATTTTAAATTTTCTAATGTACTGTATAAAAGTGAGGAAATCTCTTTCATATCGACCACTTGTAGAGTTAATTCAAACACAGTGAGCATTTCTAAATTTTTTATGGCCAGCGATTGAATTTGATAGGGATGTAATTGAATTAATTATTAAAATCAAAATTGCAATTGAGGACTTGATTGAACAAATCACGAATTAAGGACTGATTTAGAAGTTGAAATGTTTTGGCGCCATTTTCATTTACATGAAACAACGTGTTTTGTCTAAAATGACATTGTTTCATGTTCTAAATAAAGAAAGAAACAAAATAGTGTCGTTTTAAGCGGCATTGTTCTTCTTCTTCTTCCCTTGGACGTGTAATAGGGGAAGAAGCTTTTTGTTTCTTTCTGCCTCTCTCTCTCTCTCTCTCTCCCTCTTCCCACTTACCCAAGCACTGTTAAAACCCAAAACCTAATGCAACTCATGCCCCCTCATGATGAAAAACCAAGGGATGATGAGAAACCAGGGGAGTCGTGCCTTGCAAGCGGCTTCCCATTGGCCACCTTGCCCGGTGTCGGGGTAGAGTAGGGTGGCCTCGCTCCTCATACTCCATGATGGGACAGGGGAAGGTCGACCTGCTTCCCTTTGCCCCTATAAATACCACCCGAAAGGAATGCTAGAGAAGAGGAAGAAAAGGGAGAGGGAATAGAAAAAACAGATGAAAGAGAGAGAGACTGCGAGGGTTAAGAAAAGAGAGAGACTCAAACAGAGAGAACTAGGGAAGAAAAGGCACAAAACAGACCAAGAAAAAATAAAAAAAACAGAGACACAGGAGAAGAGAAAGAATAGAAAAGGAAAGTACACAGAGACGAAGAGAAGGAATCACCGGTCGACGCTCTCTGTGCACAACTGCCTCATTCACCAAAAGAACCACCCAATGCCACCGTCTGTAGCCCGCAACACAGCTACCTTGAGCCACCATCAACAACAACAAAAATACAAGAAATAGAGAAGAAGAGGAAGAGGAAGAAAACCAAGGGAGAACCATAAGAGAGAAGAAGAAGAGCCACCGCAGCGACCACCTTCATTCTGCCACCAGCACCGCCACCACAACCACCAAAGCGAGGCCAGCTCCTTTCCTGCTTCATCTTCACATTCTTTTTTGGGCGCCCTCCACTGTTCTGTAAGTGAATAGTGGCGAGATGCTCCACTGTTCACTAGGCTAGACAACATCAGCCTTTACCAAAATGATTAGGCCGGGTCCGACAAAAAAAGAAGAAAAGAAAAAAAACATTTTGTAAGCCGTAGCAGCCAACACCTTTGGGCCGATTTTTGGCCCAACCAGGATGGGCTCCGCCCAACATATTGGGCCAAGGCCATCCTAATATATTAATATAATATTATATTATATTAACTGTGAAGATACAAATGTGGTATTAAAATACTCAATTTTCTCCTAAATGTTATAAAAAATTATAAAACAAAAAAAAGTGTTTTTGTTTTCATGCATAACGGCCAAGTTTCTCAAAACTTATAAAAACATTTCATATCATATTTTCATACAACAAAAATTCAAAAAATATGTATAGTATCATTTTTTGCTTTAATAACCAGTTGTTAAAGTCATAAGAGCTAGATCAATATTTTAAAAAACACCAAAAAAATATTTTGTTTTCTTTTAATATCTGGGATTATGAATTTATACATAAAATATAATCTCGATATTAAAAAGGTAGTTCTTTTATATAGGCATTAGAACGAGCCTGAACATGTTGTTGCAATTGGTCTTTGAAGGAACAAAGTAGGTGATGTAATAACTTAATTTTGGATTCTCCAAAATTTTCTTGAATGTTATTTTATTTTTATTTTTATTTATAAAAATCCAAAAAAATCAAGAAAAAACTTAAAATTCAAAAATATATTTCTCTCAGGTTAACCATTCTTTTCCACAAAAAAAACTCAAAAGGTCAATACGAGTTAAATTGTGTCGACCAGGGTGAAAAATAAGCTTCGTGTTGTTTCGAGTCAAAACCGAGTCCGTAGGGTCAATACAGGGCAAACCATTTCGACTGGGGTAAAAAATAAATTTCAGGCCATTTCTAGTCAAAACCGAGTCCATATGGTCAAGACGAGTCAAACCATGTCGGTCGGGATAAAAAAATGAGTTTTAGGCCATTTTAGGTCAAAACCAGTATTTTGAGTCAAAACTCGGCCCATCGGGTTGATACCGGTCAAAAAAATATTTTTTCGGTGTTTGAAATTAATTTTTTAGTAACTAAAATTTATTTTTAGCGGTTAAAACAAGCTATTTTTAATACTGATTTGAGTTTTTAGTTTTACCCGTATGTATATTTATTATTATATAATAAAACAAAATTATTAATGCAAAAGGTTTTTTTTTTATCAATAGAGTAGTTGGTTGCATGTGAAATTTTTATTTAGAACAACTCCTTGTTTCTCGCCGTGTTTCTTGGATATAAATACCGTTTCTCCTTGTCATTGGCTATAAAATGCATCAAAAGCTTTGCAAAAAAAAAAAAAAGGAATAGAAGAAAAAATGGATAAGAGAACAAGTGAATTCGAATAGTAACACTATTTATATTTTTTTAATTTATCTTCTCGCGAATAAGATATTGTTTTTTTTTAATAATTCAAAAAATACTAAAAATATCATAATCATTAGATCTATAGTATTTAGTTCTGAGCTAGATCTGATACAATAAGGCTTACCACACTGGATTAAAACCAAATCTATCTCAATCCTTGAACACATTTGTCTTTGATCCTATCTTGCCACATCACCGGGTGCATCAAGCATATCATGCAGCATATCACACCGAAGTAAATATCTGTCAATCAGGACCATTAGATCAACATTTAGATCAAGTCAACCGTAGCTAAAGGATCAATTAATAAGCAATCAATCGGTCCACAAGCTTCAGGTGCATCAGCTTACCATGCTCGTGTACGCACTATAGCAAATCGCAGAGATTCTTTCTGTCCTCAAGCCAGTGATTCCCTCTCTCCTAAGATATCCCACCTTCGACCACATTAAGTCATCATACCGCAACATAAAGACTTCATTGCTTTAGCTCGCCGAAAAACGGTCGCAACATCTTCAGCCACCTAAAGCGTCAAACCATCGATTCTCTCTCATCAACCATCAACGACCATCAAAAACACCATCATCATAATTCTCTCCCCTAGATCTACCAGAAGCTATCCTTTTTGGCCTAGAATCTCGTCGAAGAATTTCACTCCTCCAACAGTGGCCGCACATGAGCTAAACGCGCCACCAGGGGTATTCTTGTAATTTCCTAAACAATTCACGGGTATTGCAAGTGTTTTCCAATATAGTGGTACTTAGGTAATTATAGGGCCCTCTAGGGGTATTTTATTTACTTTTTATACAAGTATTTTTAAAATTTTCTTTGTATTTTGTAAAATACCTGAAATAAATATAAAGAAAAATAACGATGTGAGTCCAACACCCATTTTATCTTGTCATCATGTGGGGGTCTAAAGAACAATTCTTAAATATAGGTTATGCCATTTTTTAGCAATACCAACATAATCTTCCTTTTTAGGAATGAACGTTATTCGTCGACACATCTTTTTTTTTTAAATGACCGATGTCAAAAAGTTTAAAACAAATATGGATTATGTCCATTATTTCTTTTTGCAATTTGGACATAATTCTCCTTTTTATGGTTAAACATCAATATTTTAGACAAGTTTTCTATTTTAGGGACTGATGTCATTTTTTACATGTCTCTTATTTTTAGGCACCAACGTTAACCATCTTTATAAATAAATTGCAAATAAGCTCAAAATATTATAGCATTTGAACAAAAACAAAAAAAAAAAAAACACAAGTAAGGGTAACCTTTCTCTTGAAAGGATGGTTTAATGGTAGTGTCTACCTTCTCTTAATCATTACTAACCCAGTACCTGAATCTTTGAGACCAGTGTTTAATTTAGGATTTCTAGTTCCCTCAAATTATTAGATGGTCACTCCAATAAAATCTTCATTGCCCCTAATTAATCTTTTTGTTAATAAAAAAAAGTGGAGTCACCGCGCGACGTCGTGTATCGACGACATGTGAGGTTCTAAAATATAATTTATATTAATTTTTAACATACCCTTTGGGCTTAAAACTTGTACAGACCCACATTATCTTGTGCTTAATTTTTATCATATAAATGGGGATGGTGAGATTGAAACTCTTAACCGCTTGGTCATCAAGACTCTAATACTATATTAAAAAACCAATTCAACCCAAATGTTTTCAAGATATGATTTATATTATTCTCTAACAAAAAGAATTTCTTATATTTTATATAACTAATGAAAAGTTGAAGAGTCAAAATATAGCTTTTAGTACATTAAAAATTTTAGAGTGGAGGAGATATAGGCTAATTGGATTTTGGACTTAAGCCATAAGTTCTTGCTCGACTCAACTTGGGCACTAACTCGAGTCAAGATCTCTATTTTGGACTTGGACTTGGACTTGAATTTATTATAAAATAACTTTTTAGCTCATAAAAAATTATTTTATGTCGGTCCACGAATAAATAGTCTAAACAATAGCTATGTTTTTTTAAAACAATTTTCAAATGGAAAACATATTTAAAAAAAAATTATAAAGTTTTATTTATTTATTCTTACAGCTTGTAATTAAGGAAAAACAACTTTAGATTTGTTTTGGTTTTGAAAATCAGTATAAAAAGGTTATATGAGAGGTTAAAAAGGACAAATCATTTGAGGAGAATTCTAGCCTCCTCTTTCAAGTTCGTATTTATTTTCATGTTAATTGAATTGTTTTAACATAGTATCAAAGGTGGTTTTATGGAACGAGGTTTAATCTCAAACACAATTTTCAAAAAAAAATTTAGTGATAATTTGCTTCCGCTTCTGTAATTTTTTTTTTGAGAATTCTAGTCTCATCAATTGTTTTGGTATTTTGTCTTCTGTAATCTGGTAATTGCGTTCAGTTTCTGCGATTTGTGTTGTGTTTTGGAGTAATCATCTAATTTTGAGAAGATATTTGAAGAGTATCTGTGATATTTGTTCAGTTTGTGCAATTTGGTACTTTGTCTTTTGCTGATTCTGCATTCTGGTTCTCCTTGTTTGTTAATTATGGTTACCGAAAGAGATGATTCGCTTCAGTCTGTGAGTGTGAGGCTGGAAGGAAAGAATTTGTAACAACCCTAATTTTACTATTAGTTTATCCATTAATCTTTCCCCTATAAAGGGTAGATGAAGCAAAAAAAAAATTTACTTCTCACACGTCACCCGCGTGGTGTTGTTTGGCGATTTTTCATTCTGTTCGTTGATTTGTGGGAGTCACCACCTAGTATTTCATTGAGGGTTACTAGGAAACCCGGATGTACTGGTCTTGTCAAAGATTCACGGGTAAGGGAGTGGTTGTGGTTAGGGAAGGTATTAGCACCCCCAACGCACCCTACTTGAGGTAAGCTGCTTCGTGGTTTTGATGTGTTAAAGAAGTTTTAAAAATTTTATCTTTTCATCGGATATTAGGAATACAACTTACATATAAGTTCATAATTCTTTACCGTGAGGAAATAAAAATATTAATTTCTTCTTTTATCTTTGCAGTTTTATCATAAAATAAAAAAAACATCTATAAAACAAATACAACACACACATTCACTTTTACTATATTTTTTCCTTTTTCTTTTTTATTCTTTTTTTTTACATCCACACTACAAATTATAAAAATTCAAAAAAACTAAACAAAAATTACATTAAACAATTTAAAATTTACAAAATAGCCCCTAAAAAATCCAGGAATTGCAGAGGAAGACTTCTAGTGTAATAGTCCGATTGTACGACTCGATCAATGTTAAAAGATTCCAACATATCCTCTTTATTTGAGGGTAAATTTTTTTTTTCAAAAATCATCAGAGTTTCGTTTGCATGTAGAACATCCCAAGTTATCGACTACTATTAGTTTACTCAATCAACCCATCATCACAAGGTCCCTTAATTCCGGACCTTATATCAAACCTCATAATTCCACACCTCATACAATCCACACAATATATATATATATATATATATATATATATATATATA
>Ga0325405_1003857_pt1 | contig 15390 bp, 15 predicted proteins | sample PopdelMetagenome_21_FD_205663 | JGI IMG/M metagenome (GOLD analysis project Ga0325405, IMG submission 205663) | Populus deltoides microbial communities from Bellville, Georgia, United States - Xylem-Control-R2 | ecosystem: Host-associated > Plants > Phyllosphere > Stem > Wood/Secondary xylem... | reverse complement strand
CAACCACCTTTAATAGAAACGGAGATGGTAACCCTGTTCGCCAATACCTTCAAGGCACCTTATTATGGGCATCTAATGGGCAGCTCATCTCAACATTTCTATGATGTTGTACGTGTGGCAGAAAGAATAGAATAGGGGATTAAAGCTGGGCGTATAGCAGAACCATTGGAGAAGAAAGGGTTTACGGGAAGGAAAAGAGAAGGTGATATTAACAACTTGGAAGGCGGGTACAAGGGCAAGAAAGTAAATTACCAAAACCCACAAATGCTCACCCTTCAATCCATCAACATAAACTTTGCCAAACCTTTTCAAACCAATCAAATAAATTACCAACCAAACAACCATGACAATTACCAAAGGCCAAATACAAGATATCTGTTGGAACAGTTGCCACCACTACCCGTTGTATGCTAAACTGTTGAGTCTTGGACAAATAACTCCAATCCTCTTTCCACCGTTCCAACCCCCATTTCCCCTATGGTACAAACCAGAATTAACTTGCGAGTATCATGCTGGTAACCTGGGACATGGAATCAAACTTGTTATGCTTTCAAGAAGAAGATTCTATAGCTTATCAAGATGGGCTGGGTGTCATTCAAAGACAAGCCCAATGTTAATTCAAATCCATTGCCTAATCATGCTACAAGTAATAATGGAGTGAGCATGGTAGAGGTTGGGAATCAAAGCAAAGGGTTAAAAGTACCTATATAGAAGTTGTATGGTATGTAGGTACAGTCAGGGTTCTTAAAAATGAATAATGAACATTGTATAGAAAGGAGTGATTTTTATGAGTTCCATGAAGAGGAAGGACATCTTATAAATAATTGCATGGAGTTTCGCAAAAAAATTGAGAAAATGATGACCATGGAAGAATTGAGGATTGAAGCCATGGAGAACGATGATGAAATAGGAATGATGGAGGGCCAAGACAGGTTGTCAGAAGTATATAGAGTCCAACCAACAGCTTATGGGTCGCCAAAGTTAATCCTGGTTAAACCTTCCTATACAAGGAAGAATCAAAGTGCAATGCCCTATAACTACGACTATGCCTCCAATGTGGAGACCCCTCTTCCTCTGTTCCAAACTGAGGTTAGTGGGTTGACTGAGAGGCCTGTGCTTCACACCTGAGGAGTTAAGAAAAGCAAAGAGTAAGAAGGTGATAGACCTGGGTAAAGAACTAGAAGTTAATAAACCAGTAACCGAAGAGGAGTCAAATGAACTGAAGTTGATAAAACATAGTGAATATTGCATAGTAGATCAACTAAAGAAAACTCCAGCTAGAATCTCCTTTATGTCTTTGATACTCAGCTCTGAACCGCATCGAAACGCCTTGCAAAAGGTATTGAACGAGGCATATGTACCCTAAGATGTTGAACAGAAAACCATGAAACATTTGGTGGGGAGGATCCATGCGACTAATTATCTATACTTTACAGCTAACGAGTTAGATGCTGAAGGAACTGGACATAACAAACCCTTGTACATCACCACTAGGTGCAAGGATTGCCTCATAAGAAAGGTGTTCGTCGATAATGGTTCGGCTCTTAATGTGTTGCCAAAACACATGTTGAAAGAAATGCTAGTTGATAAATCTCATATGAAGCCTAGTACTATGATGGCAAGAGCATATGATGGCTCACCAAGACAGATAATTGGGATTTTAGAAATGGAGTTATATGTGGGACCACAATTGTTCCTGGTGACATTTCAGGTTATGGATATCCACCCTTCCTATAGTATGTTGTTAGGAAGACATTGGATTCATACAGCTGGGGCAGTAACTTCATCGTTACACCAATGTTTGAAGTACATCATGAACGGGATGTTGGTAACTGTCAAGGCTGAGGAGACAGTATCCATGATTAAGAATGTGGTTGTACCTTTCATCGAGGCGGAGGATTGCAATGATGAATATAGCCATACTTTTGAGATTATGAACACTGACTGGGTGCCTGAAAACACAATGATAAGAAGGCCAAGGATCTTAAAAGCAGCGAGGAGGGCCGCTTAACGTTTTTTGGAGCATAAGATTCCATTTCAACATAACCCTATCACCGAAAATCCAGAAAGGGTTAATCTAATAATGATTAAATGTGCTAATCAAAGATTTGGGCTGGGGATGAGCCTAAAAAGGAGGATCATCGATGGGCTGCTGGTAGAAGAAAGGAAAGAAGAATGGCTAGGATTCAAGGAAGAGAGCTTGAAGAAGAAGAGCTGGAAATCCCTCCCCTAAGGGTATCGTTTCCAAAGGCCGCATATGTAATGCAACCTGATAAAGATTTAGAAAGCCTTAGTAAAAAACTATTAACCATGGACATAAACACCTTGGAGAAGGATAAAGAGGAAGGAAGTGCCATGAATATGGTATCGGGAGTGGAAGATGAATCACTACCACAACTGACTGTCTATACTCTAGAAGAAGTCTCCACCAAGACTTTTGTGCGAAAGCTGGCCATGGGCGAGAAGTTTCAGAACTGGATGACCCAAGAAGCTATTGTAGTGTTTAAAATCTAAACCAATTTTGTCTGCATTTACATGTTTCTGTCATTGCTTTTATTTGCTTTTATTTCCTCTAGTTGACAATCAAGGCTCCTGAGGTCAGCCAGATTTTATCCTTGTCATCGAGCCCACCCTTTGCTTTAATGAGATCATGCATTTTTCAAATGTTGTCTATTTATATACACATTTACACTAGACACCTTCCGCTTTCAGGAATCTTGAAAACGGATCTTCCACAACATCACATACACTTAACATCAAGAATGAATGGCCAAAATTTAACAAACATGTGATTGCGGTGGAAGAAGAAGAATGAGATGAAAGCAATATCAGAGAACTCGCAAAACTGGTGGAACAACATGAACAGACTTGGAAGCCCGCTATAGAAGAACTTGAAACCATAAATGTGGGTAGTAATCAGTCTAAGAAAGAGTTGAAAATAGGGACCTTAATTACTCTTGAGCAAAGAACAACGATGATCGCCTTACTACAAGAATATGCAGATGTTTTTGCTTATTCTTACGAGGATATGCATGGTTTAGATACAAATATCGTAGTACACAAGATCCCACTGGAGGAAGGTTGTAAACCAGTCAAGCAGAAATTGAGGAGAGCCCACCCAGATGTCTGGGTCAAAGTCAAAGCAGAACTCGAGAAATAGTGAAATGCAGGCTTTCTAGAAGTAGTTAAATATCCACAATGGGTATCCAATATTGTTGTTGTGCCAAAAAAGGATGGAAAGATTAGAGTTTGCATGGATATCCGGAACTTGAACAAAGCTAGCCCCAAAGATGATTTTCCGCTACCACACATAGATGTTTTGGTTGACAATGCTGCACGTAGTTCCACATACTCCTTTATGGATGGTTTAACTAGATAAAAATGGCTCCAGAAGATAAGGCAAAGACAACTTTTGTTACACCTTGGGGAACATATTGTTACAAAGTTATGCCATTCGGTTTGAAGAACGCATGTTACTACCAGAGAGCCATGTTGGCTTTTTTTCATGACATGATGCATAAATAAGTTGAGGTGTATGTAGATGATATGATCGCAAAGTCCAAGAAGGGAGAAGATCATATAAAAGTTTTGAGAAAACTATTTGAGAGGTTGAGGAAATACGAACTAAAGCTCAACCCTGCAAAATGTTCATTTGGGGTTAAGTCCGGAAAGCTGCTAGGATTTGTGGTAAGCGACAGAGGTATATGTAGATCCTGATAAAGTAAGGGCCATTCAATCTATGCCGTCCCTAAAGATCGAGAAGGAGGTAAGAGGATTCTTGGCTGAGTACGAGGCTTGTATCCTGGGTTTGGAGGCCGTATTAGAACTAAAGATTGAAAAAATAGATGTGTTTAGTAACTCAATGTTGATTATCTGTCAGGTGAAAGGAGAATGGCAAACCAAAGAAGAAAAACTAAGGCCGTACCAGGAATACTTATCCACGCTATCAGAAGAGTTTAAAGAGATAAGATTCACCCATCTAGGGAGAGAAGGAAACCATTTTGCGGACGCTTTGGCTACATTGGCTGCTATGGCTATGATTGATCTTGGGCGATAAGTGCAACCTGTAGATATTGACATAAGAAATAAACCAGCTCATTGTTGCTCGATTGAAGGAGAGATAGATGGAAAGCCTTGGTATTACGATATCAAGAATTTTGTGAAAAATCAGGAATATCCAGCAGGAGTGTCATAACCCAATTTTTGACCTTTTTATTTTAATTATTTTATTTACTAAAAAATGATGAAAAAACAAGCAAAAATAAAATAAATGAAGAATGAATTAAAATTTGGGTTCAGGGCAACATGATTGGAAGTTTAAAAATTTAATTAAACTCTTGACTAGTTTAATTAATTAAATCAAGGGCTTATTTGGAGAATTAATAAGTTTTGATACTTAATTGAGCTTGGAATTAATTTAATTAATCAAATCAGGGATTTAATTGGAGAAATAGCAAAGTTTGGGGTTAATTGGGGGCACAATTGCAAACAGATTAAAGTCCAAGGACTAACTTGTAAAAGACGCCAAAATCAGGGGTCCAATTACAATTTAACTAGGGGCTTAATTACAAAACTTTTCAAAATTCAAGGTCCAAAATGAAAGTTGCCATTTCCAGTTGTGAACGGCGCTGTTTCTGAATCAAATGCTCCACCTTCTTCGTCGCTCAAGACCGTTTCGGCAGGAGATCTGTAACTGCAGATCGTGGGACGCATGGACAAACGTGGCTCACGCTGATTACCACGTTCTCTGGCTTTATAAAAGCCAGAGAAAAAGAAGAAAGGAGAGAGGAAGAACCAGGAAGAAAAAGGCAGAGCCAAGGCTGAACAGGGAGAAAAACCGGGAAGAAGAAAAAGCCACGAAGGGCAGGGGGGACCCGAAAACCAGAGCAGGGGACAGACGAAGACAGGAGGGCACCGAACAAACCGAAGGAGGGGGAAGACAAATAACACAGGAAGACTAAAAAGCAGGGGAAAGAACACTAGAAACAGGAACACAACGGGGGAGCTAACGAAAAAAGACCCAGAACAGAGGAGGATTTTAGGCACCGAAGACGAAAGGAGGAGACAGAACCAAGGGGGATTTTGGGATGAAAAACCAGAGAAAAACCCCAGCAACAGGGGAGGAAAAAAAAGCGCACACAGAACCTAGAAAAAAACCCAGAACCGGAGGCAGCAACAAGAAGGCAAGAAAACGGAAAGATAGCAGAAAAGAAGAAGGACCTAGAACCAAAACCATCGGGGAGAACCGGCATCACATCATCTTCGTTCCTTCATTTCTAAAAAAAACAAAAGCAGAGAGGAGACAAACAACCGAGAGAAGAAGAAGCAGAGGGCAGGAAAGCAAAGGTAGAAGGAGGAATTCTAGTTTCCCAGCGAGGAGCGTGTTCACTAATCTTCGCTCGAAACAGTAGCACTCTAGCAGAACAGGTAAGCTTTCTTTAGCTTTCATAGAATAATTCTCTTTCGCCTTCACAGATCAAATAAGTTTGTTAATTACCTCGCATAGTACACAGCACGAGTGCTTCTTGTTGGCTTTTGCCCGGCCGGGCTACTGGCTTGGGCTAGTGGCCGGGCCGGGCTGGCTGGGTCTAGCCCAGCCATATGGGCTGAGCTGGACCCAGCCCCAAAGAAATTATGCTGGGCTGGGCCCGGCCAAACCCAACCCAAAAAAAATAAAAAGAAAAACAAAAAGGGTAGAAAAAATTAAAAAATGTGTATGCATGAATAAAAATAATGTAAATTTATTGGTTTATTCACTGACGCCAGAGTCAGGAATAAAAATACCGGTTTAAATTTATATTATTTTTATTCGTTGTATTTTATTTTATTTAGCTAGAAAAATAAAAAATATGTGCATGCATAAAAATAAATTTATTTTTATTTATTTATTCACTGGCGCTAGAGTCAGGAATAGGAAAATATTGATCTAATTTATTTTATAGCTACGTGATATTTACCAACGCCAGAGTTGGAAGTATCCGTAGTTGAATATTCACTGGCACCAGAGTCAGGAATATTATAAGCAAATTATCATAGCGTAAACTAATAAACATTTAGCAATTTAAGATGAAACTAGCAATGTAGCCTGCCTCAGGCAGGACGTTTAAGGGATGATAATATCTTTCATTTTACGTAACCAGTCCCGAACCATAGAATCTCTGTTGACCAGTTAGGGTTCCTAGTGACCATAATACTAGGTGATGACTCCTTAAACAAGACCATTCCCCATCAAAGAATAGGATGCCAGAAATCCATTCTTTCCATGATATACTTTTTATTTTTAAGGCCACCGCGATGTTATCAAAGATGGATAAGAAAACCCTAAGAAGATTGGCTAGGGATTTCTATTTAGATGGAGAGATTCTGTATAAAAGATCATTTGACGGAACCTTGCTAAGGTGTCTAAATGAGACAGATGTTAGAAGTGCTTTACAAGAGGTGCATGAGGGGATTTGCTCAACTCATACTAGCGGCCATATGGTAGCAAGGAAAATACAAAGGGCCGGTTATTTGTGGATGACGTTAGAGAAAGACTGCATCGACTATGTCAGGAAATGTCACAAGTGTCAAGTGCATAGTGATAAGGTCAATGCACCTCCAACTCCACTGTTTAATCTAGCATCTCCATGGCCATTTGCAATGTAGGGAATCGATGTGATTGGGCTTATTAACCCAAAGGCTAGCAATGGACATAGATTCATTCTCGTAGCAAATGACTATTTCACAAAATGGGTAGAAGCCAGTTCATACGCCCATGTGACACAAAAGGTGGTGAAAAGGTTCATTGAAAAAGACTTGATTTGTCGGTATGGTCCACCTGAAAAAATAGTGACTAATAATGCACAGAATTTCAATGGGAAAGCAATAGTGAAGCTCTGTACAAAATGGAAAATCAAGCATTCAAATTCCTCCCCATACAGGCCAAAGATGAATGGTGCTGTGGAAGCTGCCAACAAAAACATTAAGAAAATTATTCAAAAAATGGTAGTCACTTACAAAGACTGGCATAAAATGTTTCCATTTGCTCTCCATACATATCGCACTGCAGTGAGAACCTCGACAAAAGCCACTCTGTATTCTTTAGTATATGGGATGGAGGCGGTGATGCCTTTGTAAATAGAAATTCCCTCGTTAAGGGTGTTGATGGATTTAGAACTAGAAGAGGCTAAGTGGGACAAAGTGAGATATGAACAGCTAAATATGATCAGTGAAAAGAGGGTAGCTATAATATGTCATCATCAGCTTTACCAGAAAAGGATGGCCAAAGCATATGATAAGAAAGTTAGACCTCGTATGTTCTAAGAAGGAGATTTGGTACTAAAGAAGCTCTTAGCTTTACCAGGGGAAAATCTAAGCAAATGGGCTTCAAATTATGAAGGTCCTTATGTAGTGAAGAAGGCTTTCTCGGAAGGAGCTCTACAGTTGTCCAGAATGGATGGAGAAGGTCTAGTCAGACCTGTGAATTCCAATTCTATAAAGAGATATTATGTTTAACTTTCTCCCAAAATCAATAAAATGAAGTTTGACCATGATTTCTTGGTGTACAGAATTTTTTCTCCCATTGCATTGATCTCACAACACTTAATCTTCTAAAAAAAAATCTGGAAAGATCTGACTTTGTACATGATTACAAGGAATGTATCATAAGACGATCAAAGGTGAATTTTAAGCATTTCTAGGTAAAAAAGGCACGCACCAAGTCAAACAAACCAAAGATAAAAGACAAAACCTAGTCTTTAAAAGCATTTTGAATTGAATAAGGTAAAATGTATGGGTAATCACTCTATAATCATGTGCAATTGTCGGACAATATGAGAACAAAGTTTATCAATCCTAGTAAATATGCGTTTGAAATAAGAAAAGACCATCTTTGTTAAAACTTTCACTTTCTAAAGGTTATAAAGACCTGACTAGGACCACACCCCATACTAGGGGGCAATAAGAGATCCTTTATTAGAAAATATGAACACAATGGTAAAGTCAAGGGTAAAAAGGGGCTAAAAATAGAAGCCCCATGATTGATATAGGGCTAAAAAGGAGAAGGAGTGCAAGCAAATTGCCAAAGAGAACACTTGGATCTTTACAAGTCAGAACCCAACACTTGGGGGCGAAAAGAAAATAATAATAATAATAATAATAATAATAATAATAATAATAATTCAATGACTTAGATAATGATCTTTAAGCAAGTTTCTCGAAAACAGAGCCTACAAGACAGCTTCATAAGAACATGAGATAGAAGAAGATTGGTCCTAAGTCTTTAAACCCTTAAACACTTTTTGAGCCTTAAAACATCCTTATTCTTCCATAACCCACAACTGTAATCGACATTACAAGCCTTCAGAAGTCCTTTATATTAAAGTGCATATAACCTGGTTTGATAGGCATTGGGCTTACGGTTCATTTGGCATGATAAATGAGTGATAATCTGTTTTTTTATCCATGCAAGAAAATGCTAATATGAGACTATCCTTTTTCTACACAACCTTCTCAAAGAAGATACTTGAAACCTTTCGAAAAGACCAAACAGAAGACTACCTTGGAGAGAGTCCGATCTAAAGTCAAAATCACATTCTAGAAACCGATAAAACCTTTTATGGGAATGCTTAAAAGAATTTTTGATGTATGTGTAGAAAGTTTTAGTTGTTATGAACAAAGCCAAAACTTTTAAAGATTTTTTTTCTCTCTCTCTTTTGAAAAGATTTTTGTGCTGCAAAAAAAAACCCTTATATTGAGAAAAGACAAATTAAAGCGTTGATAAGAGCATGATAAAAAGCAATGACAGATCATGTATTTTTGAAAAGGATCACTAAAAAGGGTTGGGGATTCCTACTTTGAGATATAATGGGACAGCATGAAAGATGTATTTCAGCATATTCAGACACATGAACAAGCTTATGCCAAGAAAGGGTTTTACGAAAGGGAAGGGACCTATGTTTCAAAATCAGGTAAGGATGCATGCATGGCATCTAACCTCAAGGCATTGCATATATTTTATTTGTAATAGTAAAATCCTCAATAAAATCCAGCAAGATTAAGGACAAAGAAATGATCACTGAGCTAATAATAATAGAGAATCATAGTCATGACCATGGAATAGGGAAAAAGATGAGAATGAACCCTACCGGTAGGATCGCCGGATGGGATCTAAGGTTAATATAACCACACAGGTTTTGGTTTTGGATAAAGGGGATCACCGGACGGGATCTCAGGTTAGCCCAACCACATACAGGATTTTGGTCCTTGTTAAAGGGGATCGCCGGACGAGATCTCAGGTTAGCCCAACCACACACAGGATATTGGTTCTGGTTAAAGGGGATTGCCGGACGGGATCTTAGGTTAGCCTAACCACGCAGACTTAGGTTCTGGTTAAAGGGGGTCACTAGATGGGATCTTAGGTTAGCCCAACCATGCAGATTTTGGTTCTGGTTAAAGGGGATCGACGGACGGGATCTCAGGTTAGCCCAACCACGCAGGATATTGGTTCTAGTTAAAGGGGATCACCGGACGGGATATCAGGTTAGCCCAACCACGTAGATTTTGGTTCTGGTTAAAGGGGATTGATGGACGGGATCTCTGGTTAGCCTAACCGCACACAGGATATTGGTTCTGGTTAAAGGAGATCGCCGGACGGGATCTCAAGTTAGCCCAACCACACACAGGATTTTGGTTCTGGTTAAAGGGGATCGCTGGACGGGATCTCAGGTTAGCCCAACCACATACAGGATTTTGGTTCTGGTTAAAGGGGATCGCCGGACGGGATCTCAGGTTAGCCCAATCACGCAGACTTTGGTTCTGGTTAAACAGGATTGCCGGATGAAATCTCAGGTTAGCCCAACCGTTTAAAGGATTTTAGCTTTGTTTAAAGGAAGTCACCACAAGAGATTTAAAAAAAAAGAAAAAAAAAGAGAAGTAAGTAAGAAAGAAAAAAAGAAAGAAAGAAGAAGACTAAATTTAGAGGGATGCCAAGATCAGGTTCTCAAGATAATCAAGTTCCTGGTTGAAACCAGATTGTGGTAAAGATAGAATTTCAGATCAACCCAGTTTTGAGAAGATCAAGATTGAAAGTTCAGTTTTGTTTATCTTTACAAAACTTACTACGCAAAGTCTTTGCTCTGTAAGCATTGTAAAGAGGGGACATCTGTTGTTACTCATTTTTGGGTTACCACAAAACAAAATGAGAAAATACAAAAAATATATATCAAAAAATATTCGGAAGAAATCCAAAAAGTAATAGGAGCTAGAAAAGGATGCTGGAATACCGAGAAAGGCCAGAATTGGTTGAAGAGGTTCAAAAATGCAAAAGGTTAAAATTTAACAGTATATTTTTGACAGATAAGAGCCCTGTTGACAAAGAAAATTCAAGTTGAGGAAGAAAAGTCTAAAATCAGATGTTTATGGACTCAATTAAATTTTATCTAAGGTAATTGAATTTATAAAGGGTTGGTTTGTAAGAAAATTGATTTTTAAGTCAGCGTAGGCTTTTATTGGGAGGAATTAAAGTTCTGGGGTCCAATTATAATTTTGAAATAGTTAATTTGGCCAAATCAGGGGTTTAATTGCATAATTATTAAAGTTTGATGGTCAACTAGGGACTAAATTGAAACAATCCGAGACAAAAACCAAACTTCTAACATTAAGGGATCCAATTACAATTTTGTCGGGGACTTTATTACAAAACTGCAAAACATTCAATGGCCGAATCAAAAGAAACCCAAGCGACACTGTTTCCACCATTTCATCGTCTGCAACAACTGGTATTCTGTGATAATAAAGGAAAGAGACGTTGGCAGCAATAATGGAGCCGATTCCAAATCAAGAAGGGAGCGTATTGCGGCTGACAACCCTCGCCACCGTGATGCACGCTGGCTTACCAAAAACACTCGCGTCCTCTGGTTATAAAAGCCAGAAGAAGAACAGAACACAGAGGACAGGAAAAAAAAAAGAGAAAGGGAGGAGAGTTTACATTGAGGAGAAAGCAAGAGGGAAACATAGTAGGAGAACGTAAAAAATAGGAGAGAGAGCGGAGAAATATTAACAAAGTAAAAGGGGGAGCAGACGAATCAAACCGAATGGAAGCAGAGGAAACAGAACGCAGATAACACAGCACCATCACCATCTTCGTCTTCTCCAAACCAGGTATGTTCGATGTCCTTCTCAGTTCCTGTATAACGAGTTGATGCATGTTTAGTATGTATAAGAAGAAAAGAAAACGTAAGGAAATCAACGCTGCAATCACTTTGTTTTTTCTGCTTTTTGTTCTGTTCCTATATCGAAAACAGATGATGAACAGTGCGAAGGTAATTTAATTACCTTTGCACTGTTCATGCATGCGTAAAATATTACGCGTGCATAGGGAGAGATGGGCTGGTCATGCCTAGCCCAGCTGCGCAAGTTGGGCCCAGCCATAAGGGTCAGGATAGGCCCAACCCAAATAAAAAAATGTTTCAAAAATCTATGATTTTTTTTTTGTTTTCTACAGTATTTTAATTAACATCAGTTTGTATTTTTATACTATAAAGATACAAGTTTGGTGTTAAAATACCCGTTTTTCGGCAAAACATAAAAAAAATATTTTGTTCTTATGCATACGGCCAACTCTCTCAAAAATAAATCATATTGTATTTTCACACACACACACACACACACACAAAATGAAAATTCAAAATATGTATTAGCACGCATTTTGGCTTTAATAACCAATTTATTAAAGTCACGAGAACTAAGCCAATATTTCAAAATTTTCAAAAAAATTATTTTGTTTTCTTTTAATATCTGGGGTTACGACCTTATACGTAAGACGTATTTTGGATATTAAAATTCTTTTGTTGACACCAAAATTACTCAATAAGATAAGGATCTCCCTACCGAGGAGGATTTTTCTTAAACCATAGACGGATCAACAACTAGAAAACACGACCAGACCTTAGATTTTATCAGACAACAAAACAATGCAGCTTACCTTAGGTAGGGCATATTTGGAGTGCTAATACCTTTCCTTTACGCAACCAGTCCCCGTACCCGATCTCTGAGACTAGTTAGGGTTCTTAGTGACCAAAATACTAGATGGCGACTCCCACTCTATTTTTTCACTAATAAAAGACAAGAATCCCTTGTCTCCCCATGTTTGCCTAATAGTTAAAATTTTGAGGGTGGATATTTTCGCTGTGACGTCGTACACGTGCGACAAGTTTGTGATAGTACTTACATGTGTTTCGAATCACGTGGCAAATTGTTCATCTTGTAATCAAAATATTTAGGATTTCGTCTGCTATGAGTTATTATATAATAAATATTGTTGATGTTACCTATGAGGTTTTCAAAAATGTATGAGTTTGTGATATTACAATAGATAAATAGTCCATTTATAACAAAGTTTAAGTAGTATATATACTTACTAAATAAAAGGTCTTAGTTTATCGCAGTTCAATAACACATAATTATGTGTTTGTTTGAATTCTATTTCAGAAAAATATCTTTCCCTTACAACATTTTTAGGTGTGGGTCATCCAGGATTGGAGAATATTGACAAGTTCCCACTCTAAGGCATTTCACCACCACCATCATACCATGGAACACGGTTGATTCTCGTTCTCAAATGAGACTCAAAATAGTACAAGATAAATATTGAGATCTCCTCAACAATATAGGTCTCACATATCGAAGTCTCAACGTATGTTTTGTTCTTCACCGTTTTCTTAAGATTGAATAAGTATCTGCATGAAATTAAACAAATATTTTAAATTAAGAAAAACAATGAAAATATATTAACAATACATTGTATCTGTAATATCTAACCTCTTGAATGGATACATCTATCTATACTGGACCGAGTCTCCAACTTTTGCCTCATATGATAAATGTATGGATAGATGCTCCATAGAGTAAAAAAAGGATGGAGGGAATATCATCTCAAGTTTGCATATTGTCTCGATGATATTCATTTCAAGCCTCTCAATGTGTTGTGTCCACAACTTGTTGGAGCATATATCTCTAAAGAAATGATTGATCTTCATTAGTGCATCCCATATCCCATTTAACAATCAATCACGAAAAGCTAGTGGAATGAGTGTTTGCATAAACACGTGTCAGTCATGGCTCTTCATTCTATACAATTTGCATTCCTCTAAATTAACCAATCTTGATATGTTCAAGCATGTCCATCAGGAAAATACAGAGTCTTAAGCCATTGGTCGACTAATAGTTGTGCATTCTTCTCTAAAGTGAAGCTTGCTTTTAGCTTTGCGACCCGTGACCCATTAAAAACCAACTCCATATTTTTACAGTGACAAAACAACGCTATATTCATTTTTGCCTTGACATTGTCATTTTTCTTCCCCTTCATGTTCATTACCGTGTTGAAAATATTCTCAAACATGTTCTTTTCTATGTGCATGATGTTAAGGTTATAGTAGAGGAGATTGATCTTCCAATAAGGAAGCTCCTAAAAAATATTTCGCTTTACCTAGTTATGGGTCAAACTAAAGCCAAGAAACTTGTGCTTACCAGATTGGAAACCAAACATAATGTCATCATACTCTGACACCACGTCATGCAATTCTTCACTAGAAAGACGTGGCGGTGCAATGTCCTTTTCAATTCTACTGAGAAAAAAATCCTTTATGTTCTTTCTGTACATGTGATCTGTTGGCAAGAAACGTCGGTGGTAGTAAAAAAAAGACATTTTACCCCTGTTTGTTAATATGAATGCCTTGTTGTTTTCCATGCAGTAAGAACATGCTAGGTTTTCTTGCGTTATCCAACTAGAAACTATTACATAAGCTGGAAAATCATTGATAGTCCACATCAAAGTTGTCCTCATAAATTTTTTTTTGTTTTCTCGATACATCATAAGTCAAAACTTTGGAGGACCACAATTACATCAACTCATCAATCAACGATTAAAGACAAACATCTATATTTGAGCTCGGACTGTTAGGACCGGGTATGACCATAGATAAAACATGAACTTTTGCCTCATACACATCCCCGGTGGCAAGTTATAAACCGTGAGTATAACCGGCCAACAAGAATGAGGAGCAATAAATGACCCGAATGGGTTGAATTCGTCTGAACACAACCCAAGATGCATGTTCCTTAATTCAGCTGAAAAGTGAGGATGTACACTATTAAAGTGTTTCCATGCTTCACTGTTAGAAAGATGCACCATCACTTCATCCACCGCATCATGCGATTGGTGTCATGTCATGTTCTCAACAGTCTTTGGTGACATGAATAATCTCTATAGTGTAGATGTGATTAAGAAGTATCCAAGTTTTTTATATGCTGCAAGAGTCTTTCCCACGCCAATTATGGGTTTGTAATGGGAATGCCCATATGTCATACACTTGGTCAGCTCAGCATTTTCAAGGTTGTACAACATGCAAAAGTTTGGACACATGTTAATTTTCTGGTATCCTAAACCGAAGGGTTTCATCATAGACTTAACAATATAGAAGTTCTCTTTCAGTCTGTTTTTTAGGTAAAATGCTTCTCGCCCATTCAAAAAATTTCTCATAACTGATTAGTACTTAAAAGTGCATTTTTATCAATATTTTATATCATCATTTTGCACTTGAAGTATCAATAACTCCTTAACTAGAGCATGTTATATAATAATAAGTCTGATAATATAAAATACCTTTAATTTATGGTAAATGTTCATTTTAAATGCAGGCCTATCATATAAATCAAAGGATTGATTGATGAGTTTAACCACTGAAATTGAGAAGACAAAGAGAGGGCTAAGTTTAGAAAAGATATGCTGGTTGCATTCAAATTGGAACACCATTCGGTTATTGAATCATAACTGGAGCTGTAGAACTTGGATTTAGGTCTAGTTTATATGGATAGAAAACTAAGACATAAGCCTAAAACTTTCATGAGAGTCCAAGATTCAAAAGGACCGTTTTCAAGTTCAAATTATAGCAACAATAGAGAAGTTGGAATTGTCTTGCAACCCAAATACTATTCAGTGTTCAACCCATATCTCAAGTTCTAGAAGTCCAAATAACCTCATTCTTGTTTTGTTGGAACGCTGAGACAATTCCCCAGAACTTGCATGAAGACTATCTATTTAAATTCTGATGTTAGCAATGATGTTTTCTGTAGATAAGAAGATAAGGATGATTACCAAGTCAAGAGGTGGCCACCCACTCAACAATTAGTCATCAAATCAATAGTTTTGAATTTTGGCATATAAAAGGAGGCATTTACCATGCATTTAGGCATCTTGGTTTTTATATCAAGATCATGTTCTTGCTCTCTCTCTCTCTCTTTATATTTTTGTAATGCTTAAGTTTAGCTTTCATTAATATCTTGTTTATGCCTTTCATTTCCTTTATTATACTTATATAATCATGTTCTCCTCTTGTTTATATAGGTTTCTCT
>Ga0325405_1003847_pt1 | contig 15411 bp, 14 predicted proteins | sample PopdelMetagenome_21_FD_205663 | JGI IMG/M metagenome (GOLD analysis project Ga0325405, IMG submission 205663) | Populus deltoides microbial communities from Bellville, Georgia, United States - Xylem-Control-R2 | ecosystem: Host-associated > Plants > Phyllosphere > Stem > Wood/Secondary xylem... | reverse complement strand
TCTTTAACTTAATGAAGCATCTACCTATACATTTACTGTTTGAGGCAAAAGTTAGAGGCCTTATCCAATACAAATAGATGTATCCATTCGAGAGGTTAGGGATAACACATGCATCATAATTACATTTTTGTTGTCTTTTTTTTTTAATTTAAAACATTCATTTAATTTCATGTGGATGTTCAATCTCAAGAAAAAAGTTAAAAACAAGATGCATGTGCAGGCTTCAATATGCGAGGCTTATATTTTTGAAGAGATCTCAATATTTATCTTGTATTATTTTGAGCCTTATTTAAGAACAAAAATCAACCACGTTCCAAGACATGATGATAGTAGGAAAGTGCTTTCGAGTGAGAATTTCTCAATATTTTCTCATCCTAAATAACCTTTACAAAACAATATAGTGAGGGGAAAATACTTGATAGAAATCAAATGTAGACATGCATATAATTATGTGTTATTTAACTACGATGAATTGAGACCTTTTATTTAGTAAGTATAATATTAAATTGTTATTTTAAATAATTTTTCTCTTATACTCTTACAAACTGATAGATTGAGAAATTTCTCATAGGCAACATCGTCGATTTTTACCATCTCAAAATTCACTTATGACTAGATCTTAAATTTTTCAATTACAAGATGAACAATTTTCCATGTGATTCAGTATACATGTAAGCAATACTTAATAATTCTTATCTCTCGTAATACTTAATTTTATTACACATTTCTTTTTAAATGTAAATTGTTGTATACTAGGTTTATCAATTGAAAGGAAATGCTAGTGGTAGTTTGAATTTACTATGTTTGGGTCTTAAAATAAATGTCAAGTGCTATGATGAGTATTTCATCAATGAATATGTCTTTCATACTGAAGAGTATGATCAGGATAGAAGGACATATAATAATGAAGTTTGTGCTAAAAGATCAACTTCTAATGAGTTTGAAGTTGATTATTATGGGAAGTTAGAAAAAGTGATTGAACTATAATATCATAGCAAGCAGAATAAAGTTTTTTTTTCCAAATAATATTGGTTTGATACCACTAATAGATGAATCAGAGTAGATATCTATCATGTTTTGGTCGAAATTAATAAAAAAGCTAGACTTCACAATATCAACGATGTCTTTATTTTCACCAAGTAATGCCAATAAGTTTATTACACCTACACTTCTTCCTTTAGAAAGAGTCATTCTAAGGTTGATTGATTATCCATAGTGAAAACTAAACATAGAGGTCATGTTTAAGTTGTTTAGGATGGTAATGATAAAGCAACCGCGAGAGATGAATTCTTTCAAATTTATGAGTTAGTTGATGCATATTGAGTTACTTAGTCTATTGACTTTGAAGAAAATTCAAGTTTATGTGTAGCTAAGAATATTTTTGTTGATGTTGATGAGTTAAATGATTATTGAAAATCAGTGGATATAAAGAAGTCGATGAAGATGATATTGATGAGCATCACTTCAAAGAAGAAGATTATGATGGACACGACAATGATGAAATTGAAGAAATTAAAGAATAAGAAGATAATTCTAATTAATTTGTAAAACATCAATGTGTAATGAAATTGATTTTAATGTTAATTTTTTTGTTGTTCCTTTTATATTGAACTATTGTTAACACTAATATAATATTTATTGTTGTGATTTTATTATTAATTATTGAATAAAAATGGTGTTACTGTATTGTGATTTTACTGTATTTGCAGATTGGATAGATAGGGAATACAAAAACACTAGAAAAAAAATTGTTTTACATCAATGTGATTATCGATGGTCTGTAAAATACCTATAGAGTTACTAACAGACCAAGTCCATCTGAAAGTTCTAGAGAATTGAAAAACAATAGGACCATGCCATTAATGATTACATATGGAATCATCAATGGAATAAAAATTATAATTGTTTGCCACCAAGACTTCTAGACAGAATCACCTATGAATTAAGTTTCTCGAAAAGTTCTAGAGAGTTGAAAAAAAATTTTAGGAACTTGCCACTAACACTTAAAAACAAAATTACCAATTGTGTTTGATAGATTTATCTTGGTTTATGTGATGTTGTTAATTATCTCAACTATGTTAATATTATTGTTTTAATTATGTTAGTGAGAAAGATTTGTTTGGTTATGGTGTTGTGCAAATTTTTAGAATTGTTAATGAGAATTTACTATATTGAGTTGAATTGGTGTTAAGGTTTCAGTTGTTTTGTAAGCAAGAATAATGTGAAAATATTGGATATCTATTCATGTTGTCTTGCTTTCTACTTTGGATCATGTTCTTTTCATTGTATCTTTATTATGGCCAATTTGCATAAAGCTTGGTGAACCTTTTATGAGGGATATAAATGTTTGTTGGGTTGTTTGCATGGTTGATTTTGCAGGTAATAAAATTTTAGGTAGTTTCCTGTATATAAGAGGTGTTGCCGAGTTTTTTTTAAAATATAAAATATTGAAAATGTTATTTCTATTTTTATACTTTAATTTGTTTAAATGATGAAGAAAAGGTCATTAGTGAGTAATATGAGAGTATTATTGGTTCTTTTAACGACGCTTTTGATGACCATAAGTTGCCAGGTGCTGACCATGGCCAGACACTTGAGGCACAAACACCCTCTCTCGATGTAGACTCATCAAATGAGATGCCACCTCGTAGAAAGGGTGTCCATTTCGAGCAGCATATATATATTGCGAAATACATTACTTAGTGGAAGCCCGATCACAACATGTAAGTTTGTTTTACTTTCCTCTAGGATTAAGAAATAAACAACAATGAATAATTTTTTAATAATTAATTTTAATGAATGAATAGAATTTCAGGTATACAAATGTGGAGGATGCTCGCATGATAACATCCACAATGAAATTATAGATGGAAGTGCTTTTGTTTTAGTAAACTCATGTTTCTAATAATCTTGAATAGAATTATATGATTAATGTATGGTTCAAAAAGTTCAAGGTTAGTATATAAATAAAAAAATTATTATTATTTTAATTTGGTCAATTTTTTAATTTTAATGAACTAATTATTTTATTAAAAAGACATGCAATGACAAAATTTTACTTGGAGCAAGTTGACAATGCTGTTGTTAGAAGGGTGTGAGGGAATCACAATGTCATTAGGTAAGATTGAATTCAAAATTTCTTATTTTTTTAAATGTTCAAATTTTATTTTTTGTTATATTAACTGATAATTCAGTTTACCATATAAGTTGTGTGATTTATGGTATGAGGTGTAAAATAAATTAAAGAAATTTACAAAAAAAAATAGGTCTTTTAGGTTAGGAAGATGTGGTTGTGTTGAGGGATTTCAGACCTCCACATGTCTCGAAGGTGATGTGAGAAACTTATATCAAACACGTGAAGTATGAGTATTTTATGCAGCAGTCTCAATCTGGTGTAGAGAGCTGAAACAAGTAGATTCATAGTTCAATCACCACGCACACCAACGAATCCATTTTGTTCATTTCACATGCGAAGTAGATGGTAAGATTCTGTTTTATTACATATATTTTTTTTTAATAAAAATTCATTGTTTTATATAAAAAAAGTTTAACTAGCAGTAACTTCCTTTTGCAGGCTACGGTTTTTGGACGTGATCCAAGACCAATGAAGTTTTTTTTGTTGAAACTCATAAGTGAAATGAGGAGCGTCAAAAAGGGGTGCAATAACTTGTGGATAGCCGAGCCCAGAAGTTCGTGGTAAGTTGGATTTCAATAATCTTTTTTCTTAAGTTATTGTTTTTTTTTTCATGAAACATATAACATTTGATTGCACGAGAGATATGAGGATGAACATTCAACCTATCCAAAACTTGATTGGATTTGTGGTTGGAGGCTGGATTGTCTAATGGACCCATTAAAAATCAGGTTTATGGTATCTTAAACACTACAGTCGAGGATATGTGGACGGGTCGTAGTGTATCGATCATTGGTTCCTCACAATTAAGTTCAAGCTCTCAATCTTTTTTTTTATATCAAATGTAAGAATTTATAGATCAAAACTTAACAACCTAGAAACCAGCAGTACATATGTACAAAAGGGAACAGACGCCCTTAAGAAAACCAAAGCAAGCAGATCTTGCTGAACAAAAAATAATCTAAGCCACCTCCACAAAAGGCTTGTGCTAGGGAACAACCTCCCCAGAACAAGCAAACCGACTATAAAGCACTATAATGTGCAGAAACCAAACCAGCAAACCACCCTAACATCAGTTAACAACTGAATCCTAAAAGGTTTGGGGAATAGGCTCCACAGCGAAAGCAGAACAGGAACCAGAACACTGAGCAGCAGAGCAACCCAAAATCAAACCAACAACAAAAGCAACCAACAACAAAAGCAACCAACAACATCAAAGCTAGTTCAGCAGCCAACGCAACAGCAAGCGAACTAGCAGATAACCAAAACAGCAGGAACCACTAACAAGCAGCCCAAACCAGGCCGCATGCAGGGACAACCAACCTAGAGCTAAGCTAGCACAACCACAAGCCAAGAAGAGCATCCAAAAGGGAAAAGGCTTCCTAGGAGGAGCAATATAGCCAAGGGGATCAGACTCCCACAAAGCCCATACAAGAGAAATCTAGCAACCAAAAACCAGAGACAATAAGCCAGCTATATGAGCAGAGCCAGCAGGCAGGACCATCAGAGGAAAACTGACTTCAACCAGGCTGGAGGAAGGTGAACAAGAAGCCAAACAGAGAGGGGTAGGGCCACAAAGAGCACCTGCAACCCAAACCAGCAAAGATAATAGGCAAGAGCAATACAACACAGCTATGAGCAGAAATATATAAACTGCAACAACTAGAAGTCAGGCCTATAAAGGCAACAATATAATACAATACTAGCAAAACCCAAAATAGATATAAGGACATATTCCTTGGCCAATATTCCACAGGTGCATAATATATCAAAGGAAGGAGGAGGGAGTAGAAGCTGTGCTGCCCTGGATCCTGGAGTCAGCCGAGGAGGATCTTTTGGAAGGTTGGCCACGCATTTCTAATGACTTCCCTGATTGGCCAAAGGCAGAGGTGGCAGCAACTTTGCTTCTTGTCAAGTAGTGCCTCCTTGGAGGCAATGCTGTCGCAGCATTAAAGCGATCTTCAGATATATGAACAATATGAGGAGAGTCTGAAGAAGCATGAGGGGATACAGGTTGTAAAGCCAGTTTTGCCCGCTTGCGTACAGAGCGACCTGCACTCTCTTCTACAACCATAGCTGCCTCAGCAGCTATTGGATCAATATCTGGTTCGCCTTGAAGTTCCTCCCTGATTGATTGTTTTTCAATAGCTTCAATGTCAGCTAAGGGATTAGAGCATCCAGAGGGAGCAGAAGCTGTTGGAGGATGCTTTTTGCGCTTGTGACTTAAAGCTTTCGTGCATGCAGAAGTGGAGTGTCCCAGAGTTTTGCATTGCTTGTAAAACCGTGGTAGAGATTTATATAGCACTGCTTGGAATTTGAAAACACCATTGGGGAGGGTGATATTAATCAATGATGGTAATACAACAAGTAAATCAATCTCAAGCAGCATGCGGGCATATGAGAGCCGAGTCATGGAAGCTGTTGGAGAATCAGAATGCACTGGTTTCCCAATCACCCTTGCTAGTTTAAAAAGACATAATGGTGACCAGCACTAAAGAGGTAGGTTAGGGAATTGAACCCAAACTGGCATCTGAACCATATCAGAAGTGTTAAAATCAAAATAGTCAGGCATAATTTTCAATATCAAGAGTCAGCTAAATACATAGCAAGGCCCTCCACTTAGCATTGCAATCATGTCCGATTCAGATGCAAACTTGAAAATGAGCCAACCAGAATCATGCATGGAGAAATTCACATTACATTTCCAGGTAGAATTAACATATTTAGAGAGGGACGTATATCCTGGAAATTTTCCAGCTATGAACCCAATTAAACTAAACCGCCACAAATCTTTGTGCACACCCAAATCAGTTTCTAGGAATTGGCAAGATAATGTAGCAGTTTAATCAGAAAAATACACTAAGAAAAGGGACGGTGGAATGGTGGTACATGTATGGTACTGTTAGGAAGAAGGTCCAAAGTTCCCTGAAAAGGCTTAACCTTGCGATGGGGGGGCGGTGAAGAAGCAGTTCCAACAGTCAGCCCATGGTTAGGGTTACCAACACCAAACCGTGAGCTCAGAGAACCAGTCTCTACAGAAGGACCACAGTGTGGTCTAATAGAGACAGGGGAGGTTGAAATGTGCTCACAGGGCTTCAGAGAAGACGATGGAGGAGCAGCTGGGGGCTTTGTGCGAACCCTAGCTTCACAATTGGAATTAACATCTGCAAGAGTAATTGTTGTTCGTGGAGGGGTACAGGGGGGGTGAGGGGGACCGAGAAGGACCAGAAGAGTGCTGTCCACGAGGGGAAACACTTCATCTCAAGGTCTGTTGGGCGAAGAAGGGCATGACGAGCAGAAATCGTAATCTCGCTGGGCGAACCGCAGCACCGATGACTTTTTCTTTGACTTGGCCATGGAATAATTCAATGGCGATTGTATAAGAACAAGTTGAAGTTTAGACGACTCGGCTTGGTGTTGAGACAGACCAACTTAGGTCTAAGACGACTGAACTTAGGTGATTTTATGAGAAGTTGTTGTCAAGCCTCGTTGGTTCATGTTATCTACCTTGTTACCCACCTAGTCTTGACAAAAATCCATCTCTGCCTCCTCCTTCATCTTTTATCCTCTAGATAAATTGTATTCAATAATATTTTTAAATTAATAATAAAAATTTAGTTTTATGTTAGTTTAATTTCTTTTAATTTTTTATATTTTTTTAGTTTTTTTAAATCATATAAAATACTGACAGATTAAGTCAATTAAAAAGTTCCAAAGAGTTGGGAAAAACTTAAATGATTTTACCGCTGACAATTTCAGACAGAATTACCAATAGACTAAGCCCATCGAAAAGTTTCAGAAAGTTAGAAAAAAAATTACAGGAATTCTTACTGACAATATGTGATTCACCGATGGGTTAATCTTATCGGTAATATAAATTCAATCAGAGATGGAATTACCATTGATTCATTTTATTGGTGATTTGTCATTGATTGATAAAATGATGCTAGTAAATTTTTTTGTTTGGTGAGCTATTTTTATTTTTAAATTCATCAATGATTATATTACCGATATAATAAAAATCATTGATGATAAGTTTTTTGATAATCACTTACCGTCCATGATTCCATCAGTAAGTTATTTTTTGATAAAATTAGTTTTTAAATACCGATAAAATAATCCAACAATATTATGCAATATTCTAGTTGTGATTTTAGACCAATTCTGAATATTTCAATATGTTAACGTAGAAAAATGATATGATAAATATTGATTAAATTATCTTGTAAATTAATATTGATAATTATAATAAGTGATGAATATAATTTTTATTGACAATTATAATTACAAACATCTAAAATCTTTTAATTTTTTTTATATATTTTAAGTGATATATTTTAATTTAAATTGATAATGATACAAGAACATTGTTTTTGGTTATATATACATTGTACCTATCATATCTCATCTCTGCATGTTGTTTTGTATTCAATATGAGTTTTTTTTTTATGAAAAAAAGGGTTGAGAAGTGCATGTTTTTATGGGTTTCGAATTAATGATGGCACGTGGCAGCGGTGGCATTGATGATCAATGCAATTTGCTTTTATTTAGTCTGTATATAGATTGAAGAGTGGATACCGCTGCATTATAGATACATACAAAGGCATTTTTTGTTCAAGCTGCACTCTGTTGAGGCTTTTGGACTTGTAGTCATATTGAGGCAATGAATTGTGGATTACCTAGCTTAGCCACCAATCAAGGTGGCCCCGCGGAAACCATTGTTGATGGGGTCTCGGGATCCCACAGTGATCCAAAAAATGGAGATGAGTCTAGAAATAGGATAGCAGATTTCTTCAAGAAGTGTAGGATAGATGCTAAATATTGGAACAAGATGTCAGAAGCTGGTCTCGAACGCATCTAAGAATGGTGAATTCACAACGCTACCAAATTCATCGGATATTAACTTCTCCATTAGTAACCAATCATAAATGTTGTCCTGCAGCTATACATGGAAGATTTGTGTAAATAAAGTGTTGAATATGGGATCTGTTTACGGATTTTGGAGGCCGATGAACAGGGAACAGAAGCTTGCCAAGTAAAGATATATTGAAACCTTCTACAATATCCACTTCAGGAATTGTGGGTTACTTTTGCAAGCTAGTGCTTTGGAATTTTCTCGCTCTGTTATTTTTTGTCAGATCAGTCGTTCTTTCCTTCACATATTCCTGCTGCGACTGCTTGATTTATGACTGACCTCCGTGCTGTACCAAAAAATAGAAGAGAAAAATGGAAGGGAGAGGCTATAAGATTCAGCCCTCTTACCTTCTCCCTCCTCTTAGATCGACATTTAGATACCGTGTTTGGAGTTTGGCAGAGTTTAACCCTTAAGTTTCATGAAAAGAGATCGAAAGGACAAGTTGTTTCTCTGTTCTTCTCTGGTGCCCGAAGCAGTGATGCCAATTAACTCATCAGCTTCCTGGATGATCTCATTATTTGTAGATAGTCATAACAAGGGACCTCGCAGACTTCAGCAACTTCAAAAACTAAACCCCCAAAAGCAGCACCAATTGTTGTCGTTGAATCTCTGCAATCACCTCCAACCTAGAAAGCCAGAACCCAGAGTAGAGGAGGCCCTGAAGCCAGTTACTAAAACTCAGCTAGCAGAAAGGCATGTCATTTATCCCCACCCCAACCTTCATCAAAGTTACGAAAGAAATATCACCAGGAAATGAACCCATGAATTCTCTTTAGTCTTTTTGATGCTTTTTAGAAAAACATGCGAGCTTAGGAGTTACTTTGAGAAAAAGAAAAATAATTCAAAGAGTGTAATAAAAGACATAGTTTAGGAGGTGTTTGTATGATCTAATCACAACTGCCTTTCTAGCTTTTGTCATACACAGAAGATGTATGGATAGACATACTTACCTCCATGCATTTGATAAATTTCTTTTCTCTGCCTTTCGAATTTAAAACAAGGCTGGAAGCAATATTTCAACACTAATGACAGAAGTTCAAAAACGCATCCACGCATAAAAAACATTTGAATAGCCTCTGTAAAGCAAGTGTAGTTGTTAAATCGGTGAGTTGAACAGAGCCTGACTTTGAATTGTTTTAGTTAAATCAAATTAAATATTGATTTGATAAAAATTAGGAAGGGGTGTCTTGAATGTGTAGCCTACCTTTCATTTAATACCATCCCATTCTAATGGTTAGCACCGAAAGTTGCCCAATAATTGACAACTTTTGGTGCACCATTTATTGAAATGGCATAATTAGGCTACATCCCATGTCTTTCGATACACTACATACAAGAGTGAAGAAGAGAAATTCCAAAAGAAAGTTGTGAGGTATTTATGAAAGAATGAGGTGTTTATTTTTGTTAATAGAGAGATTTTTAATTGTTTTTTCATTACTAAAGAACTATATTTCTTTTTTTATAGCACATCCTTTCACCATCAATCTTGTATGACAACACACCATTTAATTATTGCCATTAGGCTTTATCTTATAAATCTATTTTTTGTTGTTTACCTTCTTTCCTTATGATATAGGAACAAGATCTTAACTTTTATTCTTGTGTAGAGCTTCATTTTGTTGTGGAGTGTTTGTTGTTATGAATTGCCTTTTGATATCGTATGGTTAACAAAAGTTATCAAATTCATCGCTATTATATTCTCTTCCATTATTTGTCCTTTAACACTTTAAAGGATTTAAAAATTGAGAGCACATCTATCTTACTTTTGATTGGATACACCTTATAACATTTCCTGAAGAAATCATCTATGAATGATACAAAGTAATTGGCTCATCTCATGGATATAATTTGTGTTTGACAAACATCAGAATGAATCGAGTTAAAGATGTATTTGCTCTTAGTTTTTGATTTGTCAAACTTCAACATGTGTTGTTTACTTGTAATACAATGCTCATAAAAGGTAAAGAAACCTTTGCAAACCCAGGAAATAGCTTCTTATGTCATGTGGCATAGTTTTTTATGCCCTTCATTATCTTTTCTTTTGTAGAAATGGCCAATGCAATTGATATTTCTACCTCCCGATATGTTTCCCCATTAACAAAAACAAGTTTGTAGCTATTTTTCTTGCCTTTAATACCTCTAACACTCCTTTGATAATTTTCATGATGTCATTGTCTATACAAGTCTTGCAACCAAGACTATCAAATTATCCCATAGACAAAATATTCTTCTTTAAACCTTTCACAAGTCATACTTCTAAAATAATATGAATTGAGCCATCGTACATCTTCAGCTTGATGGTGCCAATGCTAACAATCTTTAAGGCATGATCATTACCTATAAATATCGAACCTCTAGAGATGGGTTCATATATATGAAACCAATCTCAACAAGGAATCATGTTCCTTGTTGCTCCTAAATCCATTAACCAAATCTTAGTGAGCTTTATTCTATCTTCAGAGACTGTCACTATTTTGCTATATAAAACTTCTTTATCATCTAAAGTGTTGGCAACACATCCTTGAGGTTTTGATGAATCAGGTGTACACCTCAGGATAAATTAAAAATAATAATATAATAAAGACATGAGTTATAATGCAATGAAAAAAGAAAAAAGAAAAGAAAATGAGATGAGAAGATAAAAGAAGAATAGCTTTTGGCCAAAAAGACACTTTTTTTTCTAGTAACAAAAATAATCTAGTCATTTTGAGAAACGGCTAGAACGATTTACATAAAATGGTTAGACCGTTTTGACTATTGTCTCTATTATAACCCGATGGTCTTCAACAAAAGGAAAAAAGGTAAAGTCATTTCCTCTTCTTTTCTTTCACCTTAAATGACTAGAAAGTGATGGTTAGGATTAAAAGGAGAGTGTTTTGAGAGAGAGAAACACAATTACCCTATAAATTTAGAGAGATCAAGGAAAAGAAAAGTTAGTTAGAGTGAAAAAGTAAATGGAGAAGAGGAAAAGAGAGAAGCTTGGGAAAAATCTTGACGGGTCGAATTTTAAAATACGTTTAGCAACCAGGTAAGGTGTTCAAAACCTTTTCATATCGATTTGAACAAGTGTTTAATGATTTGATGCAAAATTAGCAATATTTGAATTAGGGTTCTTGAGATGAAATGAGTGATACAAAATATGATTGGTGTGATGTGATGAGTCCCAAAATATTGGATAACGATTGGAATGTGAATTGACTATTTATTGAAGTATAATAGGTTCAATCGATAACTTTGGATCTCTCAATATAAGGGAGACTCTACTAAAATTTTGGTAGATTCTCTGCTAAATTTTACACTGATTTCAGATTTATTACATGGAATTTATACCTAAGTATAGGGAGATGTTACATCGAGGTTATTTTTTATACCTTTGTATACCAGTAGTCCCTTTTATAGTGCCCATTTCTACCACAGTTGTAGCATTTCACAGCCTTTTTACTTCTTTATTTATACCTTCCTTGCCTTTAGCTCCCACTGAAGCCACACTCCATTAATCTTCCTCTTGACGTCGATAATCCCTATATGTGATATGGTCTGTTAATTTTGTCTTCTTTGTTCTTGCACCTATTTTTTTCTTTCAAGATAACGGTTATAACATCATCAAAGACTAGATAGCCTGTCAGAATGTTATTGGTCAAGTTAATAATGATTTAATTATATTTGATCTTTATTTAGAGTAGTTAGATATGAAAACTGCATTTCTTCATGGAGAACTTGAAGAAGAAATTTATATGTTTTAACTAGAAGGTTTTGATGAAATAGTCAAGGAGAACATGGTTTGTAGGCTAAACAAATCTTTATATGGTCTCGAACAAATATTTAGGTTTTGGTACAAGAGATTTGATGCCTTCATAATTAGCCTTGGGTATAACAGACTCTGTTTAGACTAGTGTACATATTACAAAATATTAGAAGAAGATGATGATTTTATCATTTTGTTGTTATATGTAGATGACATGTTGGTAGTAAGCCTCAACAAAGATTGAGTTCAAGAATTAAAGGTATGCTTAGCTAGGAAGTTTGATATGAAGGACCTAGGACTAGCAAACAATATTTTAGGGATGCAAACTTATAGAGACAAAAGTAAAAGCGAGATTTGGCTTTCACAAAAAGAATTATTTGAAGAAAATCTTGCGACGCTTCAACATGCAAAATTACAAGCCAATTTCAACTTCATTTCATATTAACTTCAAAGTATCCTCAAGTATGTCTTTTAGTAATGAAGTAGAGAGGATGGAAATGTCTTGAGACTGTATGCATCAGTAGTGAGAAGTTTAATATTTTTCATGATATGTATATGACCAGACATTGCATAAGTAGTGGGAGCAGTCAGTCAATACATGGCGAATCATGGTAGAAAGCATTGGAATAGTATTGAGAGGATCTGAAGATACATCAATGGTACCTTAAATACTGCATTATTTTATAGAGAATTAGAATTCACTATTAGAGGTTACGTTGATTTAGATTTTACAGGTGACTTTGAGAAAAGAAAATTCGCTTCAAGCTTTGTGTTCACATTGCAGTAAGAGTTGTGAGCTAGGTCTCTAAACTACAAACTATTGTAGCTTTATCCACAATAGAAACCGAGTTCATGGTAGCTACCCAAGCTTGTAAAGAAGTAATATGGCTAAAAAGACTCATGGAGGAGCTTGTACACAAACAAAAGAAGATTTACACATGAAAAAAAGATTTACACTAAGGAAAACCTAGTGAATGCTTTGACCAAACTAGTCACAGTGATAAATACAAATGGTGTAGATCATCTTATGGCCTAATAGAAATGTAAATAGCATGAAGATGACAAATATAAAAAGGTTAGAAGAATCACAAATAATCAAGTGTGAAAACATGATTAATAATCGAAGTATTTAAGCGAGAGAGTGTGAATCTTCTTTTGTACATAAACAAAAGAAGATTCACACATGAAAAAAAGATTTACACTAAGGAAAACCTAATGAATGCTTTGACCAAATTAGTCACAGTGATAAATGCATATGGTGTAGATCATCTTATGACCTAACAGAAATGTAAATAACATGAAGATGACAAATATAAAAAGATTAAAAGAATCACAAATAATCAAATGTTAAAATATTATTAATAAACGAAGCGAGAGAGTGTGAAGCTTACTTTCTATTTAATACCATCTCATTCTAATGGTTAGCATTGAAAGTTGTCCAAAAATTAAACTTTTGGTTCACCATTTATTGAAATGGCAGTGCATCGTTTGTTTTGTTAGGAGAGGATAAGATGCCAGCCTATAAATAGGCTGCATCCCATGTTTTTCAATGCACCACGTACAAGAGAGAAACTCAAGAGTGAAGGAGAAGAATTCCAAAAAAAAAATTGTAAGGTATTTATAAGAATATGAGGTTTTTATTTTTATTAATAAAGAGATTTCTAATTATTTTCTTGTTAATAGAAAGTAATTGTAATTTTTAATAAAATTCTTTTATATTTGTTCATAAACATAGCTAAACTTTAGTGAATCACGTATATTTTTATATGTTTCATTTTTTTATTTTACATGTTCTCAGTTATGTATTTTATTTTGCATGTCGGGATGCAGCATTCAATACCTTATTTGGTCTCTTAAACAAGAAATATGCAAGAATTGATTTTTAAGAGACTGTTTGGCATTGCGTTTATAACTGCGTTTCATCAAATTTTGAATTTTTTTTATTAAAATTGAGTACGGTTTGTACTTTTTGGATCGTTTTGATGTGCTGATGTCAAAAATGATTTTTAAAAAATAAAAAAACATCATTGGCATGTATTTCAGCACGAAAAGCTATTTAAAAAACAACCACTACTACACTATCAAACACACTCTAAATCCTTACAAATAACCTCGACCCATTTCCTACACCGACTTCGAGATGTTGGTAAAACAACAAGTTCTTTATACCGGAAAATAAACACCGATAGAAAACTTGGTGGAACTGATTAATCGATTTACAAAATCTATCCTTTCATATTAGACTTGAAATTTATAATTAGGCCTCCCCAGATTTTCAAAAAATTCTCATACTGTTCGGAAAACCACACGAGATATTTCTACCAACAATTTAATCCATCGATCCTCTCCACTGCAAAAGTCTCTGATACAAGGTAATTTCATCGTAGACATTAATGGAAGCATATATCTAGCTACCCGGATTTATTTGTCTAGATGCATATTTATGGATGAATTACCATTCCTGGCAGCTGGCAAGGTTTCCCCCAGCCCCATTTGACATATTGGCCGGAAATTATTTTTTTATTGCAGCCTTTTGTACTTCACTGATAACTCTTTCATTTGTCTTATAAAGCTGTGATTATTCTATTCTGAATTTTTCCCGATGAAGAAATTCAACTCTTCTTTGTTTAATTCGTTCAATTATTGTTTACTCTTGCACGGCTGAACTTCTGAGGATTTTTGGATGGACTACCTTAATACAATTCATCATTCACCGGGAGTTATTATTTCAATTAATAATTTAAATTATTAAATAAAATTTTAAAATATAATTTATATTATTCTTTAATATATCTCCTCAAATAAAAAATTTTTAGACTTGAAACTTACATAAACTCACACTACCTTGTGTTTAATTTTTATCCCATAAATAAAAATTATGAGATTCATACTTATAACCGCTTGATTATTAAGACTATGATACTATATCAAAAAACCATATTAATCTAATAATTTAAATTATTAAATAAAATTTTAAAATATAATTTAAATTATTCTCTAACAACTATTTCCATCCGCATGTATTCCTATTTACATTAGATTTAGCAATAACAATATCTCAAAATATACTATCTTATTCCCACTCAAAGCTGTGTTTTAATATAAGCAGGCCGTGCTGTTTTTTTTTCACAATATCATCATCAATGTCACAGTCCTTACCATTAGATTCGTCGGATTTTACGATGATTAATATATATAATGAAATAAGCTTTCGAAGCATAACCATATTGTTTATGCTTTCATTAGATTAGATAAGCATATTGTCTCACTTGAGTGCGAGTTTGTCGATTAGCAACTCTACTCTGAGATGGCAAATGCCTCATTTGACTCAGTGGAGTCCAACGTGGGCCGGGTATAGTCATATTGAAGGTTATGAGGAAGAGGAATTAATGATCAAAGGAGAGAAAAGCCGTTTATTTTCAATGGAAGACTTGGGACAGGTTTATCCTTTATGTTCTGAATATGGTGCTTATCAAGATAACACAGAGAAGAAGGGGCTTAATTTCTTTAGAGATCAGCAGCAGCCCCAACAGCAACAATCGCCACCCAAATCGAGTTATTTGACGTTAGATGATTTCCTTGGTTCTTGTTTCCCAGCACCAGCACAACCAATGCAGG
>Ga0325405_1003840_pt1 | contig 15428 bp, 8 predicted proteins | sample PopdelMetagenome_21_FD_205663 | JGI IMG/M metagenome (GOLD analysis project Ga0325405, IMG submission 205663) | Populus deltoides microbial communities from Bellville, Georgia, United States - Xylem-Control-R2 | ecosystem: Host-associated > Plants > Phyllosphere > Stem > Wood/Secondary xylem... | reverse complement strand
AAATCTGTCTTTATTTGTAATTTATATAATTCACCTCCCTGTGGTTCGACCCCGGTCTTGCCGGGTTATTTATTACTTCGACACTCCTGCACTTGGGAGAAGACATCAATCTTTTGGTCGTGTCAATATGCCCAGAAGCACTTCCTTCCCATGATAGAATTCTGTGAAGAAAGAGAGGAAATTAGCATGAGCATATGACATTACCTCAGTGCATAACAAAGACAGCTGCTTCATCATCTGATGATCATTGGGTTACTCAGGGCGAAGCGAAGGATGCCACTACAGAGCCAGATAGCAGGCCATGCATTGCTCATGCAAGTGTCCCTTGCATTGTAAAAAGCATCCCACATCGAAAACAAAAAAGAACCGCGAGGTCAGTCTTGTCTATAAATAGGGGTCCGTTACCCCACGTGTCTCCTTATTCGGAGACAAAGCCACGTAGCAGCGCACTACAGGTAAGTCTCTCTATTAGATACTTCATTTAATTACCGAAAAAAATAAAATACCTGTTTTTAATGTCTTGGCACTTGGAGAAGAAGACAAATTAATTAGGAGATAATGACAGTTTGTTTTTATATTTGTTTGTTGTGATTTGCTAGTCACTAGTTCATTCCAATAATGATATATAGAACCATGATTTGTGTGTAAAATTATGATATATTTTTTAAATTTTAATTAGAAATAAAAATTAATCAATTAGTAGAATATTTGTATAATTTGGTTAATAAATATGATCCCTTGAGTTTGCCAGACAATACTATGCTTAACTTGTTTTATACTACATATTATCTTCTGTTTTCTTGTCTTGATAAGAGGATTAATCTTCTTGTATTAATTAGCAGAAAAATCATTAGTAGTGATACTAATCAAATGCCTTTATCTTTAGGATTCTTGCTTTGTTTTTGCTGGTGTTTTATGCAGTATTCTTCAAAATAAAAGGTACCAGATTTCATCAAGAATTTTGTGAAATCGAACGTACTGGTTGATATTTTTTTCACCTTTATTTTCAATAATTCTTTATTTTCTTTAGTTAAATTTCATTGGGTTTATTTCATTAAATATTTTAAGAAAAAAAGGTGTATGGAACAGTTTTTTCATGCAGACATAAATTGGATGGACAAATGTATGCTGTAAAGATCATAAAATTTAAAAAAGATCACAACCAAGATAAAATGTTGAGAGAACTGAAAGTATTGGCCAAATTTAACCACAACAATGTGGTAGGGTATTTCACTGCATGAATCGAATGAAAGGTGGTGCGATCTTCTGATGAAGATGAAGTTTACATTCTACTAATTGATTAATTTTTATTTCTGATTAAAATTTAAAAAACATGTCATAATTTCACACACAAATCATGGTTCTATATATCATTATTGGAATGAACAAGTGACTAGCAGATCACAACAAACAAATATAAAAACAAACTGTCATTATCTCATAATTAATTTATCTTCTTCTCCAAGCGTCAAGGCATTTAAAAGCAGGTATTTTATTTTTTTGTTCCAGTAATTAAATGAAGAATCTAGTAGAGAGACTTACCTGTAGTGCGCTGCTACGTGGCTTTGTCTCCGAATAAGGAGACACGTGGGGTAGCGGACCCCTATTTATAGACAAGACTGACCTGGCGGTTCTTTTTTGTTTTCGATGTGGGATGCTTTTTACAATGTAAGGGACACTTGCATGAGCAATGCATGGCCTGCTATCTGGCTCCGTAGTGGCATCCTTCGCTTCGCCCGGAGTAACCCAATGATCATCAGATGATGAAGCAGCTGTCTTTGTTATGCACCGAGGTTATGTCATATGCTCATGCTCATTTCCTCTCTTTCTTCACAGAATTCTATCGTGGGAAGGAAGTGCTTCTGGGCATGTCAAGCTACTTTTTCTGGTAATGACCACATTTCTTCAAATGCTTTTCCAATCACCTTTACCAAAGCTACTCAATCCAATCCAAAACAACCTGTTACAAAGCCAGTTACAAATATCAGTAGACGACAGTTTAAACATTTAATGGATACGATGAAAGCACATAACATTCACTCATCCATTTCCATCACAACCCACTATTCTCTCTTGAGATCTCTGGGGTTCACCTTCCCTGCCCCATAAGGTGATCGTCTCATTGAGAAGATTCATTTATCTGATCTTTCCTACTGAGTACTGACTCTGTCCAAAACATCTTCTCTACATCACGGTAACAATACCCTTAAAATCTCAAATTTCTAACAGGCCTACAAACATTTACGCCACCTTGAAAAACACACACCATAGAATTGCATCCTAGCTAGGAAATGAAGGAAAATTAGAAAACTTGCATCCTAGAAGGGAAAAGGATCTTCTACTGCAATAGCCAATAATTATACTGAAAACATCTCTTAGAACACGATTAATAGAAGAAAGAGGAGAGAGGGAGAGAAGGAAATGAAATAGCCATACTGTTCCCCAAAACTAATTAAATAGCTCGTCGAAATTATAATCGAAACATGCAAAATTGCCCAGCTAAAATAATCTTCTAGTATTTCAAATTGAAGTGATGATATAAAGGTATAACATCCATTTTCTAAACAGTATAGACATACACTATGAAAGTGCCGCACAAGCCACGTTGACATTCTGTGTACTAGGGTGCGTAGTGGTAGCTTTCACCAAGGAATTGAAGTGAGAGAGAACATGTACTCTATCCTGAAATATTCTAGATAGCATTGCAGTTATTGCATCTGAACTGTAGAGAATCATGTTTGACAGCGAAGTGAATATCATATACACCTCTAAGAAGTTAAAAAATCAGTTTTTATTAATACAACACGTGTACCGTAAAGATGAAGTCAAAGAACAAACCAGGTGCGGTAGCTCAATGCTTCAGATGATGTGGAGATACCTCCACTCGGAAAGGTAGAGAACTGATTGCTTTCTTGCTGTACAAGGTGCCACGATTGCCCCGTTACTCGTTGTTAAGAGTGGATAAAAGGATTATATTATACATATGTTAGCATGGAGCAATAAACCTTGTCTGGTGGAAGTAGATGCGACTCAAAGGAGGTCATGAATTGGTCAAGCATTAGAAATTTGATGAAGACGTACGGATCTCTTGACGAAGCACAGACCTGGCCCTGCGGAAGGTATCCATTGTTTGGTGAATAATGAATGCCCGAGAGTGTACAGTGGCATATTTATAGGCTTAAGTCTTTAGCATGTGTTTTGAACTCTAGTGAGGTGACTTGGAAGGATCAAATACCTTTTGATGGTGAACTTCCAATTGTTGATTGAGAACAATGGTACGATACAGAATGCATCAACGAAACCAATGGTGGTTTGCGTGTAACATCATAAGATTCAGCAACCTGTTGCTTAGGACCGCAGTCTGTCCTCCTTTCGAGAACAACAACTTCAAGTCTGGTAATACCCGGAACCAAGAAAATGATAACACCATCAATACATCGAAAACAAAAAAGAACTGCCAGGTCAGTCTTATCTATAAATAGGGGCCCGCTACCCCACGTGTCTCCTTATTCTACTAATTGATTAATTTTTATTTCTGATTAAAATTTAAAAAACATGTCATAATTTCACACACAAATCATGGTTCTATATATCATTATTGGAATGAATAAGTGACTAGCAGATCACAACAAACAAATATAAAAACAAACTGTCATTATCTCATAATTAATTTATCTTCTTCTCCAAGCGTCAAGGCATTTAAAAGCAGGTATTTTATTTTTTTGTTCCAGTAATTAAATGAAGAATCTAGTAGAGAGACTTACCTGTAGTGCGCTGCTACGTGGCTTTGTCTCCGAATAAGGAGACACGTGGGGTAGCGGACCCCTATTTATAGACAAGACTGACCTGGCGGTTCTTTTTTGTTTTCGATGTGGGATGCTTTTTACAATGTAAGGGACACTTGCATGAGCAATGCATGGCCTGCTATCTGGCTCCGTAGTGGCATCCTTCGCTTCGCCCGGAGTAACCCAATGATCATCAGATGATGAAGCAGCTGTCTTTGTTATGCACCGAGGTTATGTCATATGCTCATGCTCATTTCCTCTCTTTCTTCACAGAATTCTATCGTGGGAAGGAAGTGCTTCTGGGCATGTCAAGCTACTTTTTCGCACAGAGTTCCTACTTCGAAGGAAAGATAGATCTTCTTCTTCTTCTGGACAGAGGAAACCCAGAGAGCTCTACTCCAGGAGAGAATTGTGGATTGCGAGGGAGATGAATGAACGTTGCCGGGTCCCTCTTTCATAAAGAATTGAGTAGTTTTGATAAAGGTGACCGGAGAAGCATCTCACGAAATGTGGGCATCACCATAAAATTTAGCTAGCCATGCCCAGAAGTATAAGTAATACTTTAAATTTTTTATTTAAAAATATATTAAAATAATAAAAAAATAATTTTTTTATTTTGAAAAAAAATTTAAAATCACAAGAAACGGGCTTCATCATTCATTGCGCATGACACTGATAGCGCTGGTAAGTGTCCCAGTGTACACCAATCCCACATCGAATACAAATGGTAACTGCCAAGACATTCCTGTCTATAAAAAGCAGTCTGCTACAGTGTTCTTTTTTCTGTTCCTCGACAATGCCAAGTTGAGTGTAAATGTCATCAAGGAGATGAATAAAATTGGAATGATAAGAGATTTTAGCAGAAAAATTTGGGTTTTCAGATATTCAATCTGATCATCCATTTGAACTGTTTTCGTTGCCCCCAAACTTCTCTAGAGATGGCTTATATGATTAAGATTATTGGGCCTTGTTTTAGTTAAGTTTTGGGTTAATTTTATGGGTTTAATTGAAGAGATTTTTTATTCCATGATTTTTTTCATAAAAATTATGGAAACTAGGCAAAACGCTTGAGTGGTGGGGATGTTACTAATTTTAAGTTTTTTCTTCTTCTAATTTTGGATAACTCTGGTTTTGTGTAATTTATTAACCTCTACCCATTTTCTTCCAAGCTATTTTTTAAAAACAAATTATCCAAATTTTTCATTCTTAAGATTTTCTAAAAAATTTACATGAGTTCGTTTGAAATAATAATAGAATAATTTTGGATAGTTGTAACTAATACCGCTACCTGCATAATTTAGTCAATAAATATACTCCATTGAGTTTGCCAATAATATTAGCATTCTCATTATGCTTAGCTCGTGTTATTCTATATCATCTTGATTATCTTAAGTTTTTTTGTTCTGATAAAAGGATTATTCTTCTTGTATTAATTAGCAAAAAAGTCAATAGTAGATTTTTTTTCTCTGTTATTTTAGGCACTATCCTTCAAAATAAAAAGTATCAGATTTTATCAAAAATTTGACAAATTCAAATGTATTAGTTGATATTTTTTTTCACATTTATTTTTAATAATACTTTATTTTGTTTAATTAAATCTCATTAAGTTTATATTATTAAATATTTCAGGAATAGGGATATATGAAATAATATTTTCATGCGGGCATACATTTAATGGACAAGTATATGCTGTGAAGATCATAAAATTCAATACAGATCATGATCAAAATAAAATGTTTGAGAGAAGTAAAAGTATTAATCAAATATAACCACAACAATATAATAAGATATTTTATTGTTGGAGAGTCGGTATAATTTTTTAATGAAGATGAAGGTTATTACGAAGAAGAAGCAATGATTGTGCTCCTCATTAGAATTCAAATGCTATGCTATTCATCCAGATAAAACATTATTGTTTGTACATAAATTTTTAATAGTCTAACAAGCTTACTCTTCCATAGGAATCTTGACTATCCAGTGGAGCAATCAACTATAACTGGGGGGTTATATGCTTTTTTTTACATGTGACATGAAAAGAAGAGAGATGACTCTTCTTCTTTACATGTGAAAAGACTTGTGATAATGAATGTGAAAATAAAATTAAAATAAAGAAAATCTTTGTTTGGATACAGTAAATAGCATCACTAACTTCATTCCCTCTATTGTCTTCACATGTCGAGAAGAAAAAATAATTAGAAGCCTGCAAAATTATTTATTTAATTACCATTACCAATTTCCACTTAGCAATGACCAGGACTATTCAAGAACGGTGCTCCATCACCCACTAGCATTGCTCATGCAATTTGTTTATTTTTTCCCCATTCATCTTTTGTTTTTTTCTTTTTCTTCTTTACCTGTGAAAAGGCTTGCGACAGGAAATGTGAAGAAAATAAAAAGGAAGGAAAGCTTCGTTTAAATACAGTGAGTAGTGTCACTGACTTCATTCCCTCTGTTGCCTTGATACTTAAAGAAGACAAAATAATTAGGGGGCTGCAAAATTAATTAATTACCATTGCCAATTTCCAATCAGCAATGATCAAGACTGTTCATAAACTATGCTCCAACACCTACTGGCATTACTCATGCAATTTGTTCATTCTTTTTCTCTATCATCTTTTGTTGTTTTTCTCCTTTTTACCTGTGAAAAGACCTGTGACAGGGAATGTGAAAAAAAAAAAGAATTTAAGGAAAGCTTCGGTTGAATACAGTGAGTAGCGTCACTGTCTTTATTCCTAATGTTTGCTTGACACTAAGAGAAGACAACCAGGAGCCTGCAAAATTAATTAATTAATTAATTATCATCAACAATTAGTAATGACCAGGATTGTTCATGAACTGTGCTCCAAGACCCTTTGCATTGCTCATGCAATTTATTCATTCCTTTTACTGCTTCATCTTTTTTTTTCTTCTTCTTTACCTGTGAAAATATCTATGACAAGGAATGTGAAACGAAAATAAAATTGAAGGAAAGCTTCGTTTGAATATAATAACTAGTGTCACTGTCTTTATTCCCTATATTTCTTTGACACTTAGAAAAGACAAATTAATCGGGAGGTTGCAATTAATTTCCAATTAGCAATGACCAGGACTGTTCATCAACTGTGCTCCAACACCCATTGGCATTGTTCATGCAATTTTTTTCTTTTTCTCCTTCATCTTTTGTTTGTTGTGATTTGGTAGTGATATGTTTTTTGTATTCACTTTGTTCATTCCACCAACAATGAATTGACTTGGATTAATGTATACAACCATTGTTTCTTTGTAAAATTATGATATGTTTTTGAAATTCTAATAAAAAAACAAAGACTAAGCAATTAAGATAATTTGTTTATGTTTAGAACCTAATGATGGCTTTTTTCCTGTTTCTTTCCATAACTAATGTTGCTATCTGAATAATTTGATCAATAAATATACTCCATTTAGTTTGCCAAACAATATTAGCATTCATTCTCACCATATTGAGCTTGTGTTATTCTACATCATCTTTTCCTGATAAGAGAATTATTTTTCTACTAGATACTTCATTTAATTACTGAAAAAATAAAATATTTGCTGTTAATGCCTTGACACTTGGAAAAGAAGACAAATTTATTAGGAGATAATGACAGTTTATTTTTATATTTGTTTATTGTGATATGCTAGTTACATGTTTATTCCAATAATGATATATATAATCATGATTTGTGTGTGAAATTATAATATGTTTTTTAAATTTTAATCAGAAATAAAAACTAATCAATTAGTAGAATATCTATATAATTTGATCAATAAATACGATCCCTTGAGTTTGCCAAACAATATCATGCTTAGCTTGTTTTATTCTACATATTATCTTTTATTTGTTTGTCTTGATAAGAAGATTCTTCTTGTATTAATTAGCAGAAAAATCATTAATAGTGATATTAATTAAGTGCCTTTATCTTTAGGATTCTTTCTCTGTTTTTGCTAGCATTTTTTGCAATATCCTTCAAAATAAAAGGTACCAGGTTTCATCAAGAATTTTACGAAATCGAACGCATTGGTTGGTATTTTTTTCACCTTTATTTTCTTTTATTAAATTTCATTGGGTTTATTTCATTAAATATTTCAGGAAAAGAGGTATATGCAATAGTTTTTTTATGCAGACATAAATTAAATGGACAAGTGTATGCTGTAAAAATTGTAAAATTTAATAAAGATCATGATCAAGATAAAGTGTTAAGAGAAGTGAAAACATTGGCTAAATGTAACCACAACAATGTGGTACGGTATTTCACTACATAGATCGAATGGAAGGTGGTGCGATTTTCTAATAAAGATGAAGGTTATGATGAAAAAGAAGGTGGTGATGGTGCTCCTCCTAAGAATCCGGATGCTATGCTTTTCATACAAATGGAACATTGTCATCGGTAAGTAAATTTTTAATTGTTAAACTGTTAAGTTTTGTTTTAAAATAGTAGTTCTTTATTCTAATAAACTTACTCTATGGAAGAGTAAGCTTATTAGAATAAAGAACTTCTATTTTAAAACAAAACTTAACAGTTTAATTATTAAAAATTTGTTCACTGATGACAATGCTTCATCTATATGAAAATTGAAAAGCATAGCATTCGGATCCTTAAAAGTAGCACCTTCACAGCCTACTTCTTCATCATAACCTTCATTTTCATCAGAAGACCACACCACTCTCAATTCAATCCATGCAGTGAAATACCCTACCACATTATTGTGGTTATATTTGGCCAACGCTTTCACTTCTCTCAACACTTTATCTTGATCATGATCTTTATTAAATTTTACGATCTTCACAGCATGCATTTATCCATTCAATTTATGTCTGCATAAAAAAACTATTCCATATATCCCTTTTCCTGAAATATTTAATTAAATAAACCCAATGAAATTTAACAAAAAAAAAGGTGAAAAACATACCAACCAATGCGTTTGATTTCGTAAAATTCTTGATGAAATTTGGTACCTTTCATTTTGAAGGATACTGCAAAAAACACCAACAAAAATAGAGAAAGAATCTTAAAGATAAAGACACTTAATTAGTATCACTACTAATGACTTTTCTGCTAATTAATACAAGAAAATTAATCTTCTTATCAAGACAAGCAAACAAAAGATAATATGTAGAATAAAACAAGCTAAACATGATATTATTTGGCAAACTCAAGGGATTGTATTTATTGATCAAATTATACAGATATTCTACTAATTGATTAGTTTTTATTTCTAATTAAAATTTAAAAAACATATCATAATTTCACACACAAATTATGGTTATATATATTATTATTGGAATGAATATGTGACTAGCAGATCACAACAAACAAATATAAAAACAAACTATCATTATGTCCTAATTAATTTGTCTTCTTCTTCAAGTGTCAAGGCATTAAAATCAGGTATTTTATTTTTTCTAGTAATTAAATGAAAATGAAGTATCTAGTAGAGAGACTTACCTATAGTGCGCTGCTGTGTGGCTTTGTCTCCTAATGAGACGAGTGGTGGCGGACCCCTATTTATAGACAAGACTGACCTGGCAGTTCTTTTTTGTTTTCGATGTGGGATGGTTTTACAATGCAAGAGACAGTTACATGAGCAAAATGCCTACAACATCAAGAACAACATGACTAGCAATGTAAAAGTGATGAAACAGCATTTCCCTGAAAGCAAATATTGCACCCAAAGGAAATAAAATTTCACTTACCAGCTTTCACTTTACACAACCTCTATATAAGAAAATTAAGAACACTACTTGCCAAACCACATATGCCATGAACACTCTATGTCTTCCATCATTTAATTAGCACTAAAATTGACCTCTACTTTTCCTACAGAACCATGTAACTTGAAACATATAAACATCAACATGAGCCAAATAATCGCTAAATTTTCTATTTCTAACAAAGCACAGATACTAATCATCTTACAATTAAAAAACCACAAATTATCCATTACAACACCTCCATTCTCATATTACATACATAGAAACACACAATAACAGTCCCAGTCAATCATACATGAGACGTAACAAGAAATAAAATAGCTTATAGCTGTGAAAAACATACACATAATAAGAAACACAGCAAAAGCAAAACCTGTACAAAAATCAGTAACCGCCATCATGCACGCCATATTCAACTATAACAAGCCAGCAAAAGCAAGCATGGTACCGGAGATAACCCCACTCCCAGTCCACCTCCAAATCACACACAGACCACACAGGAAATTGCATAACCCAATTTTCTGCTTCAGGCATAAACTTAACAGAGCTATATCAAATACTGTGACGAACCACTAATCCCATCTCGCCGCTCCCCACCTTCATTATCCCGCATGTAATCCAAACAGACAATAAAAATAGCTAATTAAACCAAACATGCGAGTACGTAAAGAGCATGACCCTACTCTCTATTCTTAATATATCACGCTAGCCCATTTATCTAGACTAAACATCTACACTTAATAAGCCGCAAAATAGCAAACACACATCGAAAAAAGCAAAGTAAAAAACAAAATAGAGTCAGAGAGAAAACTTACATTTGTAGTCGAAACACCACCGTTTTCTGTGGTGCTGCCCCTGCCGCCACCAATTGGCTCATCATTGACTTCCTCCTTCACTCCAGCCTCACTCGAATCCACTCTCTTCACATTCTCAAAACTATTACCATTATCATTGTTGTCAGTCCTATCATCCTCTTCTTTTTTCACCAAATCTTCTTCTACTCCTCTTCTCCTTCTCAACAACAGCCCTATCCTCACTACCTCCTCTCTCCTTTCTTTTCTTTCTCTCCAAATAATCTTCATCTACAGTCTCTCTTTCTCTCTTCTCGTGTTTTCTCTCTCTACTCCCTTTTCTCTCCTCTCTCTCTCCTCACGCCTCTATGAGGAAGACGATTTGTGATCGTGAGATCTCTCTCGCCTATCCACACTCTCTTCTCGTTCGTGAGATCTTTCGCGCTTTGTATCATCGCGCCTGGATGATTTGTGATTCTCGCATTGGTGAGATTCTCTCTCTGATCGGTGGTGGTGAGAATCGGAGGAGTCTCGATGCTTATCGTCTCTTGATCGGTGTTTGTGGTGGTCACGATCACGGTCGTCACGGGTGTGTTTGAAGGAGCGGTCCATTGTAATCTAGGGTTTTGTTAATTGCTATCTGATTTTGTTGCCCTCTGTCTCACACTGTCTTTTTCTTTATCTCGGAGAGATTAAGATTTTCGTGAAGGTAGTGATGGAACGGCTAGGATTATTGTATTTGTATCTATTTATTTATTTTATGAATTCGGGCGGCAGAGAAATGAATGGGAGAACTAGGAATATTTAAAAAAACCGGTTCATCGCTAACATTTGAATTGTCCGACTCAATTCACTTGTCAAAATCGAATAATACCGGTATTAATTATAGATTATTTGAAATGATGAATTTTTTGAAATCCCATGTTGTAAAAAAAAGACATGAAATAAAAACAAAAAATAAAATTAAAAAAAATAGTAAGAATTGTACTAGAAGAGTGGTTGTTAGCGTTGTGAAAAAAGGCTATATTTTTATATAAAAATAATAAAATCAACTTGAGTGGTATTTAATTGGATACCTTCCTAGAAAAATTATAATAATTTAATTATAATAATTTTAAATAAAAAAATTAATAATAAGAGCATTCATAAATAAAGCTGGTTTTGTAATAAAAAAAATAACAATAAAAGCATTCACAAATAAAATTAAGTTTATAATCATGGTTGAGTTAGCTCGTAAAAAAAAGACTCATACAAGCACAGGTCTAGCATTTTATTTTATTAAAAATAAAATAAATAATACATCATTTGCTTGTCTAAGTTTCAATAATTGAAAATATGGTTGAAAATTCAAGTGTTTTTCAAACAAAAATAAATATTTTTCAAATTAGCGTCATGTAAAAACACATGATAAACCCTATTAAAGTATATAGAAATCAATTTCTCAACTTGAAATAGCACTAAACTGTAAAAAACAAACAAAATCAAATAGAAAAATAATATTATTTTCAAGACTTGGTCAATCAATAATTTTTTTTTATTTTTCTAACAACCTTCTTTTTTAAAAAAATAAAAAAACTAAAAAATATGCAAAATAAAATTATAAACCAAAACTAAACAGACAATAAAAAAATAGAAAAAAAAGTTGGACCAGAAAGTGTCTGATACGAATTCAATGCTGGTCACAAAGTTTTTACTTGTTTTTTAGTTTGTTTTATTTTTTAATTGTCTTTTTAACACAAATTAAAACTATATCTTATTAAATGTTTGTAAGGAAATATAATAAAAAATACTTTTAAAATATTTTTTATTTTAAAATATATTTTTTAAATATCAAGATATCAAAATTATAAAAAAATACTAAAAAAATATCAATTTTAATTTTTTTAAAAATAAATTAAAAAATTTTAAAAATATAGTCAAACCATTCTCCCATACTAACATAATTCGACCCTACAAAAGTTATAAAGCATGACAAAAAACTCTAAACTTACATACTACTTAAAGATATAATTCCCTGCTATCGCTCTGCAGTGGCATCCTTCGCTTCGCCCGGAGTAACCCAATGATCATCAAATGATGAAGCAGTTGTCTTTGTTATGCACTGAGGTAATGTCATATGCTCATGCTCATGCTCATTTCCTCTCTTTCTTCATAGAATTCTGTCGTGGGAGGGAAGTGCTTCTGGGCATGTCAAGATACTTTTTCTGGTAATGACCACATTTCTTCAGATGCTTTTGAAATCACCTTTTAACAAAGCTACTCAATCCAATCCAAAACAACCTGTTACAAAGCCAGTTACAAATATCAGTAGATAACAGTTTAAACATTTAATGGATATGATGAAAACACATAACATTCATTCATCCATTTCCATCATAACACACTATTCTCTCTAGAGATCTCTGGGGTTCACCTTCCCTGTCCCATAAGGAGATCGTCTCATTGAGAAGATTCATTTCTCTGATCTTTCCTACTGAGTACTAACTCTGTCCAAAACATCTTCTCTACATCACGGTAACAATACCCTTAAAATCTCAAATTTTTAACAGGCCTACAAACATTTACGCAACCTTGAAAAAACACACCATAGAATTGCATCCTAGTTAGGAAATGAAGGAAAATTAGAAAACTTGCATCCTAGAAGGGAAAAGGATCTACTGCAATAGCCAATAATTATACTGAAAACATCTCTTATAACACGATTAACAGAAGAAAGAAGAGAGAAGGAGAGAAGGAAATGAAATAGCCATACTGTTCCACAAAACTAATTAAATAGCTCGTCGAAATTATAATCGAAACATACAAAATTGCCCAGCTAAAATAATCTTCTAGTATTTCAAATTGAAGTGATGATATAAAGGTATAGCATCCATTTTCTAAACATTATAGACATACACTATGAAAGTGCCGCACAAGCCACGTTGACATTCTGTGTACTAGGGTGCGTAGTGGTAGCTTTCACCAAGGAATTGAAGTGAGAGAGAACATATACTCTATCCTGAAATATTCTAGATAACATTGCAGTTATTGCATCTGAACTGTAGAGGAATCATATTTAACAATGAAGTGAATATCATATACACCTCTAAAAAGTTAAAAAATCAGTTTTTATTAATACAACACGTGTACTGTAAAGATGAAGTCAAAGAACAAACCAGGTGCGATAACTCAATGCTTCAGATGATGTGAAGATACCTCCACTCGAAAAGGTAGAGAACTGATTGCTTTCTTGCTGTAAAAGGTGCCACAATTGCCCCATTACTCGTTGTCAAGAGTGGATAAAAGGATTATATTATATATATGTTAGCATGGAGCAATAAACCTTGTCTAGTGGAAGTAGATGCGACTCAAAAGAGGTCATCCATTGGTCAGGCATTAGAAATTTGATGAAGATGTACGGATCTCTTGACGAAGCACAGACCTTGCCCTGTTGACAGAATTTAAACCTGGCTCTGCGGAAGGTATCCATTGTTTGGTGAATAATGAATGCCTATGAGTGTACAGTGACATTTTCATAGGTTTAAGTCTTTAGCATGTGTTTTGAACTCTAGTGAGGTGATTTGGAAGGATCAAATACCTTTTGATGGTGAACTTCCAATTGTTGATTGAGAACAATGGAACGATACAGAATGCAGCCACGAAACCAATGGTAATTTGTGTGTAACATCATCAGATTTAGCAATCTGTCGCTTAGGACCGCAGTCTGTCCTCCTTTCAAGAACAACAACTTCAAGTCTGGTAATACCCGGAACCAAGAAAATAATAACACCATCAATGCCTAAAGGTCAAAACATGGCTGCAAAGCGAAGCAGCTTAACAAATGTTCCAAATAGAGATCAGACACGAAGTAACATGGAAAGCATAACAAAAAGATCATTGATTTCAAGTTAACCGAGACAAAATATGGAGATGGCAAGTAAAACAAGGAAAACCATCTTGGAAAAAGGAGGGGAAAGAAGAAAAACTTGTTGCCTTGGTGATTCTTAATTTGAGAAATGAGAACTCTAAAATTGTTGCAAGACAAAACCCATTAAGTATCTTCTCTCTGCCCCGGGAAGAAGAAGTTGGAATTCAAGTTCAAAAGCATGAAGCTGTGTGGCTGTAATGGACTGGTTGTTGCCTTGAAATTCAGAAACCCTTACAATCCAACTGCCAATGAAGGAGATCAAGAATCCTTTTAATCTCGTAAAATTGTTGATTCGATTCTACTGGACCAAGAACCAATCTTGTAAAACCCTGACCCACCCCTCCACACACACACAAATTAACTGAACAACCAAAACTTCTACAGCTTGAATTGTAGGAGACCACGGTAGATAATAATGTTCCATCAATAGCATAAATGGTATTAAAAGAAACGAGGATACAAAAAAATATCATCTAGTGAGACAAAAGAAGTGGGCTGGCTACTCATGGCTGGCTCAACTGCAATCCAATTGACCACAATCTTTCAAATTCACCAGACATGGTGTGTATGGAAAGACCGAGTTCTGCCCCATAATTATTTGCCTGTCTTTCTTTGTTCTATAAATCAATTCCACCCTTTTGTCTTCGGGATGATAACTGAGCATAGCACCCCGAGTCCCAAAGAAGATAACTTCAGAAGTTGGATGCAAAGCAAAGGGCCTCAAAGCTGAAATTTTACCAAATCTGGAAATAGTAATCCTATCCAGCCGATGCAAATGTTTTCCCAAATAATCAACATTGATATTGTGAATCAGAGTCCATCTGTCATTCTTGCAACGATCCTCAAGCAACCAAAAGTGTAATGCAGTTCCAACAAGATTGGAATAACATAAATGGCGCCTCGACAGCCCAATGCATCCATAGTCATTGGGAGCAAGTCTCTCCTTCTCTGGAAGCTCAATGGCACTAGAATTTCCTCTGTTAAGATCAAAACATAAAAGTCGTTTTGAGTAAATCTGTTTTGAGGCAGATTGACGGTACAACACTCCATCCAAGGAAATACAATGCTTGGCCAATCTAGACTTCTTAGATCCATATCCAAAAGCGGTTTCTTGGATAGTCCAACTGCCAGTCTCTGATGAGAACACGCGCAATCTTTGGGGGGGCTTGGGCTCTGAATAATCAAAGCAAACAACTCTGTAGTGAGGTGATTTGAAAGGATCAAATGCCAGG
>Ga0325405_1003838_pt1 | contig 15429 bp, 6 predicted proteins | sample PopdelMetagenome_21_FD_205663 | JGI IMG/M metagenome (GOLD analysis project Ga0325405, IMG submission 205663) | Populus deltoides microbial communities from Bellville, Georgia, United States - Xylem-Control-R2 | ecosystem: Host-associated > Plants > Phyllosphere > Stem > Wood/Secondary xylem... | reverse complement strand
AATTAAATGCTCGGGGAGGCATGGATCCATGCCACGACTAAATTTTATCCTTGTTTTTTAACAAACACATTATTTAGTACTTTAGTTTTAAAAATTATCAATTAGTCCTTGTATTTTTATACTTTGTCAAATAACTTGGTCCCTTTGTTAGTTTTCTGTTAATCTGGTGTTCATATGTCACGAATTTATTTCTAAAACGACCTCTCGTCAAAGTTTTAAATATTACTTATTACAAATAAATCACAAAACAAACACAACATTAACAACAACAAAAAAACAAATGCCAACTCCAATCAAACCAGACTAAAATTACATGTGGGTTACTTTATTATTATTATTATTATTAATATGGGTGTTCGGGCCAGCTTGCATGTACCTCAACTAATCCCACGTGCCCTGAAGTTAACGACCATGTAAGTCTCTGATGGCTGTCATATTAGCAACCACGTGACTCAAACTTGAGATAACAAGGAAGCAAACATCTTGATCCCAAACTTTTAACATTAAACCACCCATTAAATGATTATTACATGTGGGTTACTTGATTGGGTTGAAAGATGAGAAAGAAACCAAAGCAGGAACTGTAAAGAATCTAACAACTCTACAGAGAGCTAAGAGCTTTACAGAATTGGAATCGTCTTTTATTTAAAATTGTCATTTGTTTATGCACCTGTGAGTTAGTAGAATTTTATGGGTGGCTGTGATTGTATATTTCAAAGAAGAAGAAAAAAGGAAGAAAGAGACCAAGGAATGAAGGCAGTTTGGAGATGTAAAAAAATAATATAGTTGAAATTTGAGGGGCAAGTTAATAATTATTGTATATGGAGGGATTAAATTATATATTTCTTAAAAATACAATGACTGGATGCGTAATTTAAACTTAGGAATTATTTCCATGAAAAAGGACACGTGTATAGAAATTTTCTAAATTATAAATCATTTAATATAAATGAATATATTTATTAAAATATTTTTAATATACTATAGTTTTTAATAATTTAATAGAGACAAATTCATGAAAAAACCAATAAAACAATTATAGAGCTAAACTTCTAATAGATATAATATTGAAAGTCTAACATCTAAAAAAAACTAAATCTATAAAACTAACATATAACCTAACTGAAAAAAGTAAAATAAAAATATGAAGTATAATTTTCATAAATTATTATTGAATAATAAAATAAAAAAACTAAATAAATAAAAGAAAAAAATTAAGTTGTTAAAAGGTCAAATTTTAAAAAAAAATCCTTAAAAAAACGCAAAATATCATTTCAATATTTTACTAATTATACTGTACGTATGTATAGATTTTAAGTTTTTAAATTTTATAGGAGATACGACTGTTACCGCTATATAATATTTCGACCACTGGTTAGACCACAGGAATGGTTACTGCAGCCGTGAAACATGAAAACCATGGTCAAAACCGAGGGCCGACAGGCCCCACACGTTGATTAACAGCATCGTTAGCTTTCCTCAGGTTTATTGTCTTTTTATGGCTGACGTCAGTTTGGACATCTAAAATTTCCACATTTCCAATCCAAATTGCGAATTTAACATTCGTCGAACCCGGGAAAAAGGAATCTATAAAGTGGAGTGTATGGCAGTGCGGTTAGAATTGTTTTTTAAAGAATATTTTATTTAAAAATATATTAAAATAATATACATTTTTATTTTTTAAAAATTATTTTTAATATTAATATATTAAAATGATATAAAAATATAAAAATATTAAATTTTTTACAAATAATTTTAAATACTTTTAAAATATAAAAACAAACAGATATTCAGTGCAACAAAATCATCACTCTTTTCACCTAAAATTACGCTGTTAAATATCATTAATAGCAAGACAGTCTATCTTTGTATCTATCTTCATCCTTGGTTAACTTGACATTACATCCAAAAATAAAAATATTATGGCTGTAAACTATAGCAATGACAATGTTAAAAAGGTCGAGGATAACCGGTGGTTGTTAATATTAATAACTACTAGAAACTTATCTAATTGTTAATTTTAAAATTTATAAAGATTAATCGAGACGCGCATAAACTGGTTCGAGCATCCCACATGAATTAAAAAAAAAGTTTCAAGGATAGATATATTATAAGAGTTGTATAATTAGGATCGTTGTTGTTTTATTTTTTAATTTTCGAAAACAACTTTTACAGTATAGAAAATAAATAATAATGGACGAGGAACTGGGTCATAAAGAAAACAATAGCAACCTTTACAGTATAGAAAAAAAAACAATTAGCACCAAGTTAAAAGTGTTTGAGACCCTACACACGCGCGCGCGCGCGCATATATATATATATATATATATATATATATATAGAAACTGCTTGATAATTTTTTTCAGAATTCCTGCTGCCTGGGTTAAAAGAGGAGTACCTCCAACCCACCGTATGATTGCGAGTTATATTATCATATATACATATAATTAATTATTTACCTAGCAAAAACGGTTACTATGATTAAAAAATATTAAATTCCCAAATGAAGAATAAAAAAAAAAAAACCAAAGAAAGAAACAGACATGATGTTCAATACCTTTAATTATTTGATTAAGAAATAAGAATTAATATTTCTTAACAGTTTTTTACACTGGGTTATAGGAACTCACGTTGTCTTGGACAACGTTATTTTTTAAGAAATAACTGCTCTTTATTTTATTTTTTTTTTAAATGAATTTATTATATTTTAAACAAATATATTTATACTTAATTTATGTTTGATTTTACATGTATATATTTTTATTACTATACAATTAAGTAAAAAATTAATTTAAAAAACAAAGTTTTTAAACTCAGAAAAATTTATTATCTGATTCGTGAAATTGATAAATTAAACAACGAAATACATGTTAATTTAATATATCAACGTTTCAGTATATTGATAAATTAAATAATGAAATACATGTCAATTTAATATATTAACGTTTCAATATTAAAAGACAGACCATTGTAACTTTTTTTTTTAAATCAAATCAAACTTTTACTAATTATTAAATTTTTTTTGAACTTATTAAATTTATCAGATTATATCAAAAATAATTTTTATATAATTTAATTTCTTACTTAAACTAGATAAGAAATCATGCCAGAAGAATTCAAGTTTCATCAATTGAAACAGATTTAATATCAATACAAATTATTTTTCAATAATCTAATATTTTTTCTTAATTTTTTTTTTCAAATCACAGCACAGCGTTGTCATGTAAAAATTCTCGTACAATTACGAGTCGCGGGACCAGCTCAATATCAAATTCTCGTACACGTTTTTTACGTGGCAGAAAAACGACAGGAGATCCCTCTACTTCTTACAAGGTACTTTATTTTAAATTGAATAAATCAAGTCTTTTATTTTAATTAAAGATGATTTCAGCCCTTTCTTCCGCTTTTGATTATAAGTTGTAATTGCATTAATTTTTAAAGTAATTTTTACTTAAAAATATATTAAAATAATATTTTCATCAAAATAATATATTTTTATTTTTTAAAAATTATTTTTAATATCAACATATCAAAACGATTTGAAAACATTAAAAAAATATTAATTTTAAATTAAAAAATTATTTTTAAAAATTAAAAAAACACAATTTACACCACATTACCCCAAGCTTACACTTTATAGAGCTAGCTAGATAAATACCATTTATTATAATCTAATTGAATAGAAAATATCAACTTTGACTCCAATTGAAAGCAAAAGAATTGACCCCATCCATTATAAAGTACAGGATCAAAATCAATCAAATGTACAGTTAAGAGACCATTCCTGTTAATAATACAATAATAGACAAACAGTAAAATAACTTTACCCAAATGGTAGGCCTCTACTGTTTTCTCCAATAATGTGTAGCTTCTGTTTTCAAAATTATTATTTTTTAATTTTTTTTTATAATTTTAATATACTAATATAAAAAAATTAAAACATTATAATAAATTTTCAATTAAAAATAAGTTTGAAAAACTTATATTACCAAACACACATTTCCTACACTGAACACTATAATTAATCTCTTTGAAAAAAAACACCCCCATTTTTGTCTTACTTTACAGCTCATAATAATAAAATAAAAACTGACAAAACTAATCATTATCATTATAAAAAGAAAAAGATTTAAAAAAAACTACTAAAAAAGTCTTTCCATTTTTTCATACCCTGTAAACATATATCTATTTACTAGCTTTATTAACCAGCTCAGCCTCAGCTCCTCTGTCAGGTTAAATTGACTGGTTGGCTAGAAAATCCGCAAGAAGCTTTTCTTCTGCTCTTCATTCCTCTCCTTGCGGGCGTCTAGTCAGTTAATTATGTGCATCTATTTTTTAAATTATGATATTTTTGTGTTGTTGATCATCGTTTGATTGTTAATTCAGTTGATGTTTTTTTTTTTTGTTTATCAGGTTAATTTTATGCGTTTTCTGAAATGGAAAGTGGATTTCCTGATCGACTTATAGGGTCTGAGATTCATGGATTTAATTTTCTTCGAGGTACCAAATTTTTATTTAATTTTGATTTAATTTTGCTTATTTTTTTTGTATGTGTTTCTCTGTTTTATTTTTATCAAAATTAGGTATTAGCAGTTTAGGCATGACATAGTAGACATTGAAGAAAGGCTTTTCTTTTTTCCTCTTTTTTTTTTTTGTCTCGGAGGAGCAAAGACACGTTGTGATTTTATTGTCTGGGAGTGCTATGGCTGGTAGAACAATGTGAATTGATTATTTGTTTGTAATTAGTTATGCAGTTTGCGTTTCTTGTTTGGTTTGGTTTCTGCTCTTTAGCTAGCTGGAGTTAGCTACTTGTTTCGGGGTTGATGGGAACCTTGAAGGATTGGGAGAAAATATGGGAGTGGAAAAAAAGGGCGGATTTTGAAATGGATGCATTTCTCAGACATGTAGATTGTATGGAAAGATGGTGATTTGCTATGAAATTTCAATGGCTGAAAAGGTGAATGGGTAAACATACGAGAGAAAAACCTTGATCATAGAGGTTGGAATAGCAAATATTAGGATTCACTCAGGAAGTGGTGTTGTTTGTTTATGTTATGATTTTATTGCTTCTGAGAAAAATTAAGATGGATTATAATTTCTTGATAGTCTTTCATAAATATTCATCTGGTGCTGCTCATCTAATGTTTTTTTTATATGAATATTTATGCTTATTGTAGTAATTATTACCTTGTTATATGATAGATTTGGATGTTCCGAACATAATGGAGGAATCCCGAACAAGATGGCTCCGTCCAAATGAAATTCATGCAATGCTCTGTAATTACAAGTTATTCACCATTAATGTCAAGCCGGTAAACTTTCCCAAGAGTAAGTTTCTGTTATTTTTAGTTCTTGCATGGACATAGTTGAATGTTTTACACTACCAAACGAAAATTTTAATATAAATAACTTTTGTTATGATACAAGCAATATTCTAGCATGCTCACACACTTTGAGGTTCCCTGCTGGACATGAGAGTTATGGCATATGATATTTCAATCATTTTTTTCATTTTTTGCTACCATGTTTTTGCAAATGCTAATTACCATGTTCATTCATGCATGTCTAATCTCACTGTTCTTTTTCTGGTTTTATTTGTTTGTAATTTTACTTTAACCTGGTTAAATTTTGTCCTTCCCTTAGTAGAGTTTATTTTCATGCAAGTGTGACTGATAATCTGAATGCTTGCTTGCTGGATGCTGGCAAGCCTTTCTATCATTTATGTGCAAATGATCAGAACTGGGTCAATGTTCAACATGCCCACACATGCTTGTAACTCATATGCAGTTAGTAAATACCAAATGGACACATTTCTTGTTGGTTTTTATAGCATTTTGACGAGTCAAGAAGAGTTCTCCTTTCATGAAGTAACATAGAAGGTCAAAAAACTCTTCATTTACTGGTTTTTCTCCGGTTCTGATTTTCTGTAATGTAACAGGCGGCACAATTGTATTGTTTGATCGTAAGATGCTTAGGAACTTCCGAAAAGATGGTCATAACTGGAAGAAGAAAAAAGATGGGAAGACTGTTAAAGAAGCTCACGAACACTTAAAAGTAAGTTTTCTCATTTTCTAAGGTGTTATATGTGAACCAACTAGAGGCAGTTTAGTTAACTGTCATTTTTCTTCAAGTGTACATGAGTTTAATGTTGAGTATTGTCATTAATGATAAGTAAGATTATTCATTTCTAAGATGTTAGATATGGCTTCAAACTAAATGTATGCAGCTTAGTTGACTGACATTGTTCCTCCAATATGTACTTGAGTTTATCGTTGAAACTCAGATTGTCATTTTATTCTTTCAGATGATCTAGGATTTAGTTAATTGGTTCAACATTATCTGTGCTGATGAAAAGTCTCTGATTGGATGAATTTGTCATTTTGTTTCCTGGTGCAGGTTGGTAATGAAGAGAGGATTCATGTATACTACGCACATGGCCAAGATAACCAGACCTTTGTTCGCAGGTGTTATTGGCTGCTAGATAAGTATGTAACAATTAAAAGCTCACGTGTATCCATGGCATCAAAAAAAGAAAAAGAAAGAGAAAGAAGAAAGTTCATGTTTTATAGATCTAGAAAGATGAATCTCTCTCTCTCATCATGTTGGCTAGGGTTTGATTGAGCATTCTGTTTTTATTTTTGTGCTTGTTTCAGGAGTTTGGAACACATAGTTCTTGTTCACTATCGAGAGACTCAGGAGGTTGGTTTATCATTACTTATTAGCTATTACTACAGTGCTTTGTTTCTGAAATTTGTTCTTGTCTGCAGAAATATGTTATTTTTGGTTTGGTATTTTCACCAATGAATCATAGCATGCAGATGATGGTTGCATGTAGCATATGGTTTTTCCGTTGGTGAGGTTTGAGTGTAGTGCCATGTTTAAACTGCATTTCTACATAATGAATAGTTGGACATAGTGCTTTCCTCCTTTCTTTATTTGTGCAGTCATTATTACTAGGGAATTCAATCATCCTGTGATAATCATTCCAATAAGGTCCTGATTTTGTCTAGAAATATTTTGATGGAAAAGCTAGCAACTGTCAAGGGCTCTAAGCATATCATAGAGCCTCTTCTTCTTGTATTTTTTTATCCCATGACAGAGGAGGGAACCTGGCCATACTTTCATTTTTAAATTAGGTGTCTCTGTCTCAGTGTGTGTATTTGTGTTCAAGTTTCTGTTGCTGTTGATTCCAGTAAACAGATGGTTGTTTAAACCTTATTTTTGGTTGTAGTTGACATATGATACAATTACAGGGTTCTCCAGCCACACCTGTGAATTCACATTCTAGTTCAGTGTCTGACCAGTCTGCTCCTCGGCTTTTATCAGAAGAATTTGATTCTGGAGCTGCTCGTGCATATGATTCAAGTGAGAAAGATCTAGGTAACGTTACAGAACTTGCACATTCTACACATGTTATAGCAAGGGGTTTCGGTTTGGCAAGTTTTAGATGGGACTGTTATTGATCTTTATTTCTGATGGCTTTAAACATCTAATCCTCAATTTTTTATTTGGCAGTCAATAATCTTTACTGTTTCTACAAAATTGCATGTAATTCAATCTTTACCATTTTCTTTGTGGAGAGTTAACAGGGTCCAGCGACAGCTTAACTGTCAGAAGTCATGCAATGAGGCTTCATGAGCTTAATACACTTGAATGGGATGAGCTGGTGACAAATGATCCTGGCAATTTAATCCCACCTGGAGGAGGTAACAGACTAGAGGCTTTATGTGGCAATCCTGCAGTTTCAATAGCTTGGAAATCCATTATAGCGACTTTATCTTTATCCCATTCTTTTCTTTTCTTTTCTTTTCTTTTGCTTTGTTTTGCATATTGGCAGATAAAATTCCATGCTTTGACCGACAGAATCAAATTGCAGTTAATGGTTCTGTAAATGATGTAAGCAGAATAATTTATGGTTCTAAATTATATTCCTATATCCTTTTGCCTTGCATGTTAGCATTCAATTCTTATATTTTTATAGTTCCTAGCCATTCAAATTCACTTTTATTAATTTGACATTGCTTGGTGGTTCTTGCAGTTTACCAGTTACAATGTTTATAAAAATACAATTTATGTTCATTTACAATGTTTCTCTGTTACTATTAGTTAGGATGAAGAAGTTTATCAATTAATTTCCATGCATCTATTGTGATTATGACTATCTTCTGAATTTAATTTTTAGACCAACTGACATCTTCTGTAATGTTGCATCCATTGATGTTTCAGAGATTTCTCAAATTACTTTATTTTGCTTGCTTGCATATAATTAGTGGTTAAATGTTGGTGTAAAGTAACTGATTAATGTTCTTTGCAGGGGGGCATTCTTTCAGGTTACCATTTATCAGCAGAAATGTCTACATTGGGCAATTTAACCAAGTCTATTGTTAGGAGCGGTAATACTCAGTTCAATAGTCCAGACAGTGTTTACGGCCAGTTAACAAGTGCTCAAGTAAATTCAGAAGCTCAGAGAAAGGGTTCTATTGTTCCAGGAACTAGTGATTCATTGAACAATTTGTTTAATGATGGTTTGCAAAGTCAGGATAGTTTTGGAAGGTGGATGAGCTCCATCATAGACCACTCTCCCTGTTCAGTAGATGATGCTGTGCTTGAATCTTCAATTTCATCTGGTTATGATTCGTTTGCTTCTCCAGGAATCGATCAACATCAATCTTCTGTTCAAGAGCAAACATTTATCATAACTGATTTCTCACCTGCCTGGGCCTTTTCCAATGAAACAACTAAGGTTTATTTCCTTTTCATACAATCCTCCGTTGCTATTCTTGTGGTGCCTATTATGGCTTTAATTGTTTGTTGATGGGTTTGGATGTAAAGGAGCTGATTTGTTGGCTTTTACTTTTTTCGTGGAGAAAAAAAAATTGTTACATGGGTTATAAGTTCTGAAAATTCTTGGTAAGCTGAACTTTATGGAAATGGGTTGGACTTTTCTTGGCATGATCAATCTGAAAATAGAATCAGCCATTAGAAATTTGTTTGAATAACTCAAAACATCTTGTTAATAAAAAAGGAACATGAACCTTTTTTCTTTTTTTCTATTTTTAACCTCTATCTAATCTTGGTTACAGATTCTTGTCACTGGATATTTCCACGAGCAGTATCAGCATCTGGCAAAGTCCAATCTGTTTTGTATCTGTGGAGATGCATGTGCTCGTGCAGAAATTGTCCAGGTTGGGGTCTATAGCTGTATGTTGCCGCCACATTCCCCTGGACTAGTAAATCTATGTTTGAGCTTGGATGGCCTTGAACCCACCAGCCAAATTTTGAATTTTGAGTACCGTGCTCCTTCAGTACATGATCCTGTTGTTTCATCAGAAGACAAATCCAAGTGGGAAGAATTCCATCTTCAGATGAGACTTGCTTATTTACTGTTTTCTACGTCCAAGACCCTTGATGTTCTATCTAATAAACTGTCACCGACTAACCTGAAGGAGGCTAAGAAGTTCGCACTCAAAACTTCTAATATTTCTAATAGTTGGGCATACTTAATTAAGGCAATTGAGGATGGCGGGATTTCAGTTGCACAAGCAAAAGATGGTTTTTTTGAACTTTCTTTAAAGAACACAATAAGGGAATGGTTATTGGAAAGAGTACTTGAAGGCTGTAAAACCACTGGATATGATGCTCAAGGCCTTGGAGTAATCCACTTGTGTGCTATTATTGGATATACTTGGGCTGTTTATTTATTTTCATGGTCAGGATTATCATTGGATTTTCGTGATAAACATGGATGGACAGCGCTTCACTGGGCAGCATATTATGGAAGGTATGGACATGCCTTTTGTTGTTTTAATTTGCAGTTCTTCTGTGTAGCCAGCTTCGGTTTCTTCAAGTTTTGAATAAAATGAACTAGGACCCTTTTGATCCTTTTCCATTTGCCCTTGCTTTTGACAGCTTCACTCTATTTCTCTGCAAATCATGTGCATCTCTCTGAAATAGAAAAACCTTGAGCTACACAAGTGTGTTAGTTAGCATTATTAGAAGTCTAAGAAATTCTAATGTGTGTATTCTAAAAGGACTAGGAGCATATATTAGACTTCTTTACTAACTCAATGTATTTCAATCTAGAAGTAACTTGTCATTTTTTCTCCAATTTTGATAATCTCCATGTACAGGGAGAAAATGGTTGGAGCTCTCTTATCTGCAGGGGCAAAGCCAAACTTGGTTACAGATCCCACCAAAGAAAATCCTGGTGGGTGCACTGCTGCTGATCTTGCATCTGCGAAGGGTTATGATGGTTTAGCTGCTTATCTGTCTGAAAAGGCTTTAGTGGCACAATTTGAATCTATGATAATAGCTGGAAATGTCACTGGCTCACTGCCAACAACTGCAACAAACACTGTAAATTCTGAAAACCTAAGTGAGGAGGAGCTGTACCTAAAGGATACCTTGGCAGCTTACCGCACAGCTGCTGATGCAGCAGCGCGTATACAGGTTGCTTTCAGAGAACACTCGCTAATGGTACGCACTAAAGCAGTCCAGTCATCCAGTCCAGAGGATGAAGCTCGGAATATTATCGCAGCAATGAAGATCCAACATGCCTTTCGCAACTATGACAGTAAGAAAAAGATGGCAGCTGCTGCCCGCATTCAACATAGGTTCCGTACTTGGAAAATACGGAGGGATTTTCTTAATATGCGTCATAAGACTATCAAAATTCAAGTAAATGCTCGCTACCCTTTCATGCTGGTTTATTTTATGTGTAACTGCCACAAAGGAAGAGAGAGAGAGGGAGAGGGAAACCTAGATTACCTCATCACATCTCATGATGGCGGTGGATAATATGAGGCCAGGTTGCATGGTTCATTAATTTATATTTTCTGTTTTTTTCCGAGTCAAAAGCAGTTATTATAATTGATGTGGAGTCCAAGACATTCTGAATCTGCCCGAGTGACATGGTTTGGACTGGACCATTTTGGTTTCAAATATCCAAAAAAGTTGACTTGTTTGTCTTTTTCATCTCTGCAGAATATAGGACCTGAAAAATAATGAATTAAATGCAATGAACGTGAAAACAGAATACTGTTTTCCTCCGCCCTTATGAGTTATGATTGATGCATACCTAAGAAACTATTGTTAGCATGGGAAATTCAGGAAATTAATAAGCGATTTTCCTTTTGCTATAATGCAGGCTGTTTTCCGAGGCTTCCAGGTGAGGAGGCAGTATCGCAAGATCATCTGGTCTGTTGGAGTGGTTGAGAAAGCAATTTTGAGATGGCGTTTAAAGAGAAGGGGCTTTCGTGGACTTCGTGTTGAACCTGTTGAAGCAGCTGTAGATCAGAGACATGACAGTGATACAGAGGAAGACTTTTACAAAATCAGCCAGAAACAGGCAGAGGAGCGGGTTGAGAGATCTGTAGTACGGGTTCAAGCTATGTTCCGTTCAAAGAAAGCACAAGAGGAATACTGGAGGATGAAATTAACCCATAACCAGGCAAAGGTAGGTGATTTACCTGGAAGTTGCTAGTCTAACAATTCTGTCTTGTAGATTATTAATAAAGTCATGTGCTTCTTCAGGTGGAGTATGAAGGGCTTCTTGACCCGGATATGAATGTGGACAAATGAAAATGACTTAAAGATACAGGCATGGATACTCTGGCTAGTAAATTAGTATGTGCCTGCGTGTGAATGTACCAGAAGGAGGTTTGTGCGCTTTAGTAGCCTGTACATCTTGGTAAATTGCTAGATTAATTAGTTCTGCTCTTCTTACCCTTCCATGCTGTTTTTAAGCTTTTGAGAGGGTTATGATTCCGATGCTAGTATTAATCAATTTCTCTATAGTTTGACAGCTAGGGACTTCGATGATTTTTCTCTTCGAATTTAAAATGCAGCCAAAGAAACCATGATGAGTCTTTTGTTGTGGTTTAGATGGCGGTGTTCTGAACCGGGAAATATTAGACGTTCAATGAGAAGATTATATTTCCAATGTTACGCTCAGCTTGAAAATGCTATAAATTCGAGATTGATGCAACCAAATACCATAAATTTTGACTTTTTACATAGAATGAAGGCCAATATTGCTTCATTGACATTACAGGCAATGCACTCCCAACACTATATGTACTGAGTGAGCCGTTTAAAACCATCAGCATATCCCATTTTTCGAGCAATGCCGCACATGAAAACTTGCATGGGGCGAATCTCTGCAGCATCCAGATCGACTTTCCTCTTACCAGTAGTGAAGTTAGTAAGGCTCAGGTGGTGATGCAATTCCTCTTCTGATGCAGCATAAACCCAAGTCAATCTTGATTCCTAGAATGAGAAATGGTACGTCTTCAAGTTCCTCATCCGAGAGGAGAGCATCCACCTCCTTGTACCCTGAAACCTTTCCCTGTCTAAAGCATCAACCAAGCGAAAATTTAGTGAAGATTTAATGAAGGCCACCTACGTGATGAATATATGACACCTAGTAAGAGTCGCTATGCAAATTCGACAGGTACCTGGGACAATCTTTATTGCTTTAACATGACAATTGTGTTTGTGAAATCTAGTGAAAAAGATTTGAATTTAATTGAAAATTTAGAATTTGGTACCAAATTAAAAGAAGCAGCAGCATCCCACTGGTGCAAGAAAACCTGTTCAGTTGAGTTTAACAACATGATTATCAGTAAAATCTAATCACCATGGCTAGGGCTTTGCCTTGCACAAAACCTAACAAGAATGTTCAAAGAATTAATCACAGCGGAGAGATCCAACTCTTCCACCAAGCTCAGATGGTCACCTCCTCTAAAGGATGAGTATACTAGTGGTCTCAGATTCTGAATCTAACAATGGATCGTCTCTTTCAAGTACTCCCTCCCCCCTTAAACTATACTAATTAGTAAGGCTGGTGTTTTGCACAAAACCTATTAATGGCTTTAGAATTGAAAGACCAAAAGCACCATCAAGTTTTATCATCATTCTTGATGTTTGTCGCATAGGTTATATGCACCGAGAAGGTGTGCGTGCCTTCTTTAATGTCCCTATCGACATCGGGCAGGATTTTTCAGGCATCGGCTCAGCGGGTTCAAATGCTTGAAAGCACCCATCTAATAAAAGTCCATTATACTCTTTTCATTCCCGTACTTGAAAAGGCTAATTAGGAGTAACGATGAAACAAAAATCTAACTTAGTAAGGGAAAAAAACACAAATATAACATGTACTTGCCATTAATAACACACTCGGCATAATAATCTCTGCGGGCAATTCAGTAACCACCTGAATCAAAAGCCTTAAACTTGATTTTTCCTCCTATATAATTCCTCAGATGTTGGCCGATGCTGACCAAATGTCTACAAACAAAACAATCATATAAATTTCATTTTTCTAGTTTTGATTTAACCATGAAAAAGAAAATAAAGTTAATAAGAAGGGAAACAAATATAATAAATTTTGTTATAAAGCTTGCTTTGTTTATGTATGCAGAGATTGTATGGTATTATGGTAGTGATTGATTTTTAAAATGTTTTTTTGTTTAGGAATGCATTGAAATAATATTTTTTTTATTTTTTAAGTTTTATTTTTAATATTACTATATAAAAATATCTAAAAACACCAAAAAATAATTTAAAATAAAAAATAATATTTTTTTAAAAAAACATTTTTAAAACATAAAAACAAGCCTCTTATAGTTATTAGACAACTATTTGATATAAGAAAAGGATAGTTGATTTTGAGTTATTAGGCTTTATTTTTAACCCTTTTTTTTTTGTGAATTATTGGATTTATTTTCTAACTCTTTTTGACCCAGCAGGGGGGGTGACTGCTTAGTTGGTTCAGTGGAATGGCACGTAATAACTCCACCATTGTGTACAGACAGTGAACTTGTATTTCTTAACCAAGTTACAAGGTCGCACTTGGTGGGTGGCCTCGTGGCCTGAGTTGTAAATTGAAGAAAAACATAGCGAATTCTCTCCCAGTTATAAGGTTTTTTTTTTTTAAAAAAATAAATGGATTGTTTTTGTATTTTAAAAGTGTTTTAAAAAAAATTAAAATTTTTTTATTTTTTATATTTTAAATTAATATTTTTAGATATTTTAATACGTTGATATAACCATAATTTTTAAAATTCTTGTGACAAGTGCCAAAAACGGGATCTCTCATTTTTGAGTTTGTGTGCTCCTGGTGGGTTGAGCTCTCGAATGATCCACAATGCATTGAATGAAGCACTAAGAAACTCGGCTAGGAGAGCTCTACATTGAAAGTACAATGTGTCGAAATGGGGAACAAAGTTTCTGCACAAAGCAAATCCATGTTTTTACGAGAGAATGTGAGGGCATGAAGCACTAGATGGAACATGAAAAAACACTCCAAGACGGACAAAAAAATAGCCCAGACAGCATATCCTGAGACGGACAATAGCAAGAAACTAGTTTTTTTTAGCGTGCATTACGTCGTGGGTCATGTTCTTTTTATCCTAAAACAAAATGTTAGTTGTTAGGGAGTAAGAAATTCGATCCATAATAGCCGAAATATTTTTAAAATAATTAAATGATGATATATTGAAAGATAATTTTTTAATTATTTTTTGAAACTGTGGCATAGTCAATTTACTTGGGTTAATTATAACTAATATATGAAACCTGCGATATAAAATGTGAAATCGTGATAAAATTATAGAATCCACATAGAAACAAGTTAAAAAGGCTAATCAAATTTTGAAGGGTAGAAGCGGGAAAAATAGATTTATATATAAAAAAAATCACTTAAGTATATTGGTGGTCAGCGCAACACTGAAGGCCACACCAAATTTTTTCAGACACGAGAAGAAAAAAGTTAAGACGACGCTAGGATTTCTAAAGAAGTAAAAAAAAATTGAGACTCGAGTCATTGATTCGATTGAGTTGAATAAATTTGGTTAATTTGACAACAAAAAAAGGCAACTCTAAAACCAAGTAAACTCGGGTGAGTTTCCTAGATCCAGGTTAATTTTTCAAAGTCATAACCTGTGAAATCTTTGACTTAGTCTCAATCAAGAAGCTTAATTTTTGACAAAAAAAATAAGCTAAAAAAATGATGTTAACTTTTGTTAACCTATTAAGCTCGTTACCCGAGTCATTTGACCAAAATCACCAAATTTGAAAAACCTCGAAGCTCAATTTTTAAATAATCAAATATTGAAAGATAAAATTAGAAAAAAATCATATAAATGATTAAGCCCAGCCGGGTCAACCCATAAAATCCTGATTTTTCACAAATTAAATATTGAAGGACAAAAAAAAAAAACCTCGCAAAATGATAAAAAAAAGAGTAATTAAAAGCAAAATAAAAAAGGTGCGAGCCTATCTAGGTTAACTCACTAAACCCACGGGCCAGGTCCCAAGATTAGGATAACTTGTTATGAAGAAAAACGACGAAAACCACAAAGTCTATTTTTTTGAAAAAACAATGTTGAGTAATGAGATTGAAAAATAAAATAAGTCTAAAAATACAAT
>Ga0325405_1003837_pt1 | contig 15431 bp, 5 predicted proteins | sample PopdelMetagenome_21_FD_205663 | JGI IMG/M metagenome (GOLD analysis project Ga0325405, IMG submission 205663) | Populus deltoides microbial communities from Bellville, Georgia, United States - Xylem-Control-R2 | ecosystem: Host-associated > Plants > Phyllosphere > Stem > Wood/Secondary xylem... | reverse complement strand
GTTAAAATCTCCTCAATTACTAACCTAGAAATAAAATACTCTACACTATGGTTTTAAAAGTCTTTTATTTATTAGAAAGAAACTAAAACACAGGGGTTTTTTTAACGGCAGCAATCCACTGTATATTTTTTTTACAATTTAGTCATTAAACTTTATTTTTCATCAATTGAATCCTTTTACACCCAAATTAATTGCCAATTTATTATGAAATATTAAGGAGGGTCATAATTGAAACAATGGGGATCAAATTTTGAAACAAGGAGAAATTGGGTGGCAATTTCAAAAAATGGATAAAAAGTTCACTTTTTTCCTCCTACTTTCCACATGATAAATTTTCAGTACCTCAATATTTTAAAAATTCAATTTTAGTTCAAAAATTTATTTCCCTTATCTTTGAGTCTATGATTTGAGAGAGTAGAGAGAAAGTGATTGGATTTCGATCGATGCTAGAGAGAGAAAGTCTCGGTTGACACCGATTCTAGCCACAAAAAAGATGATCTTGGTGTTAATGAGTTTATTTAATAAGAGGAGTTTAGCCTAGATATTCTTTTCCCTTAACCTTGTTTGAGATGATAGACCTGAGCTTGAAAAGGTTCATTTTTTCGAGTTAATTTTGAGTTTTTAGGTCAATTTATGAGTTATATGATGTCATAGATAGGTTTGTCAAAGTGTGTAAAGTGTTTTATAGGTATTGTGGGTCAAAAGGGTAGAAAATTGAGTTTTTGGCAAGAAATATCCTTGGCCTAAATTTCCAGTGACCTTTTAGTTGCATGAAATTAGGTAGTTCGCCTACTTATTTTTTCATTAAAAAAAATAAAGGATCGTCTTCTACTTGAAGAAAAAAAAAACCATCCAAGCACGCGGGCTTGGGCTAAATGGCCTATACATCTAAGCTTTTTTTAAGCTCAGGTGTGCTAGGCCACCCATGACAAGCCCATTTGCCCACATTTTTTTTTGTCAATTAGTTTTTTTTGTCCTTCTTTCTCTTTCAATTACATTCTTTAATGTTGGGTTTTTATTGATTTTTTTTATAATTTCTCATGATTTTTTTAGTGAAATATGATTTAAATTTTATTTGGTTTACAAATACGATTTTCGAATATCTTTTTTCTGATCTTAGGAGGTATTTTTTCTATGTATCCCTACTTAATTATTTTTTTCTCTTTAATTTTATTACATCACTTTCCTATGCGTGTTTTGTTATTATTGTCTTATTAAACAAAACATTGGTTCCAATAAAAAAAATATTATTAAAAACAATCGAGTTTATAGCCTGTGTTTTCAGATCAAATATCTACTTCCACATCTATCTCTCAACTTTTTAATTTATTCTTTGGTTAAATATAGTTTGTTTTTTTATAGAAAATGATTGCTCTTTTCCCCCCTAATATGTGTAACCTTGCATGATATTTTTTTCATTTGATTTTATTTCAGTGATTTCATATGTATGTTTATTTCTATTATAATTTTATTAAATAAAAAAAATAATTATAATAAATAAAGTCATTAATCACAACCAGGTAATAAAATGACTCACGTTGCAAGATCAAATATCTTGATTTACATTTATCTCTTAATTTTTCCAGTTTAGTCTTGAGTTATTGTTGATGACCTTTTTTTTCATTTATTTACATAAATAATTCTTTATTTATTTAATTAAATTCATGTGTATGCTTTTAAATTTACGCTTAATGTTTTTTCATGTCAAAAAATGTATTGAAAAAGCTTGTATATTTTTTTTTGAAAACAAATTATCTAACCAACAAAAGAATGTGGGTCAAATACCTAGTACTTGAGCTAAGTTTTATTATTGAAAAGGTTTGAAGCAAACTTTAGTTTATTTGGGTTTGCAATGATAAGTAATTAGGTTGTATAGTTTTAAAGAAAAAGAATATTACTAAAAGCTCATAAACACTTACAAAATAATACCTTTATGTTGTTTAGAAAACTCTTTTATACTTAAATTATTAAAACATAATAAGAAAAGAAATTATCTTTTTAGAATGTACTATGTATTTAATGCTTATGAAAAAGATGAAGATGTGAATACCAAAATATTCAGAGATAATGTCATGTATATTTTGTGGTTTATAGGCATTTATCTATTTTTATAAACCACATCCACTTTTATGTGATAGGGGAAAATGAGGAAAAAATTATGGCATATAGCTATGTATTTAATGCTTATGAAAAAGATGAAGATGTGAATACCAAAATATTCAGAGGTAATGTCATGTATATTTTGTGGTTTATAGGCATTTATCTATTTTCATAAACCACATCCACTTTTATGTGATAGGGGAAAATGAGGAAAAAATTATGGCATATAGGTAGATAGCAATCATTTTGGTATATAAACCCTCTAATAAGTGGTCGTGTTCTATTTGAAAAGTAAAGATCTTGTCATGTGGCCATTAACTAAGCTTAAAATAAATCCATCAAGATAAATACTACTTGAATAGGTCTAGTTGTGATAGAATGATATAGGAGCTCTAGAAGTGAGTGAGTGCACTTGGGTTTTGGGAATGTATGCTTAAGTGCATGACCTCATGGGCCATGAAGAGACCTTCAGCTTGTTATATAGTAATAAGGTTTTTGGGCAAGTTGGATAAGTTAAAAGTCATGTTATACATATAGATCTTTTTATAAAATCATGTTATTTCTTTTAGGTGTAGTGTTCTAATAGAACATGTAAAATGACTAAACTTAAGTGAGAGTTGTATCGTGCTCAAGCTTAAGGATCCTTGGTACTCATTCTAGCCCATAAAGTTTTGAGGTCGAGCTATAACTCATGTCTTTAGTCTTTAGGCTTGGGGTGCATCTCAAATCTTTTGTTTTTAGGCTCAAAACTATGGGCATAAATCTTTTACCCATCAATATCCCCTAAGTTTTTATGTTTGGGACAACATAAAGACTTAAATTTGTATTTGAGCTAATCTTAAGTGTAAACAACCACCATGTTGCTTTGTTTTCCTTTGAATCATCATGATACAATCACTTGGAAGAATTCTTAAAGTCATCGAGTGGGCACACGTTGTAAGGAGATAAAAAGATTGTAACATTTGAATTTTGATATTTTTAAATGACAAATAAGGTCTTTTCACGTGTTAAGTTAGTGGAATATGCGACTAGAGATAAAATGTCATCATTTGTTGCATACAAACATATAAAAGGCTTACCATTGCACATACTGTCATTTTTTAGAAAATCTAAATTGCTACCATTTTGCTCCTTCCCCCTGTCTGTTTTTCTTTCTCTATCTTTTATACGAAAAGAATTCATGCGAGAGAGACTATCACTGAGGAGTTGAAAGAACAACCATCATTTCCCTTTTCGCTCACCATAAAGGAGTTTAGGTTTACTTTCAAGTTTTATAACCAACATTCAAGGAGTTTATAGTTTGGGTTTTGTTAGGATTTTAGAAACAAACTCAGTTTTAAGGTTAGCCACCTCTACTATAACTTAGAAAATTTTTTAAGTATGATATACTTATTTAGAGCAACAAGTGGATCTGAGGTTACCCCAAATAAGATGGCTATACGAAGCTCTTGATCTAGACTTAAGAGACCTTTTTTTTATAGAGATTAGAGCTCTCCTTAAGGTTATTAGATGACACAAGGATCGACTAAAGGATTTTTATCTTAGCACAAATATAAAGCAACAAGTGATATATATTAGTACTCGGTTAGGAAAGGGTTATATAGTTAAAATCTATTTTTTAGCAAAGAGGAGAGGTAGATAGTTTAAAGAGGCTCAAACAAGAGGGGTGAAGATAATTGTATCAGTTTGCATGTTCAAATATGGGTACAAGTTCCCTTATACTTGTTTTCACATAGTATGTTTTTTTATTATAACATATGTGCAAGACAATTACACTAAAATGGATTGTCTACCATGGAATTTTTTAAGAAATACATGAGGCAACATGGATAGAAACTATCTTTAGTAGTGTTTAAGTACTGATATTAGTTAATAGGATATGATAATAGGGGATATGGTTGACCTGATTTTATATTTTTTTTCCCTCTTGACAAGAGTCTTATTTTAGGGATTTTCCATAATAAGATTGACTATGTAATAAAATTGAGGGAATGATGATGTGTGGTGTGATATAAAGGATTCATTCTTGTATTTAAACCTTAGCATAGGAAGTTTTGTAGGAACAAGTGAATTTTGATAGCGCAACATCAGGCTTGCAACTAAGAAGCCCAAAAGAATAAAAGAGAGGATTTATTCACATTTATTGGATCTAGAAGTGTTGAGGGACCCAACTTCTCATCTCGATTTAGTTATCTTAGATGACACTCTAACTCTCTTAGCTTTTCTAGGTTGTAATGACCTAACCAACACCAACCATCCCAACTATGGAGCAAAATATAAGGTTTATTCCTTCTTAAATTTAATAGCTAATTGAAGAGAAAAAATTTGCCCAAGCTTATCTATTTAGGGAAGATCCCTCTCTCTAAAAGATTCCTCATACTCTCCTGTAAGTCATTTTGACTTGCTTCTTCATGGAACTATAGTTCTTCACATGTACTAGGTGGCGTAGATGGTAAGACTAGTAATTAAGTTATCCGTTAAGGAAGAGAAAAGACTGTAAGTTACTCTTATGTGGCTAAAAGAATCTTTGTGAGGACTCTCACTTGTTATGCTAGTTATTGCAGGTTTGGAGAAGCTAATGATTCACATGTAATGAAATAGTTTATAACTTTTCCATATCCTGGGTTTTTGGGTTATTTATCATGAAAATAAATTAGAAACTGTATAGAAATGAAAGGAATTGAACTAGGTTTTGTGCAAGGTTCTCATAAATGGCACCACTGGTAAAGAAAGGAATTTTTTTATTAATGGCATTATATTTCATCCTCAATTCAAGTGGATCTGTTTCTCTTTTCTAGGTTTCTCATTATATCTTTCTTCATGATCTTGAATATCTAATATTTTATTGGTACTGCAATTTATGATCGTGTTATATTTTTTTAGTATAATATATTTTTATTATGATTTATAAAAGCTTTTAATAAAATTATGATATTACATCGAAAATATTTGTGTCATTTGCAAATTTAGTCTCTAAATGAAAGTATAATGATTATACTAGTGAAATGAAATTCTCTAAATCCCCTCCCTTACAAAAAAAAATAATTATAACATATAAAAAAACTTAAGATATACAAGTGAATTGCGTTATTTTTTTAACAAAAATTCAAAATAAAATAAATGACATCATTTTGTCTAAAAATTGTTATTGAATAAACTTCTAGTAAAGTTGTTTTAGTAAACAAAAATGTAAATAGCAAGTTTTTAAATGTGTTGTATGGTACATAATAAGTTTGACTTCTTTAGAAAAAAAAGATTTTATTTTTCAAAACATTAAAAAGAGTAAATTGTAATCGTTGCTTCTTATAGGGGCTCGAGTTCTGAAAAATAGAGTAAAATGTTTTACTAGATGAATATCTTGTTTTCATGGGCTAATATGAAAGCTTACTAGTATGCAATATCCTTTCCCTGGCTGCTTAAATGACTCGCTAGTGGATGATTGAATGGACTACGACCCAAGTACAACATCGCAACTCCTCTCATGTCATTTATCTCTCTTTCACTCTTAAATAACTATTGATAAGTAGTATCAATTATAAATTATAAATTTATGGGATTGTTTTGACCATTAAGAAAATTTAAGAATCAAGGAATTTTTTTTCTTCAAAATGTATAGAAACTATTTGGTGTGTACTAATAATATTGAAAAACTCATAATCAAAAAATATCTTTTATCATAAAAAAAAACTAATTTATAGATAAAGGGATTCTATTGGCACAATATTTTTGAAGTGAAATGCCAAAATTATAAATAATTTTTTCTCACATCTCCCATCGTGATAAACTCAAATTTAACAGGTCTAAAAAACCTCTCAAGAATAAATAAAAAAAAACCCATGATTTTAGAAAATGTTCCCAACCCCAACCCCAATGGGCTTCATCTTGGGAAAAAACTTAGTCTTTATAGGCTCAGCCTTATGGAATAGCCTAGCTCTCATGGGCTCAGCCTTGGGGAATGACCTAATGCCACATTCTCAGCCTTGAGGAAGAGCCCGACACTCATGGGCCCCGACCAATGAAATATCCTGGTTTCCATGAGCTCAACTATATTATGGATCCTACTCTCTTTACACTCTTGGGTGTATAAAAATCCTCTAAGAACACATCATATTTCTATCAATATTAATGTTGTGTAAGAGATAGTGTATAAATGTTTTTTCCAATAGTCCACTATATTTCATCGCAATAATATTTGTGTAAGGGATATCTATCCTCCAGTAATGCATATGTCAGAGGTATTTTCACTTATTAATACTTGTGTAAATGATATTTATCCCTTATTAATACATATATCAGATATATTTTCACTAATTAATGCTTGTGTAATGAATACTTGTCATAGTTATTAAACCCAACATTAGAGTTGATCCAGCGAAGGAGCCGAGTCCCGGGTTACACGGGTTGACCTGTATCAACAACAAAAATTTAAAAAAATATTTTAAGTTTTAATATTTCATGTGAACAAAATTAAGAAACAATCCATGTAAATATAGGTTATACATGTTGTAAATAATAAAGTTTAAAAGATTATTTCAAAAGATTTTTTATCCCATATTAAAAAGATATTATGTTATCTTATTAAGTTGAAGTATTTAAACCAAAAAGGTTTTTTTATCCCACGTTGAAAAATATAACTTTTTTCTTGTGAAAATAGAGTATATATACACTAAAGAGCTTCAAATTTCATATTGCAAAAATTATTTTTTTCTTGTGAATATAGAATATATATATTAAAGGGTTTCAAATTCCACATTGAAAAAATAAACTTTTCTTCTAGTATTTATATAGTGAACTTTGAAAAGAGTAAATAACTAATTAAAAAATATGAAAACAATGGGTCTCTGGCTAGAAGAAAAAAATACTTTTAAAAAAAAAGTCTCTGCCGTATCGCCTAGGTCGCAAGTCGACCCGACAGGTTGATCGAGTGTGATCTTTTTTTGCTCTTGCCGATCTTTCACCTTACCCGGATCGGTCCAACCACCAAGTTGACCAGGTCTTAGGTCGACCAGCTGATCCGGTCCGGTTTAATAATTATGATATTTATTTCTCATTAATGTTATCGATGCAAAATTACATTCTAGCATCTCATCTCCATAAAAGAACAAAACTCTTGAGCTATATGAAACCCCATGAATTCTACAAGCTCTAGACTCTTAATTTTCATTCTCTACTGCATATTTATTTTCGGAGTCTTTTTTTAAAATATAATTGTCTTTTCTTTAAAAAAAAATTTACTTCAAAATTTAAGAGTCTTTAAATTCATCAAAACTGATATTTTACAGGTATCAGACGCCATTTACTAACTATTTTAATTAAAAAAATAAATCAAATTAAAAAATTAATCTTATCTTCAAACTACTTAATTTTTTTGAGACATCATCCCCTTGAATTCTTGCCCTCATAATATAGAGTTTTTGAATACTAAGAAGAGAATCATCTTTACCTGGCAAGATACCGACTTTACTCACTATGCTTGTGTATAGCAACACTCTCACTGTTCCAGCTACGTAGCAAAATAAAATTTATTTCTCGTAATTACATGAGTACCTGGGTGTCCAATGGCTTGAGAATTATTAATTAATTAATTAATCAATAGCTAGCCATTTGGCAGATAGGCAACCAGGAAATTAAATTCCGAGGCTTGGAATTCTGCAATATTTCATCACCCTATTAACTAGATTTAATTTCCAAAAATTACCTTGTTCTTACCATATTTGAATACCCATCTAAATATATTTAATTATAATAATTATAATATTGACGGTTATATATGGCAGTGGGCTTTGCACGAAATTGTTCTTATCATACGGGCAAAATTGTCTTTTCCGTATTGTTGGCGTGAAAAATGCCTTTGTAATTGGTAGGGCCCACAACCTTCATAGATAACTTTCCAATTTTGTCCATTATTTGGAATTTATTACGAAATGATTAGTTAATTGTGAGTTTAATAACGAACCCACTAATCTCTCCACCTCTTTTCCTACTTTTGTCCGAGAGAGGAAGCTCAGGAGTTACACTCAGCTCTAATTCTCAGCCATTAGATCATACAGGTGATCAACGGCTATTAGGCTATATGCACATTACAAGGCTTGGTACAAGCAAAATGACCAGCTTTTGTCATGGGGTTTTCTTACAAGTAAAGAAGTAAAAACCTACGAAACAACTCCATAAATCAAGCTCATTTCTACGCTTAAAATCTTCTCTCCTTTTCTTCTTAACTCGAGCTCTTTGATTTGATGGAAGGAGGAAGAGAAGGAGGTGGTGGTGGCCGTTTTAGCCATCAAAATTTACAAAACAACCGTTCCATATATCAACCAACTCCACCATTAACAGCCACAGATAGGTTTTTATTTTGTCAAAGCCATTACACACCCCAAAATATTCAAAACGATGATAAAAGCAAAGAAACCCTTGTTTCAACAAATGGGCTGTGTGGTTTCTCTCCACCTGGTGGTGCAATTGGTGCTGTTCCTTGGCAAAGTTTTTCAGAGACAAGTTTTGTCGATGGGCTTTTTGTTGATGGAGATAGCCTTAACCGGGCATATGATGGAAACCCTAATGGGGGTTTGAGTGGAGAAGTGAATAATGTTGCAGGGAAGAGTTGTAAAGGGATGGGAAAGAAAACCAAGAAAGGATCTTGTGCAACTTTGATCAAGGGGCAATGGACAGAAGAAGAAGATAGGTAATAAAAAAACACTTTGTTTAAAATGTTTTAGAATTTCTTTTCTCCTCTTAATTTTATGTTGTTTGATGGTTCGAGTGAGACATTATGGATTCTTCTTTCTGCAATGAAGGAAACTAATTAGGTTGGTGAAGCAATTTGGAGTGAGAAAATGGGCTCAAATAGCTGAAAGGGTGGCTGGTAGAGCTGGGAAGCAGTGTCGTGAGAGGTGGCACAACCATTTGCGGCCTGATATCAAGGTTTCTTCTCCTATCACTTCCTCTCGGGTTTTTTAATTTAGTTTTGTCTTTCTTCATGTTGGTGATTTCTATATTAATTAATAGATATATTGTTTTAGATCTTTTAATCTTTTCTGTGGGCTTCTTTTTATGAGAAGCTGTGATGGGGTATCTAAGAACAATCTTGGACTTAGATTCTGAGATTTTGCCTTCTTAATTTTCGGAACTTCCCTAATAACTAAAATATTGGCTAGATTCTCATTTTCTGGGCTATTAATTTCCAAGTGTTTGACAAGACAAACCCTAGATAGCCTTATCCGATTTTTCTTACAAGTACAATATCAAGGATGTGGATTCTTTCCTATATATTCTATGTTTTCTTTTTTTAAAAAAAAATACTATCCATGATCAGCCAGTTAATTTATTGCCGTGAAGAAATATAACCAAGAACAATGCACTTAAATCCTTTTTCTTGTTTTTGTTTTGGATGATAGAACAAATCTCAATTACATCACAGTTTAAATCAAATTGAAGTTTTTTTTTTCTGGGTGAAAACGCAACAGACAATATAGATAACATTAGGCACCAATATAGGCATGGCGTTAATCGTAGTCCTTCTGTAATTCTTCAACACCTGCAACTGAGGTCAGCCTTTCAATACCAAAAGACTTGTGAGATTCTACTGAATATGAAGACACCTCATAGTTATTGTAGCACCAAATTGAACACTTTAGTCAAATATCCTAATTAATTCTTCTCAATTCTACAGAAGATGGTCATCGTTCCCGGCGAAAAAGAAATTCCATAAATTATATGGGCTGAAGATTTAATGGATCTACCGTTTTTTTTTTTTTTTTGAGAATCTGCAATTGAATCTTTTTCTTCATTTCAATTTTTTTTTATTCTCCTTTTCTTGGGTTACCAATTTTTTATTTAAAAAAAAACAGATGATTTTTAGTTTAATTACCACACAATATTACATATTTACATGCAAATACCTTTCGCACAATTCATTCGATCTCTTCCCACGTTTTTTTTATCGTGGCTATTTTTGTTCCTAAATCATATTCTGATATATATATATCAGAATATGATTTAGGAAAGTGTCTGGAATTTTATTTAATATTTTTTATGAGATTCAGATCATAGGAACATTCATGTTTCAGATATTGTTTTGCAGCTTCTTGACGTTTCTCTTTCTTTGAGTGTTCAGTATCATGTGATGTGGTCGCTGACGTAAAAGGCATTAACTTTAATCATTCGTTTGAAAAGTTTTTATTGCCTTTTCTGTAACAACCCTTTGATAATGCCAATGTTGTTATCTTGTGTTGTCTTGTAGTTAATTACTATTGAGAGAGTATGACAATTCTTGTGTTTAACGTTTTGCCGCAGAAAGATAGCTGGAGCGAAGAAGAGGAGATAATATTGGTCGAAGCTCATACTAAAGTTGGGAACCGATGGGCGGAGATTGCAAAGCTTATTCCGGGAAGAACAGAAAATGCTATAAAAAATCATTGGAACGCTACGAAAAGAAGGCAGAATTCAAGGAGAAAGCACAGGCAAACAGAAAGCCAAAGCGGAAAACCTCAACCCTCAATACTTCAGGACTATATTAGAAGCAAGAACCTTAAAAATGCTTCAACTTCTGTTACCTCTACACAAAGCACAACCACTAACACCCCATCAAGCTCCATATCTGAAGACCCGTCAAGCCAATTCAACTATTTTCTCCCTGAATTATCTGAATCCGCCTCGGATGACTCTCCATCATTACTTGCACAATCATGTAATGATGATGAACTTCTGTTCATCCAAAATTTCTTTGGCAACAAATCCAAAGAGCCATCATCAACAGATAAGGTTGCTACAGAGAATCCAACAATGGAGGTGGACAACTTCAATGTGGATTCTTTTAATGACTCCTTGGATTCCTGTGGTTTATATCAAAACAATGGATGTCAGCAGCTCAAAGATTTAAGTGACAATGACTTTGATATTTCTACTTTGAATCCGAAGCTGTGCACCAACGGTTTCCAAGCAGTAACAGATCAGCAAACACCCACTTATAACCACCTCCATTCTGATCTCTACCTTTCTTATCTCTTGAACGGAGCAAGTAATGCTCCAGGTTCGTCTTATACTGAATATGGATACAGTAGCACGAACATGGACATGGAGATGGATCAAACACATCCTCTCAATGGAAAGAAGGAGATGGATTTGATAGAGATGATTTCTTCTTCTCAATTCTCTCAGGGTATTGGCAATATATAGCTTTTGCTGCCTGATACAACATTGTGATATAACCAATTATTGTAGTCCTTTTTTTTCTCCTTTTTTTAAGGATATTAATTTGGTTAACTGCTTGTTTTTAAAGAATTCTACATATCCTAGTTCTAATGCTTGTGATTATTGGGGCAATCTAGGCATGTGAGATGCAAAATAAACTGTCAAGAATGAGTTTGTTCTTATGGTTTTGTAGAAGGTGACTGGAGAGGAGCATTTCTTTATCATATGGTTGTGCATTGCAATGGTTTGTGGGCAAGTGGTGTTTAATTTCTGTTTCGTCTTTATCATTAAAAATTGCTCCTTCGAACAGTCCAGATATATCCAATTCTTACATGCTCCTGATCCATGTTTTCTCATGGAAACTACTCGAGTTTTTGCCTACTTAGGATAACTGATCCTGAAAACATGTTACGTCGTTGAATCAGCTTTATGCGCAATCCTGATATTGGAATGCTTCCACCAAACGGCAAAGACGATCGATATGCTGTTAGAGCATTAGAAAATTAGCGTTTTCCGGATGAGCTTCCAACGAGGCCCACCATCGATCTGACTACGGAAACCAGGAGAAGGTATGAAAAAAGTACGATTTATGAACTGCATCCATGATAAATTTTACATCAATGATGTTCAAATACCCATGAAATTCGGATACCAACATGGCAATAATTATGACTTGTCTGATTTTTGAACAAGCTTAATTAGCAGACCATTTTCTATTGCATCTGTCAAGTATAGGTAAAAGTTATGGAAGGAAAATCATCATAGAGCATAAGCAACATTGAGTGATGAATCCAAAGACGACATTCAGTAGTTTCCCTTCTTCCGCTAATAGAAAAGGACGCGGAGACGTTCCCAACGACAACTCCCACACTCATGAATGAGCAACCACAATATTCATGTTGTTCAGGCTTGCGGTTTTCAAAAGCAGCTTGCTTTCCAAATCCCTTAATTCTTAGTTCCTCTAATAATTAGTAAATCCACTTATGTATAAAGCTTTAATTTTGACTACTAATATAATTGTTTAACAAGATTACCAAGAATCTGATTCTGGGATCAGGACATTTTAGCCCTGGCAAAGAATATTCCAGCAAATAGACCTGCGAGAAACAGACAATATCAAACTACCATAAGATTACACTGAATAGAATTACGCTCATAAAATAACTGTATATTGTCTGAAGAGTGTTGTCTATTACCGAAAAGTATACTGAAAAGGTTTGGTAGACTGAGTGGAACCTTGAACAGAAGAAGACCAGCAAAAGATAAGGGAATCTTGTTAAGGGAACCCACCAGACTGTAGAACAAGAGACTGAGTGAATATGATACTAAAAGAAACAGAGTTCCTTTTCTTCTGAAGAACTCTGTAAACTGAAGTTAACAACCACGTATTTATCAGTCTGAGGACTTGTACAATATGTCCCAGGAAAGAAACATGTAGCTTACACATTCCAACGAGAAAACAGCAAAATCATCTTTACTGAAAGGATAGGGAGCACAGAATTACCTGTAAGTTGTGGGGCCAGTTTGATGTAGGAACCACAGGGAGGTGAAGCTAATGGCAAGTCCAAGTAATCCACTGGCTGTTGCAACAACCCAAAACATTGGTAATTTAATCACATCCCTACAAATTAAACCACATGTCAGAATCACAATCTACCGATGGACGATGGTATGAAGAGAAAACAGCATAGAGATTTTTACATCACTTACGTAGTTATTATGTGTTCCCATTCATCGAATAGCAGAATCAAGATGATACCGAAAGGTAGAGATAACAAATTATTCAGTAGGACCATTGAGATTTCATTAAGAGATCCACTTCTGGTTAACTGCTTTGCCGTGTCCATCACCTTGCGCAGGGTAAGCTGTGACAGGGTACAAATGTCGTGGATTAATGGTTGAAAATTGCAAAAATAGAAAGCCATTGACACTGACACAGATAGCGAGAGTCACGGCTCCATATTCCAAGCTGAAAACTATATATGTACATATCCCAGACAATTTAATAAGATAAATGACAGGATCAGGGATTGAGGGATAGTGAAATGACAGGCTTTTAATCTACATACCGAGTAGCAGGCTGTTAAAATACAATTCATGATTTGCCATGTGTAACCCATGGAATCAAAGGAAAGGTCTGTGATACCACCACTAATGGCAGAGATGATCTGCAAAACAAAAGGAGAAATCAAGGACTTGTTATTTTTGCTGAGCCTGGCTTACCAGATTATAAGAGTAATCCACCAGACACTCATAAGTTGTTTCCAGCAACAATAAGACCATTGATGCACAAGCATAAAATCTATCGAAATTATTCTGTGCAGTATATCTCTGTTACTTTTAGTCTGAAATAAACAGTTGTATCCTTTCCAAATCAAAGACAATCATATCTGCGATATGATTTTTGGCCATAAATTAAAGAATATAGCTTTGCTCGCCCATGGGAAACAAGTGAGGGATTGTCACGTACCATCAAAAACATGGCAGTCCATACTTTCTGATTCTGATGTTTCCGGAAAATATACAATTCCCCAATTGCTGTTATAATATTTGTCACGTTCTTCAATATTGTAACCATCGCTATGTTTATGTGTTTCAAACTGAAAGCAGAAATGAACCAGAATCAACTGCAAAATAATGATTGAATGCACTATTATTTCTCATAAAAAAAAAATGAGCATATTGCTATCCAGCAACACGCATGCCTGAAAACTAATTAATAAAGACAACCACGTATTGCTTCCCCCAATATCCAAATGACAGTTAGGGTTCACTCCTCTCCACTGTATCTGTAAAACCCGTACAAACTGAAGTGCATAACATACCTATACATGCCTGATACAAGCATGCCAACAAAGATTACGTTGACAGGGATCCATACCCTTACTAGTTTCCAGTTGAGTTTTTCAACTGAAACTACCCCAGACAAGCTCAGTACAGCAACAACAAGACAGCTGATCAAATTCTGCATCAAAACGAAGGCTTCAAATTTCGAGAGGCTTCGATATGTTCTGTTATTTAATATTTGATTACATAAAGAAAGTTTGCAGTAGCAAGATACTTTTGTACAATTCAATCAACACACTAGAAAGCAAAGGGAGGGTATAGCGTACTTGGTAAAACATAAGTGATATCCCTGCATTGAAATTATAAGTTGATAAAGCAATTTTATTCAACAATATCATGCCACAAGACGAAATGCAGTAAGCCGTTCCAGATATAAGAGGCCCATATTTTTTTCCTGATCCATTTTCACGTTTTCCATCCCCGCCATTTGGGAGACCAAGACTGTCACTATCTGCTCCATTCCCTCTAAAGAACCTGCAAAAAAGAAACAAATAGATAACAATCCAAAGTTCAAACTAATAAACTACATTTAAAAAAAATCAATACTAATTCCCATTATTACCCGTCACTTTTAGCTCTCCGTCCTGCAAAATTAACACTAAAAATCTTGTACACTGCAGCATTAATCTTTTCAGCGCCTGAAATCGTTTTTCCCTTTTCAGGCCTAAAACCAGGCTCCGGAAAATCCTGGCCAAGAACTACATCTAACTTGAAATCAGACATACCGCAAGCCTGCAAATGGAAAAGAAAGGAGGAGTTAAGGAAAACAAACGCAGCATATTGGAATTGAAAACCCCATGCACGGTTGCAATACAAACCTGATACCGGTTCTGGTAGCTGAAAGAATCTGGCGGTCATGAAAAAGACGTGAATAATATTTGTTTTGGAGGATCTTTTTAGAGAGCACGCAAAGGGAAAAGGTTAACCGAAAATAAAAAAACTGTGGATCTGAATATATTAGAAAAAGAAGTGGTTGAAGCTAGAGAAGACAGGAGTTGACATTAGCATCACAGAGCGAGATTCTAGTAGGAGAGAGCACCGTCCATGGAGTTTGAGCATCGAAAAAATAAAGTGCAGTTTTCGAGGGTTTAAAAGTCAAATGGATGGATTTATTACAGGTTTTTTTTTTAGAGTCTCTCTGTACTTCTTGGTTTGTTTATTACGAATGGAAGAAGTGAGAAAGAAGGGACTTGGAATGAAAAGAAGAAAGCTTGGGAATCAGATTGTACTTGTTTTTGAATTCTCTCTAGCTTTTTGCGGAAAATCTGCCTCGCTTGTTGGCACGGAAATGGAGG
>Ga0325405_1003834_pt1 | contig 15434 bp, 9 predicted proteins | sample PopdelMetagenome_21_FD_205663 | JGI IMG/M metagenome (GOLD analysis project Ga0325405, IMG submission 205663) | Populus deltoides microbial communities from Bellville, Georgia, United States - Xylem-Control-R2 | ecosystem: Host-associated > Plants > Phyllosphere > Stem > Wood/Secondary xylem... | reverse complement strand
AATTGAATAAGATATTTTCCGTTCCTTCCTCAATCCCCACCCCAATGTGTAACCTTTTATTTTCTTGACATTCACAGTAAGGTAACCCCCACACAATGACAGTAGCCATTGGGCCAGAGCAAAAGAATTCCAGAGAACACTATTCCTCTGCAAGACTGCAACTGCCGTTATATTTATTACATATCTCTTGTTAAACTTTGTTAGATTGTTTACTTGTATAATTCAACGAGTTTCAAGGCTTTATTTAGATAAAAAAATTTTAAAAAACAAAATTTTAGAGACTAGAGAGGGACAAAGAGCATTGAATGCATTTTGCAACCTCTTTGGTGTACACGCATCACTTGCCTCTTCACTACTTGCTGCTGCCTCTCTTCCTACAGTCTCTCTTCTCTCTCTTTATATTCTCCTTTACAGCTTTTCACCCTCCAAGTTCCAACTTTTTTGGCCATCTCTCTCGCTCACTCGGAGACAAAAAGCCATGAACCCACCAGCAGAATTTGTGGAGCAAGGGATATCTCAACAGGTACTCTGCAATTGACCATGATTTTTTTATTGCAGTTTTTCAGTTTCATATGCTGTGGAGTTTGTGTTGAATGGGGTTGTGAATGCTGTCACTGACGGAAGCTTTCAAGAAATCTTAGTTCAATGTTTGTTTGTAAGACTAAAGATGGTTTATTTTTAAAAAACTTCTGATGTATAACAATGAAATGGCGGGGTTTTCTATTTCTTGTTCCTTTGCAGTAGATTTTGTATCTTTTTAGTTTTTGGTGATGATAGTGAATTTCATGAGCAAGTTTCACAGTGATGGTGACTCATGCAATTCATTGGTAGATTCTGCTTCTCTAACCAGCCCCTGTGTATTTAATTCTTAAATGTTGGATGGATTTAAGAAGATTGCACCCATAATTTTTTTTCAAATTTTGCTTTGATGTCTACTTGGGTCAGATAGGTTAATTTGAAAGGTGAAAAAAAATATATGGCATAATTTAGAGCTTTTACCACTGTAATTCTTCAGGCATATTTGTGATAAGCTGTGGCATATTTTGTCTATTGAGGATAGGAATAGAGCGTTGAACCTCCAAAGACTGCAAACAGGCTTGAATAGTGCTGCTCATTTCTGGCTCGAAATAGGGTCATCAACCTTTTGCATTTTCTGCATATAAAGATAATTTTACCTTATAATGTTGTTTGTCCTAAATTTTTCTTTCATATGCATCATGAATTTATTAGTATAGTCTATTATGAATCAGAATGTAAAGAGGGCATCCTGCTTGAGCGTGATCACATTGGCTTATCAAAGTCTTGGAGTGGTTTACGGTGACCTTAGCACATCCCCTCTCTACGTTTACAAGACCACTTTCTCTGGGAAGTTGAGCCTTCATGAGGATGACGAGGAAATTTATGGAGTGCTCTCCTTTATCTTTTGGACATTTACTCTCATCGCTCTTGTCAAATACATATTCTTTGTCATGTCAGCTGATGACAACGGTGAAGGTAGCGCTTTCTCATTTCCTCAACTGCTTACTAATGGTCTGTCGTACACAACCTTATCAAAATTGTGACAAAAGAATTATGCAGGATAAGAACAAACGATTTGTATCCTATTCTGAATATGATGAGAACTCAGAGAAATATATATGCATAAATCATTGCCCGGGCTTAGCCCCAATTTTATTCCACTGCAATTACCGAGAAGCAGACTTGTCACTCTGTGAAAAACCTGCCCAAAGAAATTTCCCCTGCATTCTTATCCCTCTCCCCTTTTCTTCTGAAAATGGGATGCTTGGACTAGGCTAAGCACCACCCTTTAGCACACAGCAGCATTCTAAATGTTGAAACTGTAGCAGTTGTGCACAACTCAGGTAGAGTTTTCATTCTGAATACCAGACACATCCATCTATGGAAAAACCATGTGCTAGTTCCCATAGAACTTATTAATTTGAAGCTCAATGGCCGCAGATTTGGACAAGGGAGAAAGACAGCTTATTGATGCCAGCTTTGCACCTATTGTGCAGGTGGTACCTTTGCATTGTACTCTCTTCTTTGCCGACATGCAAAACTCAGCATTTTACCAAATCAACAAGCCACAGATGAAAAGTTGTCTACCTATGCAACAGAAGCATCTGCAGACACATGGCAGAGTTCTGCTCTGAAGTCATTGTTTGAGAAGCATCCAAGATTTCACAAAATGCTGTTGATCTTTGTTCTTTTGGGTACGTGTATGGCAATTGGTGATGGCGTACTCACCCCTACAATATCAGGTAGCGGGATTCAATGTAACCTCTCCTTTTTGCTTAGGAGCATAAGTACCCAAGGAGCACTCATACTGATTGGCTGTTGACAGTCAAATTATGCTAAATTTTCTTATGATGTCCACTGAAAGGGGAAAAATTTTCTTCCAACGTTATGGAACATATAATCTATAACATTTTTCTTATTGTGGCAAAAATGCAGTACATATTAAATTGGAATACTTAGGGATGGTGAATCTTGATGGCAGTTGATATTTTTCTTGCCAGAACAAGATGAAGTAGGTATAGAAAAGGTGCCTTTCTTTTTTGTATAGAATTGAGAATGCTGATGGCAGTGTGACTTAATAATAGTTTTATGTCCATGTATAACTTGGATGTCAAATCTGAAACGCAATGACATTAGGATACGCACTTTTCTCTCTGGATATTTTTCCCTCCTTTTGAAACTCTGAATCTTAGTCTGATTTATAGAATAGATGCTATTGGTACTGAGATTTGCATACCTCTGCCTTTCAGTCCTTTCAGCAGTTTCAGGGGTCAAAGTTAAAATCACTGGACTCCATGAGAGTAAGTCCAAATTCATTCATCACTGTCTAGAAATATATTACTGCTTAAAGGCCATCTTTGTGAGATAAACTTAGATTTGATGTTTCTGTGTACCTTCAGATTACATAGTTATAATCTCGTGTGTCATACTGGTGGGGCTTTTTTCTCTTCAGCATCATGGAACAAATAGAGTTGCTTTCTTGTTTGCTCCTATTGTCACGGCATGGCTTCTGTGTATTAGTAGCATTGGAATATACAACATATTCCGGTGGAATCGACATGTATTTTGTGCGATTTCTCCCATTTACATGCTGAAGTTTCTTAAAAATACTGGCACTGAGGGATGGGTGTCGCTAGGAGGAGTGGTCCTTTCAATTACAGGTACCTCTTTAACACTTCCTTATGGTTATAGTGCTTTACTTGATGATTGGGCTACATATAGGTGCTAAAACTAGTTTCCTCTGGAATGCGTTTCAGGAGTGGAGACGATGTTTGCAGACTTGGGCCATTTTTCTTCATCATCAATAAAGGTAACTTGGTTAGGTACCAGGCATTCAAAACTAAATTTTCTTATATCATTCAACCTTGTCTCTATCCTAATCTGAACACCTGAAATTTGTTTTCTAGGTCGCCTTCACTTGTGTAGTATATCCCTGCTTAATTCTTGCATATATGGGTGAGGCTGCATTCCTTTCCAAGCACCATGAAGATATCCAGAGAAGCTTCTACAAAGCTATACCAGGCAAGAGCTAAACTAAGGTCCAAAGTTGAAGATTGCTATTGGTTCTTCTCTTGTGTTAATGTAACTATGCTTTCTGCAGAATCTGTGTTTTGGCCAGTGTTCATAGTGGCAACTTTTGCAGCTGTGGTAGGAAGTCAGGCTGTAATATCAGCTACATTTTCCATGATAAGTCAGTGCTGTGCCCTGAATTGCTTCCCACGTGTGAAAATTGTTCATACTTCAAGCAAAATATATGGGCAGATATACATTCCAGAGGTCAATTGGATGTTAATGTGCCTTTGTTTGGCTGTGACAATTGGATTGAGAGACACTAACATGATGGGCCATGCATATGGTATAAATATATCAGCCATAAAAATAATTGGCAATTATCATTTATCTTTATGCATTCATCTATGTTAAATAAAATTTGATCATTTTCCTTGGTTTTTAGGTCTGGCTGTCACTACTGTTATGTTCGTGACAACTTGCTTGATGGCACTGGTGATGATAATTGTGTGGAAGAAAAAAATAATTATTGCAGTTGCTTTCTTATTGTTTTTTGGATCGATTGAAGTGCTTTACATTTCAGCATCTGTTTACAAGGTGCCAGAAGGTGGTTGGATTCCACTTGTGCTGTCTTTGATCTTTATGGTTGTAATGTACATATGGAACTATGGAACAATGAAGAAACACCAATTTGATGTGGAGAACAAGGTTTCGATGAATAGGATAGTGTCTCTTGGGCCTAGCCTGGGCATGGTCCGTGTTCCTGGAATAGGTTTGGTTTACTCCAACCTGGCTATTGGAGTCCCTGCTGTTTTTGGACACTTCGTAACAAACCTGCCTGCCTTCCATCAGGTGCTAGTTTTTGTCTGTGTCAAATCTGTTCAAGTTCCTCATGTCAGTGAAAATGAACGGCTGCTCATCAGTAGGGTCGGCCCGAAGGAGTATGGCATGTTTCGGTGCATTGTAAGGTATGGTTACAAAGATCTGCAACAGGAAAACTATGATTTTGAGAACAGACTGGTATCCGGAATAGTTCAGTTTGTAGAAACAGAGGAAGAAAGTGCTTCTAAACTGACAAGCGAATCATTTGGGGAATTTGAAAATACAGTTTTCAAAGGCTTTGTTGCTTCAGAGCACCCCTATACAAACTCACGTCACAAGGAGAAAATGGTGCAGTCTTCATGTGATATTCAAGCAGAAGTGGCTAAAACTGGCAGTGAACGTCTAGAAAATACTCAACTTAAACACGAATCGTTGCAAATACTGAAAGCTAAGGAGTCTGGTGTTGCTTACATTCTTGGGCATTCCCATGCGAAGGCAAAGAAATCATCCTCTATCATCAAGAAAATTGCAATCAATGTGGTATACACTTTTCTGAGCAAGAATTCTAGAGAACCTGATGTTATTCTTAATGTGCCTCACACCTCCTTGCTGGAGGTTGGCATGATTTATTATGTCTAAGTTCTACAGGAGGGACACTAGCGATTAGGAGATTCTACACCTAGAGGGAAAAAAGAAAGAAAGAAGACCACTGTTCATTACGGTGACAGATATCGAGTACAGACCGGATAGTAGCCTAGAGAATGGAGAGCTTTCTAGTCCTTTTTGAATCCAGGCTTTACAGGTTTGCATGGCACACCTTGCTTGTTCATATGGGTTTTATGTTTGATGACTAAACACCATATAACACATCACCAACAATTACTAGAAAATGTATAGTCTTATTTCTTGAAATTGTTGGCTGTTCTAACATAACACATGCACATGAAAGTTAATGCCATTCTGAAACATTTGCTGATAAATGTTGCAACTGTACTTGATGAATTATTGCAACTCTTCGAGTATGGAGGATTTTCTTTGTCGTATCGCCTGTTGTCTGTTGATGCAGAAAGGATGACAATGTGGTACGGATAGCAGAAAGGATAACGCAAACAGCAATTTCTTTGCCTAGCTCTCCATGACATTTGAGTACAGAACACATGCATGCATATTGAAAATTATAAACATTCAGTAATTTAGGGAATGCTGGAGGTAACAATCTCCTAAAGTTTATTGTATGGTTCTAGCTCGTCAGGTGGGAGAAAAATTGAAAATAATAACATAAAAAAGAATTGCGAGTAAAAGTAAAAAGTACTATATTTATAGTGTCTTGAAATAACTATAGCAAGCCCCAACCAATAATAATAATAATAAATAAATAAAACAAAAGGGGTCGTTCTCCCCTGCACATAAAAAGAATAATATACCAACGTGAGCTGGAGTGGTTTCGAGCCAGGCTCAGAACCTCCTGATCTCTTTTCATTTAATGTATTTTTTGGTTTGCATTATTATTTTTTTTTATAATTTTCATTAAGACCTTTCGTTTTATTTCCTAGATTGTTAATTGTTCAAAAGGCCTGATAAACAGTACTATAAACCAAAAGGCCTAGAAACCAATGATAAACAGTACTATAAACCAAAAGGCCTGACCCAGCTTTCCTGGGCTGAACCCAGGTGAGCACAGCTCCTGATGGCCTACGACAGCCCAGGCGAGCTAGGCTGCTTGCCTGGGACAGCCCAACCACTTGGGCATGTCCTCAGGTGCAGCCCGGCTGCGGGAAAAACGCAGATCCTTTTTGTGCAGATTTTATTTTATTTTGCATATTTTTATTCATATTTTCTCTCAGTCTTTCTTTTGTTGTCTGGATATTTTTTTATATTTTTCTATACACAATCTCAAAAATTCTTTCTTCTTTTTTTTCCCACACAATCCCATAATTTTTACTTGTCTTCACGCAAACATTTTTATTAGACAACCTACACAGCTAATCAGGTACCATTCTATAAACCAATAAAAATCATTTATTATTTTTTTATAAGAATATGTCAACATGAAGGGCTACGAATAGTTGTACCGTCCTACATTTAGTCTCTCTTCTTAAGAAAAATAAAAGTAATCTATGTAACACGTTTTTTTTATATATAAAAACTTACCATATCCTAAGACCCATGCAAAAAAAAAAAAAAAAAAACTATTCATCCTTTTCATTTTTCTAACCTGCTTAACAACTTAATAAAAAATCCAAACTGACTTAAGCATCTAATTTTTTGTTTTGCAAATAACCCCCACCACAAAAATACAAGTCCAATCTATAACCAATAAGAAAAAACCTAGAAATTCATTAAAGTTTTAATCGAGGATACATATATGATCCCACTATAAAATTAGAATTACTTTATAAAGTTACTAGTCATATAATGGTTTTATTATTAAGTATTACTCTAAAAGGTGTGAGTGTTTTTTAGTGTGCAAGGCTCAATTGTTCATCATCTCATCCATTACTGTGAATGAATTATATAAAAATTCATGTTTTTTCAATTTGATCCTCAATTATTTTCTAGTGATTTAGTTCTAATTGAAGGTCAATTGATTTTAATTTCTTATGAGAAAGTGGTATTGAAAGAATAAGGATCAAAATGAAAAAATGAATTAAATATGAGTGACATGTCATAATTTTCACAAAAGATATACTTTGTTCCTTGAACTTTAAAAATCACGTAAATTATACAATTTCAGTACATCAATTTTTTTCAATTTAATTTTGGTTAAAAAGTTTATTTTTATTATTTTTCAGCCCCTGGTTAAGAGAGGAGAGAGAGGGGTTGCCATATTCTGATGGTAGAGAGAGAAAATGTCATTAACACTAATTTAGGCCACTAAAATGAATGATATTTGTGTCAAATGGTTACATTTGATAAGGAGAGTTCATATCAAATGTGTTTTTTTTTTTTTTTACTTTTAAAATTTATAAAAAAATAAATATGAGCTCAAGTTGATTTTTAGATTCGAGTTTATTTCAGTTTTTAGAGCAGTTTTTAGGTTTTTTGAGGCCATAGATATTTTTCATAGCTCCTACAATGTTTTACAGGTATTTTGAATAAAACATAGGTTGAAAAACGAGTTTTTAGGTAAAAAAAGCTTAAACTTTGATTTTCCAACCACTACAGCAGCCTGAATTTGGGTAAATCAGATAGCGTGTCGTCTATTTTTTTTTTTCAAAAAAGTTTTGAGCGAACTCGTTTGCCCCAGTTGCAAACAAAAAAATTAAGTTTCCAATTGTGCGGGCTTGCCAGGCCCAGCCTAATAACGCTTGACCTTTGCGTCTTCTTTTTTTTTTCTAATTCTTTTCATGTTTTTTTTCTAATTTATATTTAAATTAGTACATCTTCTCTATTTCATTTTATTTGGAAAGCCTTTTAATGATGATATTTTTTAATTATGCATTTAAATTTAAAGAGTTTTTTCTGATTTATCTTTAATTTTTTTTCTTTTGTATGGATGAAATTTATTTTTGAAAATAAAAAAATTTATTTTTCAGATAATATTTATAATATGCGCAACCTTGCATGATGCTATTTTTCTCCTTTTATTTTATTCAATCAATTTAATTTGTATCTCTATTTCTATTATCGTTTGCTTAAATAAAAAAATTATTTTAATAAATAAATTGATCTATATCTGTTTTTTTATTTTTAAAATTTTATTTTTAGGTATCATTAATAACTTTTTATTTATTCATTCGTACATATAGTTCTCGATTTATTTAATTATATATATGCTTTGTTTTTATTTGAACTTATATTTTTTAAATTACAAAATTATATTGAAAAAACATACATAAACAATTTTTTTTTTAAAAAAATAAAAACATACACAACTAATATACATGAAAATGAAAAAAAAAAAAGATGAAAATGCGTTGTGTAATGTTACATGCGTACAGCAAATAGAATTCGTGTTTTCAGATGACAGCCCAAGATGTTTCTGCGATGATGCAATCGGACAAAAGAGCATCATCTTCCAAATATACAATGGTGTGGATACACCATAGAAGTTGAAATCCATGATAGGCCTTACAATGTAATCAAGAACTGTAACTACACTGGTTCAGTTGATGCTCTCCATAATGGACATGGAAAATGCTGGACAAAAAGGTTAGGGTGTTCAATTCCTAACTGTGGGATTGATTAGTGAAATTGAGAGCAGTAGATTCATTAACCTTCTTCTTCTTCTTCTTCTTTAAGGATTACCTGTATGGTTTTCAAGGAAAAAAAAACAAATAAAATTAGCGCAAGAATAGTTTTCAAGGGGGAAAAAATTTGAGAGAGACTTGTGAATGTTTCTTTTTTGTTTTTGCCTAGCCACCCACCGATTTGGAAGGTGATATTTTACCTTCTCACACGTGAAGTAAAAAACTATACAAAGTACTATTTGCAAGGCAATCATGCTTACTTAAGCTAGCCATTAATGGAGGAGACTTTTTTAGGAGAACAATGACAGAAAGCACCAATAATACAGTAGATAAATACAAGACACAGAACTTCCTTTGGTCTTCGGGCATCAATATTGTTCACAAATGAATTGCCCATCAAGATCTTGTGGCTCAAATCATGTTATTATAAACAGGACACATTTTGCCCACACCATCCTTCCAACGCTTCTCAAGTCATCAGCAAGTAATAGGGAATTCGATTTACGAACTAAAGATGGCTATGGGGCCTCCTAAAAAAAAAAAAAAAAGCTGACTTGAAGAAAATCAAAGCAACACCATGCTCCTGCAGCTCCTGGTCGGACTACTTTTTCTCTTAACGTTGAGGCAGAAGTACATTATAGTGATTGCGCTTAGATGTTCCTTTCTTTTACTGTAGAATTGTCTTACAAAGATTTTTATCAGGATCCCTCATAAACCAGGTACATCGTCTCCGGTCTCTACCAAAATGTTGATATTCTAACATTCTCTATCTCTTCAACTACCACAGGAAATAAAACTTCACCATCAGAGATATTCTTTACTTTTAACTCGTATAATCGCTAATTTAACCTTGTAACATTTTACAATCAACGCCTCTGAGAGGGCAAGCTACTTCAGGAATAAAACCTGTAGACATACTGTATCATGACATAGAACCAAGGCCTACGAAAGGGCAGGCTACTTCAAGAACAAAACCTGAAGCATAGCTGCCATCCATTTTCCTTTAAAAGTAAGGGAAAAAAAAACAAAGTAAAAGACGAAAAACTTATTCTGGTAGGCTGTATTTATCATTGCCTTTTCTTTTCTTTAATGAACTACTGTCGGCATCTTTACTGTGCTTCATTTCCCAGCTCTTTTTTACTTTCCACGTTGCTTAACAAGCAAAGAATAACAAACGCAATGCAGTGCGATCAAGACCTCTAGAAAAGTTCATGGAGATCAACACGAGAAGAATTCAGAATTGAAACCTGGTTTGACCTGATAGTTCCACCATCCCACTCTGGGGCTTACACATGTACAATGGAGAGTAGAAAAGGAAGTTCACACATGGGCAGTTGGGAGTTTGCAATCAGTCATATCTCAATTGCTGCTTCGTGCTATGCCTCACAGCACAACGTGCAAGATATGCAAGTGATGTTATAACTTGGATTGATGAAGCCTAACAGCTTATGCCACAGCAAGAAAATGGAATTCTATCAGGATGTCAAGGGTAAATGAACTTCATATACAATCAATAATGCGATATAAAATAGAGGGAAGAGTTAAATTTGACCTGAGAATTTAATGTTGCACCTAACATAACTTCCTAGGGACAACTATAAAGCATGCCAGCAAATCAAAGAAAATTCCTCACCTACACTGCAAATTGCAAAAGAGGGAAGTATAACAAATCACAATTTCTGGTTCACAAAAAGTCAGAAATACCCTGCCCAGGATACCATGTTCGGCATGCCTGGAGTGCCATTTCTAAGCATACTAAGGGGTATTCTATTGAGCATCACTCTTCAGGCTTAGGTGAGAATACCTTGCTTCAAAAGTAAGATCATTAAATAAAAGGGGAAGGATCTAGCTATTGAATGCGACTCCAATCTTCTTCTGTTATTATTTTGATGAAAGCAGAACGAGAGAGTAAAATGCGGAAAGAAGAGGATGAATCATTGATCATCTACCTCAAGAAAGAAGTCGAAGCTGCTCTGCTAAGGACTGATTCTCTGGAGAAAGAAAATCAGGAATTACAACAGGAAGTAGTTCGTCTAAAAGCACAGATAAGTTCACTCAAAGCACACGACAATGAGAGAAAATCCATGCTTTGGAAGAAGTTACAGAAACCCATTGACAGCAGCAAAACTGATGTATTTCTGCAGAAACAATCAGATTTTGTCAAGGTGAGTGAGGAACATTCAAGTCCAAGACCGAGCATACAGGAATTACCATCAAGAAAAGAGAAATTGGCAAAAGTACCAAATCCACCACCAAGGCCTACTTCTGTAGCCCCTTCATCACCTAAGGAAGTGAACAGCAATAAATTGTCACCAGCACCACCACCTCCACCTCCGCCACCGAAGATGTCTGTTGGGTCAAAAACAGTGCGCCGCGTGCCAGAAGTCGCCGAGTTCTATCGTTTGCTTACAAGGAGAGATGCCCACATGGAGAACAGAATCAATTCAGCGGCTATTCCAGTAGTTGCATTTACTCCTAGCATGATTGGAGAAATTGAGAATCGTTCCACTTATCTTTCTGCTGTAAGTTAGTTGCAAACTTCTCTTCTCATTGTTTTAACAAATTGTTACTCACTGATGACAAAATGCATGCTCATTGGCTAGATAAAATCGGATGTGGAAAAACAGAAGGAATTTATCAATTTCCTAATCAAAGAAGTGGAGTCTGCAGCCTTCAAAGAAATATCTGATGTTAAGGCATTTGTGAAATGGCTGGATGATGAATTATCATCTTTGGTTGACGAAAGGGCAGTATTGAAGCATTTCCCACAATGGCCAGAACGAAAAGCAGATGCTTTGCGAGAAGCTGCTTTCAACTACCGAGACCTAATAAACCTTGAGTCTCAAGTTTCATCATTCCAGGACAATAAAAAAGAACCTTTGATCCAAGCCCTGGGAAGAATGCAAGCATTGCAAGACAGGCGAGCATGTACAAACTAAATTGCAGTAACTCCCTGTTTTTACTCAATACCATGAATTAATGACATGATCAAACATCAAATTTACAGGTTGGAGCGAAGTGTAAACAATACAGAAAGGACTAGAGAGAGCATGATCAAGAGATACAGGGATCTTCAGATCCCATGGGAATGGTTGCTGAACACAGGGTTGATCGGTCAGGTAGGTAGCATGTAGCTTATTTTTACCTTGAAGCCTGATCAGGTAACATGTAGCTGGTTTTCACCTCGAAGCATGATATTTCAACTCATGACAATACCTTGCCAACAAAATTATCATCAATTAATAGAAAATTAGAACAACAACTTGACAGGCCAAAACTTTTGACATTTACAGAAATAAACTGAAGTTCGCGTGTTATAAAGGAAACTGCTTCTTCCCATTTAAAGGGATTGAAGTGCGTCATTTGGTAATATGAATAACACCAGAAAAGATTCTCAGCAAAAAAGCAGGATAAACATGATGGTCTAGCCTCCTGCATTCTCTAGAATCGAAGTAGCGGAATAGAAAAATGGCTTCTCCTAAGTGAAATTTCAAGTGATAGAAAAATCTGGTGGCCACTCGAAAAATTTTATGCAGATAATTTGATGCCCCCCACTGCATTTACTAGATTTTGCACATTGCATCTCGTAATAGATTCATCTTGAAGAACTCCAAAGAAGGGTTTCCTACATCTGCCAACATTTTTACACAAATATTACCAAGAAAACAACTTTAAAATGGACTCCCAATAAGAAATCAGAGACACAGCTCCAACTAACAGTCTCGATATTGTTAACAGATCAAATTAAGTTCTTTGAGGCTAGCCAAGGATTACTTGAAAAGGATAACTAAAGAGCTGCAGCTTAATGAATGCTTAGGAGAAGAGAATCTTCTGCTTCAAGGAGCTAGATTTGCCTATCGTGTACACCAGGTAAACATTGAATTCCCTCAAGCTCATTTTTGAGATTTTACCTGTCTTACTATCATTTTTGAGATTTTACCTGTCTTACTAACCTTTATGTCAAAACATTCAGTTCGCAGGTGGTTTTGATGCTGAGACCACACATGCATTTCAAGAGCTAAAGAAGATTGGCATGGGTAGTCTCAAACAATAGAGAGTTCAGTTTATTCAATTCTATAGAATGGGAGAGTTTCATAAATTATGAATTCAAGTTCTAAGATCCTCTCTTATGGGTAAAGACATACTAATCACTGGTTTTGAGAACAATGATACCAAGCACATTGATCATCTCAGGCTTTCAACATGCAGCAATCAAAGCAAAAGGGTAAGGAGTCACGGATGGCAATGAATGTATAATATAAATTCGGACTAAATCTTATGAATTTATCTGTCTAAGTAACTTGGGCAAATTCTTGATTGCCTGAAGGGGAAGAAGGCATTACAGTCTGTTTTTGGGAGTTTTTTCACTGAATTTCTGAAAACATATTCTGTATTCTGCAGTTCGGTAATGATAGTTCACTGAATGCATGGGAAAACATTCAGTAAATCTGTCGGATTTCCCCCAATAGCAGTGCCTTCCTGACATCCTAAATCCGTGGGTTAATTTTATGTTCTATATACCTTATTCATTTAGATCCTAGCAGCAAATAGCACATGAATTCATTCCAAAACCTTTTGAAGGATAGAAAGATCGTATCACGTTCACACCATGTCAATCACTCAACAGTGTTTATCACAAAAAAAAAAAACAGAGAGATACAGTGCAGTTTTGCTATGCCAGACACAACAGGAGCAATTAAGAGTCGTATAATTATGAGTAGCTTAACTGATGATGTTTTGAGTTTATTTTTTAATAATTACAAGTTTAGTTTGAGGTTTTTTAGAATCACTAAGAGACAAAAATAAAACAAGAAAAACTAATTAAAGAGGTCAAATTAAAAAATTATTTTAAAAAGATTAAAATTTTAATTATTTTATATAAGGAAGGGGCTGGGAAAAATTTTCTCGCAGGGGCTCCGGCTCCGGCCCCTGCCACCCCGACCCCCTGTTTTTGTTATTAATTGAAAATTTATATAGTTATTAACTTTAAAACTTATAAAATTAATCAAAATATATATAAATTAACTTGAATATCGATAATTAAAAAAAAAAACATCTATCCAAAAGGTAGAAAACCCCTAATTGGACAGCCCTGAAATCTAAAGGACCAGCAACTCAACGACCACAGCAACCGAAATCTTTTTGCTATTAATAACTTTATTATTTTTAAGTTTTTAAAATATTTTTAAAATAATTTAATTTTTTTTTATTTAATTTTTAAAAAATAAAAAATATATTTTAAAAAACAACGATAATCTTCGTAACTCTACTGAAAATAATAGCCAACTTCGCACACGTTTTAAAATTAAAGCACGACAAGTGACTTAGCAGAAGGCACTGCATATTTGCATAGCATTTGCACCACAAATTAAAAAAGAATGAAACTATCTAAGCAGCTGATATGGTTATAAAAATTTAGGATTAAAAAGTTTATTTTATTATAGTTGTTAATATGATGATTATTAAAAATTTATATAATTATTAATTTTAAAATTTATAAAATTAATTAAAATATATATAAGTTCAACTGGATATTCATATTAATAATAATAATAAAAGAAATGGATTTCCAATCTATAGTATTAAAGAAAACATCACTTTCTGTTAAGAAGTCAAATTACCGCTAGACTCCTTTTTTATTTGTAGTTTGTACCATCGTGTTGGCATATACAGTGCTTGAAATCTTATATTTTTTTTAGTTTAGAGTTAATTACCTTAATTATCCGTATAATATATAGTTGTTTAAAAAAACCCGAACTCCAAGCACAAGAACAAATCAAAATGGAGGCACCTAATTTTTGTCAATTTGGTCTTGACAAGCACCCAACATTCTTCTATATTATTAGGATCTTGATTAGTTAGATTCTTTTATTACTAACATAATTAACGGAATCCCTCTACTATATATTATATTAATATCTGATCTCTTTAATCTAACAGACCAGTTAAATTAATGACGTGTTACATTGAAAGCGTGACACACATCTAGTGTGACTAGGAATAAAAGTTTGATGTATTAAAATTCATTTTTTTTTCTTAATTTTTTATTTTTTAATAAAAAAACGATGTAGTTTGTTTTTTTATTAATAAATGCTGGATTTATTATTATTTTTTATAATTGTTAATGATTTTATCTACTTATTTATTTATTTATCATATTTAAAGTGGTTTTTTTTCAAAAATGTTTTACTTTATTTAAAAAAATGTTTATTTTTTTACTTCAGGATAAAATTATTGATTTATTGATGAAACGTCCTTGATTCAATTCGTATTTTATTTTCATAGGTGTGATTTTTCAATTTATTTTTTATGTGTTTGAGATTTTATGATTTTATATAAAATATTTTTTCCTGACAGTCTTATTTGGCTTTTAAAATAAAAATAAAAATAAATAAATTATTAAAAAATAAATCCAGTATAAATTAATAAAAAATTAACAACAAAAAAATATTTTCTTTTATTTATTTGTATTTTTTAATTAATTAAAAAAATTCCTATGTAAATAAAAAATTTAAAATATATATTTCTAGTAATAAATAAAAAATATGGCAAAAAAAGACTTTTTATTTGATTTTTTAATATTTCTTTTGAACTTTTAATGAACTTTTTTTTTTACATGTCTCATGCTCTTAAAGTGATGCGTTGTCCACGTTACCGTTCTCTCAGGTTAAGTGACTTGAATATTAAAATAATATAAAGTGAAGGGATTTATTAATTATATTAGTAGTTGAGAAACTTAACTTATTAAAACCCGATAATACAGAAACATAGAGCATAATTAACTAATGACCGAATAAATCTTAGATAAATCCTAGGATATTTGCAATCATACCCCTCGATGTGAACTGGCAGCCAATATTCTACATGTTTGTTTAATGTTGTGATAGATAGTAT
>Ga0325405_1003833_pt1 | contig 15435 bp, 14 predicted proteins | sample PopdelMetagenome_21_FD_205663 | JGI IMG/M metagenome (GOLD analysis project Ga0325405, IMG submission 205663) | Populus deltoides microbial communities from Bellville, Georgia, United States - Xylem-Control-R2 | ecosystem: Host-associated > Plants > Phyllosphere > Stem > Wood/Secondary xylem... | reverse complement strand
AGTATAATATAAACTTAACATCGACCTTAATGTTGGATACTAACATGCTTTATATTTGTTATCTTGTTCACTTTTAATACTTTGCTTGTTAAATGATTAATCTAGATTTATGTTGTATAATACTTGGTACAACAAATACTTGGCACTTTCATAGCCCATACTATATGGTATAACCGACACCTGAGCTATGAAAGGAACTTGATTTGTTGTTAACATAAGTTATAATCATGAATGCCTGACAACATTTACAAGTATTAGCATTATTCGAATAAGATAACTAATGTAATCATGTTAACAATTTATAATCTGATTGGAACCTCCTTTGTGTGTGGTTTTCAATTGAATAATAAGAGTTTATACTATACTTGTTTGAAATACCATTAGTGGATCCTCTAACCTTGACATTTGTTGTTATCATTGTTTAATCCTTACGTTAATCTTCCATCTCAAAGTTCTCATCAACTTCTTCTTCTTCATCTTTATCATCATCATCATCATCATTATTATTATTATTATTATCATTGTTATTGTTGTTACTATTGTTGTTGTATTATTGTTGTTTATAATTTATACAATTAATCTCCCTGTGGTTCGACCCCGGTCTTGCCGGGTTATTTATTACTTCGACACTCCTACACTTGGAAAAAGACATCAATCTTTTGGTCGTGTCATAGTTCTAATTAAGAGTTTCTTGAAATTTCATTTTTAGCTAAACCAGATAAAATAGGTTGATCTTTAACCTTTTTCTCAAACTCATTTGGACTCATTATTGTAAGTCTTTGGTCTTTCACATTCTCCTTTTTCTTGTTCTTATTGCTAGGTTTTGGTGGCAATCCAATGAGTTTGATCTTTTTACATTTAAAAGTGAAAGAACATGAATTTGATCCACCAGAAATAGTGATGTCTAAATCATATATACATGGCCTTCCCAAAATAGCATGTCCTACATCCATTGAAATCGTATCAAACCAAATTTCATCATAATAGTCTAGGAATTTGATTGGGAACAAACATATCTCATTAACTGCTATGGAGTTATTATAAATCCATAACACATTATATGGCTTAGGATAAGGATCATTTTTAGGCCTAAGCGAGCTACAATATTTAAAGATACTACATTGATACAATTTCTATTATCAATGATAATTTAGCAACCCTTATCTCCACACTTGATATAGGTGTGAAAGACAACACTTATTCTCCAATCTTTAATTCCAATCTTATTCTACAATATTTACCTTTTTTTTTTTTTATCATGATTGGTTTTAAAGATATTACTTAAGGTCAAATCAATGGTAGTTGTAAACTTAAAGTTGGATGCTAGATGACTATTCATAAATGCATGCAACATTAACTTAGAAATGGAATTGAGATCGCATATGATTTCTGCAAGTGAAATCATAATACAAAAATAAAATTAATTATATTTTTTTTAATGTGGAGATTAATCAAAGAATAGAAAACATTAAGAAGATTTTAAGCATGCAATACTAGACCTTTAAGTGTAAATGATTAATCAAACACAATGTCGAACTCACAAATAACAAAGAAGACTAAATGCTAGATATCAATAATGAAAGAGGTTGATAAGCAAAAATAACATGTAGAAATGCAAGGTGAGATTTTTTTTTTTTTGAATTTTTTAGGCATAATGATAATAGACAACGTAGATCACACAAGTTATTATCGATGTGGTATCTCTTTCTCATTGATGTAGTTGTGCCTGATGATTTTTTTTTTTTTTGCTACTATCATTTTTCATTCTCTTTTATTTTTGGTATTGTCACTTTTCATTCTCTTTTTTTTCCCTGACTTTAACCCTTTTTTAACTCAGAATAAAATAAACATCACAATGTTACAATTAAAGAAAGAAAGAAAAAAAAAGTGCTAATCTCGTCCTGTCAATGCACCTCAATTTATGGTGGCCTGATCCAGAGCATGTTACATGTAGAATGCAATTAATTAGGATAAATGCATATACAAAAACATACAATGAAAGTTTATGAAGTTTTTAATCCTTTAAGCTTTTAAAGGCCAAGGCAAGCGGGCTAGGGTTGATCATCTTCGGTTCGGTTCAGTTTTTATAAAAAAAAAGTAATTGAACCAAATTTTTTTTAAAAACTGAAACCGGTTCAAACCGACCGGTTTTGGTTTGGTTTTTAGGACAAAAACTGGTTAAAACTGGTTTGACTCAGTTTTTTCGGGTTTTTTTTTCGGTTTGGGTTCGTTTCAGTTCTGTTTTAGGCTTATAAAACCGGACCTAAACCGAACCGATCGATTTTTTAATATTTTTAATTGGTTTGATCGGTTTTTTTTTACAGTTTGGTTTTTTCGGTTATTGTTTTTTCAGTTTAATCAGTTTTTTGATTTTTTTCTCACCCCTAAAGCGGGCAGCCTGTTTCTTTTTTGCTGAGACAAGTTCATATATATATATATATATATATATTCTTTTGTAGCATAAAATCATCCAGATTTGGAGACACATATCCGGCAAACAAAGAATGGTACTTTCTTGATTAGGGTGTGGGGACAATAAGGGTGTGTTTGACTTCTTTTTTTTTTTTCATTGAGAGCTCTCCACAAATTCTAGAGTTTGGTTATTGTATTGAGTTTCAAGAATGGATCGTTCACCTATAGAAACAACTAAAAAACTAGTTTTTATATCAAAATTAATACGGGATAAAAGAGATTTAAAATTAAAAAAGAAAGAAAAAAAGAAACTATAAAGAGAAAGCAAAAAAAAGAGAAGAGAAAGTTGAAGAAGAGAAAGAATAAGGGTTGGAAAAGTTTGCAACTTTGCAAATTTTACTCATTTTATCAAAAACTTCCTAACATTTAGAAAAAAAATAACATATAAATACTAAAATCCTAATTAGAACAAACAATTAGACTTATAGATCATTAAATAAAATATCCAATAATAATTAAATTAAACCCAATAAATAAACATCAATAAAATTTAATAACACAAGAGTTGAGTTATCCTTCCACTACTAGAATTTTTATATTTACTGATAGAAATTTTCATTAGTATTTATACTATCAATCCGTCAGCAATGAATTTACCCATGGAATCACAGACAGAAATACTACGTCAGTAAAACTCACATTGCTAATTTTTGGTTTGACGGTCAGTCCATCGATAATAAAAAAAATATTTATTACCGATGGATTTACTAAGGGAAAAGCATGCCAAAAAAAATTTTAACCACTTCATTCTATCCATCAGTATTTTCCTTGGGAAGCTTGTCATATAATTGACAGAAATACTGTATGCAATTTCATCGGTAATTGTTTAAAAATATTTCTTTTAAAAAATCTATTTAATAGAACTAGAAAATAATTAAATTAATATAAATCAACACTTCATAATAATCAGGAACTGAGTTGCTTGGAAAGAAGAAGAAGAAAATCAACTCAAATATATTTACAACAAATAAATAACACAAAAAATAAACAACAATAACAACAAATAAATAAATCAACTAAAAACAATTTCCACCTAACCTAGAAAACCTATTTTAGAACCCATAATCTAGCAACAAATAAAATAATTTAATTGAAATTGAACAACAAAATTTATAAACAAAATCTAACAAAATTGATCTCATATGAAAAACAAAATCCTATAACAACATTCATACAATTATTAAGAATAAAAAATTTTAAAATAAAATAATAAACACATATAATGCAAAAAAACACAAAAAAAAGAAATAAAGAAAATGTTTATGTTAATGTAGTTGCGAGTGAAGTTAAGAAGAGAAAAGAAAAAATAAATTTATAAAGTATGTTAATTAAAAAAAAACTAAGAAGAGAAAAGAAGAGAAAAGAAGAAAAAAGAAGAAGACATGCCTGAGTGTGGAGGAGAAGAGAAGTTGAGGACAGGAGAGGAGAGAAAAGAAGAGAAGAGAAAGAAAAAAAAAGGGATGATGGTGTTTTTACATAAGAAGAAGAAGAAGAATAAGAAGAGGAAGGAGGAGAAGAAGAAAAAGCGCTTTTGATGTGAAATGAGAGATTCTTGTCTTTTTATTGGGGCATTTTATCAATGAATAATTAAATATTAATAATTTTAACCATTTCTTCGGTGATTCCGTCTATAATATTTAATTTAAATTTTCAATTTAATAAAAATTTTTTAGAAACCCCTTAAATATCATCAATGACTTTTTAATTTGTCGGTGATTTCATTTATAAAAAACAGTAATTAACAGTACAATTGAGAAGTAAACAATTGCAAAAATTATATTGAGTTTCAAGAATGGATGGTTTAGTTATAGAAATAACTAAAAATTAGGCTCTATTTCAAAGTTGATGTGGGATAAAAGATATTTCAAATTAACGAAAAAGAAAAAAAAAGAAACTAGCCCCGTTTGTTTGCTGGAAAATAGTTTTCTTTTGGAAAGTGAATTCCGGGAAAATGAATTACTTTCTGATGTTTGGTAGTGTAATGGAAAATAAGTTGGAAAACATTTTTTAGTGTTTGGTTATGTCATGAAAAATGAGCTGGAAAATAACTTATTAATATTTTATTTTTTTCATGTTTATTAAAATAATAAGGAACAAATCTTAGAAATTAAAAAGTTGAATGAGAATGAAATTGAAAAAAAATATAATTTCATAAATTATTTCAAATAAAATAAATAATAATCAAAATAATAGAGATCAAATCTAAAAAATTAAAAAAAATGAAAGATGAAGAAATTAAAATAATAATAATCAACATTTCATAAATTATTTCAAATAAAATAAGTAACAATCAAAAGAATGAGGACCAAATTTGATAGATAAAAAATTTCAATAAAAAAATGATAAGGAAAAAGCAAATAGCAATTATAAAAATAAGGACCAAAGTTAATATAAAAATTAAATTTTAAGAGATGAAATTGAAATATAAATATTCAAAATAAAATATATATAGCAATCAAAAGTTTGAGGATCAAATTTGATATAATTAGTAAATAATGACATTTCTAAATTTTTCACAACTTCCGGAAAGTGTTATCTGCCCAAATTTTTCAGGAAAACACTTTCTTGAAAACCAAGCCAAATTTTCCTTTGACTGGAAAGTGTTTTTTATTGACCAACTTTTCTAATGGCAAACAAACACAAGAAAGTTTGGAAAGTGATTTTCTGGAAACCACTTTCCGGAAAACAAACACAGCCAAAAGGAAAAACACTTTTCTGGAAACCAAACCAAATTTTTCTTTGGCTGAAAAGTATTTTCCGTTGACCGGAAAGTGTTTTCCATTCACCAACTTTTCTAATGGCAAACAAACACAGAAAAGTTTGGAAAGTGGTTTCCCGAAAATTACTTTCTAGAAAACAAATATGGCCTAAGAAGAAAAAACAAAAGAAAAGGAAGAAAGGGTTGAAGAAGAGAGAATAGAGATTGGAAAAGTTTGCAACTTTGCGAATTTTACTCAATTTATGAAAAACTTTCTAATATTTAAAAAAACATATAAATATTAAAACCTTAACTATAACAAACAATCAAACTTATAACACATTAAATAAAATATCTAATAATAATTAAATCAAACCCAATAAATAAACCTAAATAAAATACAATAACAAAAGAGTTATCTTCATGGATTATACGAACTTGTAAACTCTTGTCTCTGGTTTTATGTACCCGTCACCAACTCCATATTGTGTCTGTTCCAAGACTTAGTTTCACCAGCTTAGTTTCACCAACTCCATATTGTGTATATCCCAAGTCTCAGTTTTCTATCACGTTTGAAATTAGATCAAATTCACATAAGCTATCGGCAGTCATAAACACCAAAATGCAGAGAATTGACAGCATATCCCGCCAGCAGAGATAACAAATTTGATAGATAAAAAATTTCAATAAAAAAATGATAAGGAAAAAGCAAATAGCAATTATAAAAATAAGAACCAAAGTTAAGATAAAAATTAAATTTTAAGAGATGAAATTGAAAAACAAATATTCAAAATAAAATATATATAGCAATCAAAAGTTTGAGGATCAAATTTGATATAATCAGCAAATAATGACATTTCTAAATTTTTCACAACTTTCAGAAAGTGTTTTCAGCTCAAATTTTTCAGGAAAACACTTTCCTGAAAACCAAGCCAAATTTTCCTTTGACTGGAAAGTGTTTTCCATTGACCGGAAAGTGTTTTCCATTGACCAACTTTTCTAATGGCAAACAAACACAAGAAAGTTTGGAAAGTGATTTTCCGGAAACCACTTTCCGGAAAACAAATATAGCCAAAAGAAAAAACACTTTCCTGGAAACCAAGCCAAAAATTTTTTCGACCGAAAAGTGTTTTTCGTTGACCGGAAAGTGTTTTTCATTGACCAACTTTTCTAATGGCAAACAAACACAGGAAAGTTTGGAAAGTGGTTTTCCAGAAATTATTTTCTAGAAAATAAACATGGCCTAAGAAGAAAAAGCAAAAGAAAGAGAAGACAAGGTTGAAGAAGAGAAAGAATAGAGATTGGAAAAGTTTGCAACTTTGCAAATTTTACTCAATTTATCAAAAACTTTCTACTATTTAAAAAAAAACATATAAATATTAAAACCTTAACTATAACACACAATCAAACTTATAACCCATTAAATAAAATATCTAATAATAATTAAATTAAACCCAATAAATAAACCTAAATAAAATTCAATAACACAATAGCCATCTTCCTAGATTATACGAACTTGTAAACCCTTGTCTCTGGTTTGATGTACCCGTCACCAACTCCATATTGTGTCTGTTCCAAAACTTAGTTTCACCAGCCTAGTTTCACCAACTCCATATTGTGTATATCCCAAGTCTCAGTTTTCTATCACGTTTGAAATTAGATCAAATTCACATAAGCTATCGGCAGTCATAAACACCAAAATGCAGAGAATTGACAGCATATCCCGCCAGCAGAGATAACAACAATTCATTAATGGCAAAGGGAAGGAGATAAGGAGGCAAAAACGCAAATTATTGGATCTTAGACTACATATCAGTAGCCCTCAATAGGATTAAACCCAGGACTTGTCAAGTTAAAATATCAAACTCCCAAGTCTTAATCTCTATACTTCTGTTTGGGGGGCTGCATAAGAGCATGGATAGTATCCTGCCAAAAGGAAATGAAAAATTGTTTACTAGTTAAAATAATGGAATGGTTCTGGTCTTGAGTACTAAGGAACAGATGGTAAACCATTTCATTTGTAATAATTACATTACATATACGGTGAAAGTTCCAAGATATGAGACTCATTCCTCGCTATCTACTGATCATTCAGAGATATATTCATAGAAATATATGAACAGCACATAGACTGACACAATTTATGGGGGAAAAATAAAGCTAAAAAATTGAAATGTCAAATCTTGGCAGCTTTAGGAACGGGCTCCGTGTCAATGCCATTACTTTAAATTGCTTCTTGTGATTCCTTCAAAAACATCAGAAATTAGGGAAGAAATCTTGACTGCCAGTCCTTAATCTTGCTTTCAAATCGGTATTCCCAGGGGTGGGTATCAAAGGCCTACTTAAACTTTAAAGAACATGTTGTGCACTGTCCGAAACACTTGAACAACCACATTCAAGAAATGGGTCTTTTTTTTTCTTTTCTTTTTTTATGAATATCAATTCTTGTAAGTCTTTTATAAATATAGGACAAAACCCATGACACATGGTAGGATGACTAGATTGTTCACCTTCGAACGTAAAAAAAAATGCAAATATTGTTGATGTATTTTTCTAGTGAAAAAACAAATTGTATAGAGATTAATTTGATATGATATAATTTACTTTGTGGATCTAAAAGTAACTTAGACGACGTGTGAAAACATAGTTTGACTCAAATAAAATTTAAAGATTTTTTTTAATATTAAGATAACAACATATTGGATTGACTTGGGTCAACACGGGTTAACATGTCAAATCCACGACACGGGTTATGAGAGACTATAATAATCTCATAGTAAGTAAATCAAAACAAATTATAAAGCTCAATTCTCAAGCAACTCAATGTTGAAAGATGAAATTGAAAAAAATAATTAAAAATATAAATAAAACAACTTGAGTTAATAAATATACAAATTAACACTGGAATAAAAAAATTAATGAAATAATATAATTTTAATTGTTATGATTCAAAACTACAAAAAATAATTAATGTACAAGGGTGAGCACTTGAAGGCCTCAAAGCTATCTTCTTATCCTCCTCGTATGAACTCACTATACTCATCTGTTGCATTTCCACCAATGATTGCTGCATGGTTTCTAAGGCATTCCTTATACCTTACCACTTTATTGGGGGGCTTTTTGATCCTCCTGCTATTTTGAAAGGGAATGTCTATTGGTGAGGACTTGAGCTATTGCTACTGAAGTGACAATGTGTCCATGGCTAAATTTTTCTCTCTATTTTATTTCCCAAGAAAATGGAAAGAAACTAAAACAAATGACTCATTTAGAAAAGTCGGTTATGTTAGGAATATTTAGGATGCAAACAAATATGGAGTTGGCTTAGAGGCACAAAAACACTATCTTTAAGGTGTTTATTTGTCTCACACAGAGACAACAGCTCTAGGATACAACTAAGCCCTCTAAACCTCTAAAAGATTAAGAAGATAAGACCAATAAAAGAATATGTTTTTTTATTGTGTTTTTTTTTGTATAATAACATGCTTTTATAGACTTGAAACATAATGATGAAACACTATGATTGTTCATCAAATAATATGATTGTTGATGAAAAATATGATTATTCATCAAACAATATGACTATTCATGAAACAGTATAACTATTCATATTAAGTTTCAAGTTTCAAATACTATATTTTGATATTATAAATATTTATATAATAACATTAGGAAGCCAAATAGGAGAGTTTGTCTACCATGACTTAATTTACTACACAATAAAAACTGACACTTAGAAACATTATGAGGGAGTGTTTCTTTCCAATGTGGGATAAACATCTTTTTTTTCTTTATTCATTTACAAACTACACCAACAATCTCCCACTAGTTTGTAATGAAGGTCTTTTCACTTGATAGAATTATGCTTATAAAAAGATATTTTGCAATTTAAACCTTCAATTAGTGTTAGAACTTGAATCCTACTAAAGTTATTGGTGTCCGCAGATTAAACCAATACTTTTATTGTAGAATAAAAGATATTACTCTTAAAGAGGCTTACAATAGTTTAGCACGACCATGTGCTAAAATCTTATTTTTTTCATGAATATTTACAAGAGAAAACCTTAACTCTTGTAAAAAACGGCACCACTTTTATATTCATATAGGTGGAATTATACATGTTTTTATTACATTAGACACAAACTTTAAATTTTATTAAGAGCCTATGTTTATCCTCCTTTACGTAATAAAACACACTGGATACTATCAGAATAGGGACTCAAATTAATTATCAGTGTTCAACATATACAAAATAATAACTTGTTATTACCCATTAATCTAAGAGATAAGCTTCTTGCTGATCCGAAGTTGGGTTCCTATTACTAGTATCTTTAATAACGGGTTTCAACCCCATTCCATTAGTTGTTTTGTTGTATCATGTCTTTAGATAGTCCTTTTGTGAGCAAATCCATTAAATTATTCACAGACTTCACATAGACAATGGTAATTACACCATTTGTAATCAACTCTCGAATATATCTATATCAAATGCTTATATGTCTTGACTTACCATTATAAATGTTATTATAAGCTCAAGACATAGTTGCTTCACTATCGCAGTATAAAGAAATAACTGACATAAGTTGTGGCTACAACTTAGTATCAAACAACATATTTCTTATCAATTTTGTTTCTTTACCTGTAGTAGTCATAGCAATAAATTCTGATTCCATGGTAGAATAAGAGATGCATGTTTGTTTCTTAGATGCCCAAGATATTGCACCTCTTACAAGTGAGAAAATTCATCATGATATGGACTTATTATCACCTGAACTAGTCATCCAACTTGCATCACTATATCCTTCCATCACAGCTGGAAAATTAGAATAAAACAAGCTCAAATTGATCGTTCTTTTTAGGTAACTAAAGACTCTTGCAATAGCTTTCCAATGATCTCTATTCGACTTGCTTCTATATCTTGATAATTTGCATATAATAAAAGTTATATCTGGTCTTGTACAATGTATAGCATACATAAGACTTCCAATTACAATAGTATATTCTAGTTATGCTACCGTTTTATCACAATAATCATTTAACTTCATGCTAGAGGCAAATGGGGTATATATTAGCCTCCTTTATATTGAGATGCTTAAACTTATCAAGCATTTTCTCAATATAATGTGACTGATTAAGTGCATAGCCACTACTATGTTTCTTAACTTTGATACCTAAAATTGTATTTACTTCACCAAGATCTTTTATTTTAAAGATAAAAGTGAGATACCTTTTGGTTTCAACTATTTCAATCATATTGGTGCTAAATATTAACATGTTATCTACATAAAGACAAATAATCACACCAAATCTTTTGTAAATTTGGAATACATACACTTATCAGCATCATTGTGATGAAAATCATTCAATAAAATTGCTTTGTCAAACTTTTCATGTCATTATTTCGAAGCTTGTTTTAAACCATATAAAGACATTACCAATTTCAAACTTTTTCTTCATTTCTAGGAACTATAAAACCCTCAGGTTGCTCCATATACATTTCCTCCTTTAATTCTTCATTTAGAAAAGTCGTCTTTACATCCATTTGATGAACATACAATTTATAAATTGATGCTAATGCAAATAAAACTGTAATTGAAGTAATTCTTGCCACCGGAGAATAAGTGTCAAAATAATTAACACCCTCTTTTTGAGTAAAACATTTGGCAACTAATCTTGCTTTGAAGATTTGTATAGAACCATTGGTATTGTATTTTCTTCTAAACACCCACTTACATCCTATTGGCTTAGAACCTGTAGGTAAATCTACTTGGACCCAAGTATTGTTAGACAATATTGAATCCATTTCATCATTTACTGCTTCTTTAAAAAAAGCAGCATCCTTAGAAGACATAGCTTGACTTAATGTCTTTAGATCATCTTCCATATTTTGGATCATAGGTGTTCTTTTTAATACTGTATTTCTATCACCTTCCACTAAAATTACAATTAAATCAGTAGAAATAAAATATGTATCTATGTGTTTTTCCTTTCTAACTCATTGAATTCTTCTAGGTTCACTTGAACCTATTATTTCTAGTTTTTTACATTTTTCATTTAGCATTGAGCTAGGAGTCATTACTTTTAGATTTGGTTCTTGCACATTTGAATCACTTATAAATTTATTTTAGATAAATTCAACATGTATAGATTCAATAATCACATTAGTTTCTAAATCCAAAAGTCTATAACCCTTTGAATTTTATGCATAGCCAACAAAAACACTCTTAAGACCTCTAAGTTCTAATTTTGTTCTTTGAGGATTAGAAACTTTATAAAAAGCTACACACCCTCGTACTTTAAAATAATTCAAATTTGATTTTCTACAGTTCCATGCTTTATAGGGAGAAACATTTAATTAATATTTTTTTAGATAGTACTCTATTGTAAATGTGACACGCAGTAATTAAGGCTTCACCCTATAAATTATTTAGTAATTTAGCATTCAAAAGCATGTCATTGACCAACTTAAATAATTGAGAATTCCTTTCTACTTTAGGAAAGGCTTCTTTATCATCTTTGCTTGAATAAATACTTCATATTTGTTATTATTATCATGCTAATATGAAATATAACCATGCTTACACATATATTTTAAATATCTATAATTTAGATGTCCTAGTCTAGCATGCCAAAGAAGAGAAGTAGATTCAACCATCTAAGTTAAAATATCATTGATTTCATTAATATTGAACTTAAACATGCCATCACAGGAATAACTTTTTTCCCCTACAAACATCCCACTCTTAGTTACAATAACTTTATCAAACTCCAAAACAATCTTGAACCCTTTCTTGCTTAAGAGACTAGCAGATACAAGGTTTTTCTAATTTCAGGAACACGAAACACATTAAGCAAAGAATTTTTTTTTTCTAGAAGTAAAGTATAACTCAATAGTTCCTTTTTCCAAAACTTTGGCAGAATTATGGTTGCCCATCAAGACCTCTTCAGGTTTTTTCAATTATTCATAAGTCTTGAACCATGCTTTGTTGTTGCAAACATGAACTGTTGCACTAGAATCCAACCACCAATCTGAAGTCTTTACAATATTAGTTGTCTTATTTAATTCGATAATCATTTCAATTTGAATGTTTGAAACCATGACAACTAACTCTCTCACTTTGTCTTTTTCAACCATATTCACTTTGAAAGAACCACATTACTTTGTTGAAATTCTTGAATCTGCACTCTGTTATGTAGTGCCATTTATTTCCATAATGGAAACAAACTCTATGCTTCTTATTAGCATTTTATTTCTTCTTGAATTTGTTTTTTTTTTTTTTGCACTTTTAGATTGTTTTGAGTCATTGTCAAATCAATTTCAGTAATCAAATTCACTTTAGAATTTGTTACTTGCAGTTCACGCATACGAGATTGAACCTGAATTTGTAAATGTGTTTGAAATTGTTCAAAGGTATAATTGTATGTAAAATGCAACATCTTCTTCCTATATTCATTCCAGGATGGAGGAAGTTTTGATAAAACAACCCTTACCTGAAGTGAATCAGGAACTTTGATATCCAAATCACTAAGTTTTGATATTAACATTTGAATTTCATGGACTTGATCCATGATTGGCATATTATCAGTAATCTCATACTAAAAAAATAATAAATTAAGAAAACGATCAAAACCTGATTTTTCCTGCTTGTAGTATGTCTCCAAAGCAGCCCAAATTTCTTTTGGCGACTTCAATTTGGAGAAGATGTCATAAAGTCAACTAGTCAGAGTATTCAGCAAGCATATACCCTCAACAAAACACTCCATCTTCTTCACGTTTTAGCCTTGTAGTCTTAACAGTAGCAGATTCGTACCATCAAAATGATCTAGTTGAATTTTGACATCCTTAGCAACCCTGACATTGGAATTCATATTTGTCTCCATCTGAATAAACACCTTAAAATTGTTAGGAATATTTAGGATGGAAACAAATATGGAGTTGGCTTAGAGGCGTGAAAACACTATCTTTAATGTGTTTATTTGTCACATAACATAGACAACACCTCCAGGATACAACTAAGTCTTCTAAACCTCTAAAAGAATAAGAAGATAAGACCAAGAAAAAAAATATATGTTTTTTTTTATTGTGTTTCTTTTTTGTATAGTAACATGCTTTTATAAACTTGAAACATAATGAAGAAATATTATGATTGTTCATCAAATAATATGATTATTCATCAAACAGTATGACTATTCATAAAATAGTATAAATGTTCGTATTAGGTTTTAAGTTTCAAATGCTATCTTTTGATATTATAAATATTCATATATTAACATTAGAAAGCCAAATAGAAGAGTCTGTCTACCATGACTTAATTTACTACACAATAGAAACTCACACTTAAAAATATTAGGAGGGAGTGTTTCTCTCCAATATGGGATAGACATCTTTTCTTTCTTTATTCATTTACAAACTGCACCAACAAGTTATAGATAGAAGAGAAGAAACAAAAGTGAGTAAATGCATATGCCATACGTGAAAAACTGACAGAATGGAGTTGCGTTCTTTGGATGATGTGTTTTTTTACCAAATTTGACTCATTTCTCTAGATTTTGTACTCTCAATTAAATGACAATATTGCCCCTTTAACACACTAATATACCTTGTTGGGCAACCCCACAATTTAAATTTTTTTAACACTGGCACTGTGTGAAGGAGAGATTTTCACTTATTTCAATGCCATTCACTTATTTCAATGCCAAAATATTCAATATTTGATCATGAAAAGAGAGTTTTTAGGGTTTAATGTAAGTTCTTCTGTCTTTCTATTTATTTTTAATGCCTTATGTTTTCCATTTAGGGTTTAATGTAAGTTTATCAAGGGTAGTGAATGGATATTATTATTTAGAAGTGGCAAATACTATTATTGTCTTATAAACTTTGAGAAATACTCTTTTTTTCCATAAGTCAAACCCGTTCAAGGTTTCAAGTCACTTGATTATTGGTCGGCTTCAAAGGTAAAGTTACATTTAAGAGAAATGTTTTTCAAAAAATGTATGATAATCCTTGATATTTACAGGATTTTCAAATTTGCCTCCTTTTTTAATACATTTCCCCCCGGTTTTTCATACTCCACCAAAATAATTGTACATGAAGTTATCACTTAAATTCAAGTTTTAGGATTCAATTTTGATACTATAATTTTGTTTAAATTCAATATTACATAGTAAAGTAATACTATTTGTGTAATAATATCTATTAAAATAGTATTTTTTTCTCTCTCTTTTTAACTGCAAATCCTAATCCTTGACATCATTGACATGAGAAATAAAAATATTGTATATATAACAAGTATGTCTGCTTTGGCCAAAACAAAAAACATTTCAACACCAAAAGTGCAAGTTTGTTGTTACAAGATTTCATGTGTTAGGCAGTATAGTTAAATAATATTTTTGAAATTTTTTTATCTTGAAATTTTTTTAAAAATAAATTTTAAATAATAATAAAATGTTATTTTAACACATTTCTAAATAAAAATACTTTGAAAAATAATTTTTTCCACTCTGTCAAATAAACATTAAATGGTCACTCACCTTTTTTATAACACACTTTCTCTCAAATACAATAGCAAAAAAAAAAAAAAAGAAAGAAGAAGAAGCAAGACCAGCCAAGCATGCTGGGAGGCCACAGTCACCATCTTCCACGGGCAGATAGTTTTCTGACTTCCACCGGCAACTGTACATGAAACTCTTCTCAAGAGAATTTGCTGCCCAAAAAGGAGTACCATTTATATAAGATCCAGCACAACAACAAAAGGGAAATTTATTCCCTCCTCTCTACTCTAAATCTAACATAGAGAGAGAATAATGGAGGGAGAAAGGGTAGAGAAATATTCACAGGTCATAATGGAACAATATTTGTGCTTTCATTATTCAATATCACCTTAAATATCTTCATCTAATGTCTATGCAAACTTTTTTGATTAGCACTTAGAAAAAAAAAATTGAGAGAGGTGATTTAATGCTTGGAACTTGTTTTGAAGAAAGAAATCTAAAGCTAGGGTTTAAAAAGGGAGAAGAAGAAAACTTGAATTTTTCTTGCATCCATTCCTTGAATCTTTATCCAAGTAAGTTGAAGAACACGTTTAAAATGATTAATTGTTATAATTTTATGTTTTGATGAAGAAATTAAATTGCTATGATTATGTGAATTTGAAGATTTATGGTGTTAATTATTGAAATGATGTAATTTATGATTGAACTTATATTAGGAAGCATAAATTATTAATGGGTAAGTGTTTAATTTAGAAATGGAAGAAACAAACCACTCC
>Ga0325405_1003831_pt1 | contig 15438 bp, 10 predicted proteins | sample PopdelMetagenome_21_FD_205663 | JGI IMG/M metagenome (GOLD analysis project Ga0325405, IMG submission 205663) | Populus deltoides microbial communities from Bellville, Georgia, United States - Xylem-Control-R2 | ecosystem: Host-associated > Plants > Phyllosphere > Stem > Wood/Secondary xylem... | reverse complement strand
GTATAACATATTTTTTTAAATTATTAAAAAACTTGAAATTATAAAGTAATTCAAATAAAAGATCCTTCTGTTTTTATCATTCAAGTACTTATCCCTTCAAAATCCATCTTCTTCTCGCTCAAAATTGAAAACAGCGTAAAAGTAGCGATCAGATCACTACAAAATCAACATGACAAAGTCCACTCTTTTACATAATAATAATAATAATAATAATAATAATAATAAACCTTCTTTTCCTACCGTCTTTTAAAACTCAAAAATCCACACGTTAAGTGCTTATCAATCCTTCACTCGGCGAGACCTCTTCCTTCCTTCTTTAGTTTTTTCTACGATCTTTCCTCTTTCATTTTCCAGGAAAGTCACCTTCAAAGAAAAATCTAAATCTCCAATAACTCACCCTTGCCCTTCCTCCATATCTGTCTTCATCACTAATACATTAACTTCAATCATAGATCACCTTCCTCCTCCTCCTCTTCCTTCAAAATAAAGGAGTGAAAAAGAGTTGTTGAACTTGAACCAGCAACCCACCTTTGACCAGTCCCACCTTCCTCAGCCAACCAGCCTGCCATTTATCCATAGCTATAAAAATCTTCTGTAAAATCCTTTCTTTTACAAAATTCTCTCTCATCATCTTGATTTTAAGATTCTTTCGGTAAAACATGAATGATCTCTTTTCCGGCTCCTTCTCTCGCTTCCACAGTGAAGAAGCCTCCCCGGATCACCATGTAATTCAGATGTCCGAAGCGCAGTCCACCGGCGGTGGGGTTAACCTTGACAAGTTCTTTGAAGATGTAGAGTCGATCAAAGATGAGCTCAAGGAGTTGGAAAGACTTAATGAGAATATGCGGTCTTCACATGAGCAAAGTAAGACTCTGCACAACGCGAGGGCTGTCAAGGACATGAGGTCCAAGATGGATGCTGATGTTGCTCTGGCGTTGAAAAGGGCAAAGCTGATCAAGGTCCGGTTAGAGGCCTTGGACCGGTCTAATGCAGCGAACCGGAGTCTTCCTGGGTGCGGACCGGGGTCTTCTTCGGATAGGACTAGGACTTCGGTGGTGAGTGGGTTGAGGAAGAAGTTGAAGGATTTGATGGAGAGTTTTAATGGGTTGAGACAGAAGATAACCACGGAGTATAGAGAGACTGTGGAGAGAAGGTATTTTACTGTGACTGGTGAAAATCCTGATGAGAAGACTCTTGATCTGTTGATCTCTACAGGTTAGTGATTGATCTTTGTTACAATTTTTGGATTTGATCCAAGATTAGGGTTGACTTTGGATATATGGCTAAAGAAACATGATTTATTTGCCTAGTAAAATTGATTCGAAACTTATACAAAATTGATTTGCAATAATTGAAAGGAGGGATAATTTAGACAGTTGGCCAAGCATGTGTTAGGGAATAGTAATGCTTGCTCATGTCACATATGTGGCAACCCATGACGGATGAGCTGGTTGGTGATTGTTGATAGCCTTTTCCACTTGCAAATACAAACTCTATCTAAAATTTTTATCAATTAGTTTGTATTGGTGTTCATGGAATTTGATTTTGGTCATTTGGGACGGCACTAAATTACTTTACCATTCAAATAAATTTTCAGTGCTTTCTGGGTGTTTGTACCCAAGAATTTCAAGAATGAGATGAATTTGTTGCATTTGTCTAATGGATTGAGCATTTTGGTACGATTCAGGTGAGAGTGAGACATTTCTCCAGAAAGCAATTCAACAACAGGGGAGAGGCAGGATTTTGGACACGATAAATGAAATTCAGGAAAGGCATGATGCTGTGAAAGATTTGGAAAACAATCTAAAGGAGCTTCACCAAGTGTTTATGGACATGGCAGTATTGGTTGAACATCAAGGTGAACAATTGGATGACATTGAGAGCCATGTGGAAAGAGCTAATTCTTTTGTGCGGGGCGGTACCCAGCAGCTGCAGACTGCCAGGAAACTACAGAGAAATTCCAGGAAATGGACTTGTTATGCCATTATTATATTGCTGATCATCATATTGGTGGTGCTCCTCTCTGTGCGGCCGTGGGAGAAAAAAAAGTGATGCTGTCTAGGATTGATATGTGTGACATATTTCAAGGCTACATCTCTTGCTGCAATCCTTTATATTTCCTTCATTTTAGCTTTCCATACGATGGAACATTTTTTTCTTCTTTTTCCTGTTGCGTTGTTTATTATTTTCTGCTTTGGGGAGTTGAATTTTGATATTCGGGGGTCATAGTCTTGCAGATGATTAGAGCCAGTGAGATGGAAAATCATAGGAATTCATGGGCAATTTTATGTTTGTGAGTGCATCCAGGTGGGGAATGCCATGGATTCCTTTACGGGCCTGCCCAGGAATAAATTGTAGACGCACACCCCGTTTTGTATTTAGGTTCTTTTCTGTAACTAATATTTGGGATTTTAGTTGTACGAATCTTCAATTCTTCTTGGCATGTTCTACGCGTTGTGTTGATCATGGGCCATGCCTCTCCATGTAAGCAACTATCCATATAAAAATGCCCCATTTTTGGTGCGTTGTCTAAATTGTAATCTTCTGCTTCAACGAAGGTGGCCTCGGAGTTTCAACGGCTCCCACTTGGCAACAGGGGACTTTGACTGAATAAAGAAATGGAAGGACACGAGGGAGAAGGCAGCATCTCCTGGACTTGTCAAATCTTGTAATTAGACGTCAATAATTGCTCGAGGTCAAAGTTATCTATCCAGGTCTATAACAGGGGAAGTTTTGCAGCGAAGAAGCCAGTTTCTGCAGTATTTGCTTTCAGCTATGGTGTTCCCTAAAATCAACAAAATCATAACATGCTTCATCAATCAACAGAATGCCAAAGGGAAGAATCTTAACATTGGCACAGAAAGGTTGAAGTTCCTGGGGAGTTTTAAAATAAAATAAAAATCTCTATGCAGAAAGTCACATGTTCAAGATCCGAAGGAGATCATGATTTTGTTTTTCACCCCCCAGGAAATACTGCACACGAAAATCGGGGAGAATCTCACCTGAAAGTTTCCTAATACAATAGATAATAAAATTAAATTAAACAAAAATCTAAGAAGGGTCCGTGTTTGACCATGCTATTTCACCCTTCCCACAAAAATCTTTTCACGTAATTCAATAATCATTGTTAGATTGATCGTAACATATAAATCTTTTTCTGTTACCACAATAAAATTATTAAATTATATTTAAAAATAAGATTTAATTAACTAAAATACAAGGCTATTTTTGTATTTTTATTTTTTTAACACAATAAAATTATTAAATTATCCTAAAAAAGAGATTTATTTAACTTACACTTAGGAGCTTTTTAGTATTTTTATCATGATTTTTTTTTTGTTATAATTTGATGATTCAATAACATGAGTATTTTTTTTTAAAAGTTGATGTGTGGGCACATCAATGTGTCGGTAATGGCCACACCCTTCAAGCGATTCATGCGATATCGCCTGATGGCCACACACCAACTTTCAAAACAACGTTAGAATCATCTCAATGACCCCTTCATCCTTGAATAGTGCGTGTGGTCAACAGTTGGTTTGGTGTTGGTGGCCAATCTCCTCATCTTTTCTCTCTCTTTCTTGATTTCTCGTCCGACCCAAATTTTAAAAGCAAGCTTTCAATTTGTTTTTCCTTTAAATTCGGTTTTTGTTCTTTTTATTACCATTTGTTTTATTTGAAATAATTTAAAAAATTAATTTTTTTTCAATTTTATCCTCCTTCAATTTCTTTATATGTTAGATTTAGTCTTTATTCTTTTGATTGCTATTTATTTTATTTGAGATAATTTTTTAAATTGAACTTGTTTTCTTATTTTATTCTCCTTTAATTTTTTTTTCCAATCAAATTTGATCCTTATTTTTTTATTGTTATTTTTTTTACTTTGGTAAATTTTCTATATTGATATTTTTTTTTGTTTTATCTTTCAACATTAAATTGTTTGAAAATTAAGTTTCTTGATTAAACTCGGGTTTAGGATTTCACGGGTTACGCATTTAAGAGACTTTTCTTCTTTTTTCTTCTTTTATTAAGCTCTTGTTTTTTCAGTTTCATCATTTAATATTTATCTAGTTTGAGATTGATGTCGACATTTTTTTTATTTTTTTTATACGGTTTTTTACTAATTTAAAAACATGACTCAAGATTTTTTTTTTGTTAAATTTAGCTTTTTTAAAAAGAATTTTTTTCCTTGAATTAAATTAAATTAATTGATTAGATATAAGAATAAGATGCTCATTTTAGAATATTTTATTTGGTTTACTTTTGAATTGTTTCTTTGATAGCACATGTGGCCTCTTCTGGTGTTGTCGTTTAACTTTTTACAATGACATTTTACAATGACATTAGAACTTTCTCCATAAACACTTACTGGTGGTGGGACGATGTCTATAGTTAAGAGACAATGAGTCTTCAATAGTCTTTTCTTTCTTCTCCTTCCTTGTAAAGACAGCTTATTTTTGTGGTTAATTATTGCCAATTTATTTTTTTATTATATTATTAAATTAATAAAGTTTTTTTAACCCAGTCAAGTTAATGACTCACATCTAAAATTTTTCTTGCTTCTTTAATACTCATCACCTAAATATTCTTTTTTCACATTTGAAAAAAATTGAACCAGCATGGCACGAGACACCCTAGTAGGGCATATAAAATGAGGCCTTCTTTTTGGAAGTTGTTTAGCAAACTATAGCCACCGTCCAAGCCAGTGAGTTTTTAGAAACGCGTTATAATTCATGTTTTTAAAATAATTTTTATTAAGAATTAATTTATTTTTATATATTTTAAATTGTTTTGATAAGTTCATATTAAAAATAATTTTAAAAATATAAAAAATATTTTAAAAAACAAACCCAACTATAGCTGAAGTATTCACCACTGAGAGGAAGGGTCGAAGGCTCAGATCCATTCACTTTGCTATGCAGTGCTTGGGGCTTAAAATTGAAGGCATAATAACTATGTTAGTAGACGGAGCTTCGGCCTAGGTTTCTGGTCCTTATAGTAGCATTTCCTGGGCCCTTAAATGGGCCTATTAGTTTCATGGCCTTAAGTGAACTGGGCTCATGCAATTGTGTTCCAGCTCATTTGTAGACAGCCCAAATCACATATCCCTTCTAATGGGCTGGGAGTCAACAAGTATCCCATATTTCTACAGTTTCGCATTTGCCCTTATTAGTAATGACCTCGGACCTCCAGAAAACTGCAGGGTTTAAAAGAAGAAGAAGATACGAGTAGCGGCAGCACGCAACAAGCTTACCTCCTACAAACTATCCAGTTTGATGTGCCTTTGGAACTGGCTTTTAGAGATTCATTAGTTTTTTTTTTTCATGCTAGGTAGTGCATCAAGTCAAATTTTTTTATACAAAAAAATACCTAAACAAGTTAACTTGATAAACACGTGAGATATGAGATCGGGATACTTTATAGAAAAAAAAAAACAAAAACCACAAAACTCAAGGCTAATATCAAAAGATAAAATTAAAAATAAAATTAATTTTTTAAAAAATATATTAAAAAAACCAAAGCCAACCCTAAATTTTAAACAGGACAAAATCTTAGTTATAATTTTTATTTAGAAAAAACTCTGTTCAAGTTTTGATAAAATTATAAAAAATTTAACTCTCTAAAATTTTATATTTAAAAAAACTATGAGTTTATTAATTTTTCAGGTTGAAAACACAAAAATAACCCAAAACTTTATAATAGCCAAAATGATTTGATCATTTTGATTTTCCAACTATTTTATTAAATGCCTAATTGTTTTTAAAAATAATATTTTAAAAAATACTGTGATTCTAAACTATGATATTTTATCAGATATTGTAATTAAAAAACACATCAACATTTTAATAATGTTACAGTTTAGTCAGTGATATTTCATCAAACCTTTTTTTTATCATATTCTATTTCAGTATTTATTTATATTGTAGATACTAATTTCACAATTTATCTAAATTTCTATGCATGCTTCGAACTTAAATGTCCTCCGTGGCAGTTACTTTAAAAATTCGGACTGAAGGGATGCTCATTATTGGGACCACCGCAGGAAAAAAAGAAGTCCCAATCTTCATCGAAATTTGTGTGCACACATAAAAAAAGAAAAAGACATGATGTTACGCTTTATAATTACGTTTGACTATATTTTAAAAGTTTTTGGCCTAAAAAAATAAATTAATTTTTTTTCATAATTTTAATGTAACGATATTAAAAATAAAAAAATATTTTAATTTATTTCAGAATTTTAAAAGACCTTATATATATACTACAGTTAAGGGCGTAGCCAGAAATTTTTTTATCCTAAGCTATTAAATAAATATATAAATACTTTTTAAGATTGATAACTCATGTACATGAATTTTTGAAATTAACAGTAAAGTTTTAATTCAAATACACTACCTAAAATATTAAAAAATAAATTTGAAAGTACATAAAATTAAAGCGAAAGTAAAAATAAACTCACTATTAAAGTTACATCCTTTGATGTTTTATAAAATATAATTCATTTATAATCGAATCTGAATCGATATTGTAACAACCCCTCAACCGGGATAAAATAACAATCTCATGTCAACTGGAAAACAAAGTAATAATTAAATTTTTTCCCTCTTTCATTTCCTTCTTTCTTCACTTGATTCTTCCCTAGATTATTGTTTTATAAGTTGAACTTTGTAAGTTTACGAGGTTATTCTTCAACTTTTCTTTTTTTTTTTCTTAGATTTTTTTTATATTTTTCCCTTATTTTTTTCTATTTCTCTCTCGTTTTTTCTTTTCTTTCCTTTTCTATTCTGCTTCTGTCCAGTCGGCAACATATAAAAGGAATGAGAAGCTGATTTGTTTTATTTTTTAATGACAAATAACCATTTTACTCTTAATGAGTCATTTTGATTTTATTTGACGGTCTTTTTTTTTTGTTAGCACTACAAAGCTCCGTTCATTTTAAAATTTTAACCAGATTTTATTCAATATATTTTAAGATCTCTCGTAAAATTTCAGCTCGATCTGATGGTCGGATTGAAAATTACGTCCAATAACGTAAAACTAGTCAAATTGTGATTTTTCATCAAATTTCTAAATTTCTTCAAAAATTCTGAAATTTTAACCCAAGGTAAAGCATCATATTAGAAGGCTCCATGTAAATTTTTAATATTTTTTGATAATTTAATTGAAATTTACAAATTTATTTTACATAAAACTAATTAAAAAATAATGATAAAATCTGGCTAAAGCCCACCCCAGCCTTTGCCATACCTCCGCCTATGACTACAGTATCTAACAAATTTAAATGTACATGGGATAATTTGTTTGAAGGCCTGTGCATTGACAAGCTCTACCTGTAATGCCCTTGAACTTGAAGGCTTAGAATCCATGGAGTAGTCACATGTAATGAGTACTGGGCAACGCCATTAATGTACTGTGGACTGCGGAGAAGATGGACAGCAGCGGCCTGACCATAGTCTGATCGATGGGAGAAAAAGAAAAGCAAAGTGTGCTGATACTCCTGACATAGCAAGAGAAGTTCGTACCTGCTGCTAGTCATTGCTGCATCTTTATCAGTTGCTTAACCTTTGCTATTTTTAACCCTAGATATGCATCTCTTCTCCAGCACAGGCACTAGCACCCAGCTCATCTCTTTCGCTAGAAGTCTTTGTGCCAGGAAAAACACAAATGGTATTTTTGTTATTGAATGTAAAATCCCAGGAGCAAATATGAAGCCCATCGAAAACGCATGCAGACGACTTATTAGCGACTGAAATTTTATTTACTGAGTTGCTTGATGTTATTATTGTCGAAAACAAAAGGCTGGGACTGATTTGTGTTACAAATTGTTCTTAGTTCTTGTCTACTCCTTAATATAAATTATCAAGCTAGTAGAGGGGGGGAGGGAGGGGCTTATAGGAGTGCTGTTCTTTAGACGCTTGAACACAGAAAAACACTGCTGCAAAATATGGCCCTGAATTGATTCTTATTGTTAAATAAATAGGCAATTAATCAGCCTATAACCAAGACTTGGAAACAGAGCACAAGCTTTCCATGATTCTGTAACAAATTCCATCTTATTACGGTAAAAAATTAAATAAAGAAGTTTCAAGCATTGAGCCTAATTAAATCCCATTGCATTGTAGCTAGCTACTTTGGTTAGAAACTACTTTTTTTTTTTATAACCTTATAAAAAATGTAAAGATGCCAGGAAGTTAAATAGTTTGATGTAAGAATTTTGAAATTTTAATGTAAGAATTTTTAAAATATTGAGATGGTGATGTACCAGGTAACTCTTTTTTAAAAAAAAAATTGAAATACTAACATATTGAATTAACTAAGACCAACCATGTTTAACCTGTGAAACTCTTGATCTAAAATATGAGCTCGTGATAACACCATAAAATCCAAATCGAAACAAATTAGAAACTAAATCAAAACAAATTAGAAACGATGATTCAAATTAACCAAGTATTGGAGGCCTGGAATGAAAAAAATCAATTAAAAAATAGCTCAGCAAATGTAAAACTGTGGTTCGTGTTATGACGCGACTTAGACCAGTGTTCTTAAAGATAAAAGAAGAAAAAAGAATCAGATTCGGGTAATTGACCTAATTGGATCCATTAAACCAATTTAATTTAACAATATGGTTAAAAAAATAACAATGATCTTGAAATAACTTATGTTATTTTTAAAATTAGTAAAAATCACAAAAAAGAGCCCGATATTGAAATAAATTAAATAATAAAGGAGAGAAAAACATTATTTTTTTTAAAAAAAACAAATGATCTTTCACCTCTATGTTGGGGACTAAATATTTTTTTTATAACCCTAAAAATATTAAAATAAATAGAAATCATGACATATTTTGTCAACTGCCGGTCAAGCCGCTCGTAATCAAGCCACACGCGTAGTCTAGGAAGTTAGACCTAAAACAATGTGAAATCACAAATATGCCTTATATTGTGCATAGTTAAAGAAAATTACGATAAAGCTCCTAGACTAATTTATTTTGCCTTTGAAGATAATCAAGTAAGTGCACTGTATACAAAATTATAAAAATACCCCAAATAAATCTAAAATTACAAATAAATCTAGCAAAAAGATATTTTACGCCTGGAAGAAAGAAGAGATGAGATATCAGGGAGTGGTACTAGCAAGGGTACAATATTATATATAATATTGAAGGATAGACGGTTTCGGAAGTTGGTTTGAGCTAGCAATTTGCATGGAAGGGATGGATGGAATAATTTATCGAATTGTGGGGACCACCCACACACCACCACTCCGACCTGAACTATCAACCATCCTTTTGCTTCCATACCCCCACAAATTGTGTGAATTCCTCAACACCACAAGTTTTTATTTTTTATTGTTGTTTTGCCATCCTGAGAACATTTTATTCAAAAGGGCCCTTCTATTGTATTCGAGGTACCCAGCAATCCTTTCTACAAATTATGAACCCATTTTATTAGCATTATTTTATTAATATCTTTATATAATATTCAGGATTCAGTTACAACTTTCAGTTCCCTTTCCTCTCCTACCACCTCCTTTCCCCTTCTTCATATATAGGAGAATAAAATTCCATACCTCTCTCTCTCTCTCTGAACCTGCAATCCTTTTTCTTTGTAAGCTCTTTGATGGAGTACTAGCTAGTGGTGTCAACTTCTTTGATTTCCTTTTATTTTGGTTTTTTTTATATCATGAACTCATAAATTTCATTTCATTTCTTGCTTTCCTTTTTGGGTGTCTAATTATTGGTTTCTACCTAATATTGCAGGAGACAAAAGGGCACCAAGGTAGATTGATCATCCTAAACATGTATGAAGAGACAGCCTGCTTTGAAACCAACAACTCCATAGTAGAAGGTGGGAATGATGATGGGTTTTGTCAAGTTTCACCATTCATGACAGGTAGCAGTACCACAAGCAGCTTTGAAGAAAGTCTCAAGCTCTCCATGGAAGAGCTCTCTAATCATTACCACCAAGAAGAATCTGCTGCTGCTGCTTCTATGGAAGAAATTCAACTTCAACATCACATGGCTTTTAACAACAACTGCCACCATTTAATGGAACAGTACCCTAGAAATCATCATCAAGTCCTGTCATATGACCACCCCTCAAATTGGGATCCCAATACCATTCAATTCCAAGAGATGCACCAAGTACTTGATCAAAATGGCAACTTTAATGCTACTGCTAATACACCATCCTCCTTGCTACCTGACCTTCTCAATCTTTTCAACCTTCCCAGATGCACATCAACATCCACTTTGCTTCCGAATTCATCAATTTCCTTTACAAACCCTGCCCATAAGACTCCCTCGGGCTTTATGGGGGTGGACAGTACATCTGTGCTTTTCGACTCAAACCCGCTTGCTCCACAGTTTAGGGAAATGGTTCATTCTTTACCACCACATGGCTATGGTGTGCCTGCACCCTTGTTTGGCGGTGGCCAAGGGGGTGATCACGTGGATGGACTAAGTGGAGGAGGTCTAAGTTACCAAGATGGGGGTCATGGAGATGGGGTTTTTGAGTTTACTGCAGAAATGGCTTGTATTGGCAAGGGAATCAGGAAATCTGGCAAAGTTACTAAGCATTTTGCAACAGAACGCCAAAGGAGAGAGCACTTGAATGGAAAGTATACTGCCTTGAGGAACTTGGTTCCAAATCCTTCCAAGGTACTGCTTAATAAACATCACCTGATCAACTCTATCATCATATTTACCTGACTACTATATATAAATCAGAATTATTCGGTTTCATATACTTGGATACTAATTATACATTATTTGGTGGGGTAGAATGATAGGGCATCTGTGGTTGGAGATGCAATTAACTACATCAAAGAACTTCTTCGGACGGTTGAGGAGCTGAAATTACTAGTGGAGAAGAAGAGAAACGGCAGAGAGAGAATCAAAAGGCGCAAGACTGAAGAAGATGGTGGGGTAGACGTTCTTGAGAATTCTAACACGAAGGTTGAACAAGATCAGTCAACATACAATAATGGTTCATTAAGGAGTTCTTGGCTTCAGAGGAAATCCAAGCATACCGAGGTAGATGTTCGCCTAATCGAAGACGAAGTTACAATTAAACTTGTTCAGAGAAAGAAGGTTAATTGCTTGTTATCTGTTTCCAAAGTCCTTGATGAGCTTCAGCTTGATCTCCACCATGCTGCTGGTGGCCTTATTGGGGATTACTACAGCTTTCTGTTCAACACTAAGGTCAGTTTTTATCATGTATCAGCTAGCAGCTTTGATTAATTAATTCCTTATGTTATGCACATAATTAACTAAAATGGTGGGTTTCGATGGACATTAATTAAGACATGTACTCTTGATGTTGCAGATAAACGAAGGATCATGTGTTTATGCTAGTGGAATAGCCAACAAACTGCTTGAGGTTGTGGACAGACAGTATGCATCCAGTACCAGTGTACCAGCAGGCAGTTGTTAGTAGTGTCGCAGGGCATCATATTCCTAGTTAGAAATATCAACCCTTTTTTCCTGTGCTTTTGTTTAGACAATCACTCTTTTCCTGTGTTGAGGGAACAATTGGAAATTAATAGTCAAGATACACATACCAGTAGTTATAATGTTGGTGAAAGGATAATCATAGGACTTCTGTTTTATGTTTCTTAAGTTTCAAGTTTATGCTAGTTAATTATGTTCCTTGTAATGTTGGTGAACCATGTAGCATGGTCTGATTAGTTTTTGCAGAATCTCATAAACTTGCACAGAATAAATCAATCAAATGATCATTAATTAAACATTCTAGGCTCCACCCCATATAAAGTAAACTTCAGCTTCGCTTGAATCAGGAATGAAGTTTAGTCTTATGTTCATGGAGTGAAAGAGTTGTACATTCGTTTAAGGCCAATTTTAGAATTATCCATGAGATGGTTGGCTTTTAAGAGTCTATCTCAGAAACTAATAAAATGATCATGACAGGCTTCACTTTTGCCCATCAGATTATTCAAAAGAAGTAAGCCATTTCTGACAGAAATGTTCCTTCTGGAGTTCTTGCTCGCTACCATTTTCATCCACTCCTATCACATAATGGCACCTTATTTATCCATAATGGCAAACAAGTATTTTGAGAAGCAGTTTGAATTAGCATACGCCACAAACTCATCAATGTTTCTACATATGCATGCGGCTGCTGCAGGTTTCTGTGAAATTGTAGAGCGTAACAAGGTAGGTCAGTTTGCCCTCTTCGTCGATGAAAGAACCACACAATGCTGGCAATTCAAATTTTGTTTTATCATCTTTGTTTTGGGTGCCCTGTAGTCTTTTGCATAAACTATTGTTGTTGAATCATAACAAGATTTCCGAATCGAGAGAGACACACTAAATCTTAAGGAAACCAAGATAAAAGAGGAGACGCCCTCAATATTGCAAAAGAATCAAGGTTTTTATTTCGTTTTTAAGCTAAATGTCTACTCGAGGTGTTTATTTATCGGCACCCAAAAAAATTAAAGGGTCCTAATAAAAGTAAGAAACATAGATATGAAAATTAAACCCTATATTTCTTTCTGAAATAGATAGCTCTAAAAACTGTACTGTGTGGGCATACATCAGTTATATTGACAAATTATTTCATTATCTACGAGCAAATGACCGCCCGATGCCTTGCATATTAATGGTTCAACTTGAAAACGCTTCCTTTTCTGGGATAACCATTTCATGCTCCAAATGCATCAAAGTGGAGTAAAAAACGAAAGACATGGTTTAAAATGTGGTTCGGGCATTAAAAATAAATTTCACCAATCTATAACTCTTTTCCTTTGATGGCCTGTGTTGATGGTATTTGTAACTGATGTCCGTATAGTAAATTGTGGTTTTGCAGATTCAACGGCGGGGTCACTCGTTCATTTACTGGTAGTGCTGAAGATTGCAAAAAACTCCTTTCATTCAATAATCTATATAGAGCTGATAGTTTCAGGTTTCTGTTACCCTTAATTTTGTTAGATTTCTTTTTTTATTTTGTTGCAGAGTCTTTGGACATGAGATGAATTGCTCTGCTGGATAAATTAATTCACAGGCCATCTTCTTAAGAACCCAAAGCTATGGTGGATGCATTTATCTCTATCAATGCAGATTTTGGTACAAAAAGAAAGAGAAGGTTGTAATGGTTTTTAGTGGATCGGTATTGCAGTCAGAGATGATGCGATTAAGGCCCCTGAAATTCCTGGCTTGAAATGTTGACATTGCTTGCAGAAACTAAAATGTTTCTTGAATTCCAAAGGGTTTGCAAGAGTGAAATACGATTGCCTTTTAGAAGAAAATAAATATATTAGACATTGCCTGCAGGGTTTTCTTTCCCCGAGATTTGGGTTCCGCTGGCAATGCTCTTCTTGCCGGTCATCTTGATTCTCAATGAACTTCCAGTGGCTTTGCTAAAGCCGTGAAGGAAAACTCTCACTGGTTTTGGCGCTGCCAGTCCCTCTTCTCCATTTGTTGATGCCATCAATGATGCTTCCATCTCAAGGCATGTGGTTTATGGTTAACCGAGTCTACAAAATTCAAAACCGAAATATTACTCTGTTTTTGAAACTTAGAATTTCCGCTTATTATTTGGTTTTTCGTTAAAAGCTGAATTTTTATATAAAAAATGATATCATTCTTGATCCCCTGAACACAATTGTTTCCATGAGTTAGATCTTCCTTATTAATTTGATATGTCAAAAGGCTCATTTTTAGTCTTTTTTTCATTAATTTATTTCGAAAAAATAATAATAAATATCATTCCAAAGATCCAATCAATTATAAAACAGCATCACACAATCCATCCCATTTATAGAATAGCAATTAGAAGAAGAAAAAAATAGTAGGAAGAACATTTTCTAATTTGAACTGCGAATCAACTGAAGATCGATTTGTTTCTACTGATATCATTCGACCCCTGATTGCATACTCCTTGATGATACTGGAGGCGGATTTCCCACCATTCAAGAACCACAAGAAATGAGGGATCCAGACCAACGAAAAGATAAAATTTAACCATCAAAACTCTGCACACGCCACAACAAGGTTAATATTAAAATTGGCACAGTATTTAATTGTTTTTACAATCCAGAGCTGCATCACTCCAAGCGCACAGCAAATGACTGCAGCCCATAAGCTTGTACTTTATTCTTCTTGTATGGAATTTATACGAGCCAGCTTGTATACAATTTTGGAGCAAAACAAAAAAAAAATCTAAAGAGGTCCCATATTGAGTCAAGACTTGGAAGTTGATGGCTATATCTTCCCACAGCGCTCCATCTAACAGCATATTTAAACATCCGTGGAATTCACATGGTCCTCTCAGGTTCCAAAGCTGGACAGCAATTCACCGCTCTCAAGATTGTTTTCTGTGTTATTTTCCTTGGCTGAAGAAGGAGGTGATCTTTCTCCGGCCAAATTCAATCGCATAGGCCGCCCTTCCACCTCCTAGTATAATTACACATCGGCTGATAAAAAAAATGAACAAGCAAAATGATTCAAGGATGCAAAAGCGATAGCAGAATCCGGTTTTACCTCTCCATTCATGGCTTCTAAAGCAGCTTCTGCATTCTCAGCAGATTCAAAAGAGACAAAGCCAAAACCTCGTGATCTTCTTGAGTCCCTCTCGTAGATGACTTTGGCACTTAATACCCCTGGCTGGTTAGCAAATGCGTCTCTAAGACCCTCAGATGTGAGGCGCCAACCAAGGTTTCCTGCATATATCTTGTGTTCGCTGTCTATAAACCCCTTGTAGCCACTCTGTATCCTTGGTCCCATTACTTCCCTCTCACCTCCCCTTGGCACTTCTGGGAAGTTCACCCTCACAGATCGACCTCCAAATTGCTGTCAACCATTACCAACATCATCATTACAATTTTTCATCTTCTTGTAAGGAGCTCAATTAGCGGCAATCAAATATAAACACAGTTCTCAAATTCAATAACATGCATCTAGAAAAAAGCACACATGAGGAATAAAATATATAGTTGGGGATATGGATAGGAGCAAGTTATGCCAAGTTTCAAGTTCAGAACAAGTTTTCCATAAAGAAACTCTTTAGTTGACAAGGCATTCTCTAACACCACCAATTAGAGTTCTGATTCTTTGTATTCAAATAAAGAACTAGTACATATTCAGTTGCTAACCATCTGAAACTTCATTTGAAACCAACCTACAATTCATTTTTTAGCAATGCAGAAATTGCAATAAACATATGATTGGTTTTGCACCAGCTCAACGCAACAACAACACTAAACGAAATGCTGACAATTGGTAAGGGAGCAAGATGGATTGCTAACGTTATTGACAAAAGAGAAATCAGTAACTGCAATTGATTAGAGAAATGAGCATTCTCCACCTCCACAATACATACTTTAAACAACCTCATAACAGATCACATCAATGCAAAACTAAAAATTTTGTATAGTCATTGCACTCGAAATCATAGATAGCTTAACAAATCCAAAAAAAAAAAA
>Ga0325405_1003830_pt1 | contig 15442 bp, 13 predicted proteins | sample PopdelMetagenome_21_FD_205663 | JGI IMG/M metagenome (GOLD analysis project Ga0325405, IMG submission 205663) | Populus deltoides microbial communities from Bellville, Georgia, United States - Xylem-Control-R2 | ecosystem: Host-associated > Plants > Phyllosphere > Stem > Wood/Secondary xylem... | reverse complement strand
GTGTCTTTGTTCATTTTCAACTTTTAAAGCTTTCATGTCTGCAGCCAAGCAAGACCTTGTCAGTATCCCCAGAAATAAAACAAGCACCGGAAGCCTCATTCTTGGCTGCCACTCTAATTATCAAACCAAAAAAAAAAAAAAAACGAAATTTCTGGTAAGTTAGAAAACTAGAGTTATTTTCATTATCAATTGCATAGTAAGTAGCTAGTATCTAAGTAGATCGATTCGATAATTATCAAAAAATCTATTGCTTGTGTGAATACTAATAATAGAGTTTTGGGGGAGGATAAGGATATACTTAAGTGGTTTGTATAGAAACTTGGTGGTGGAGTATCCACTAGATGAGGTAAATTATTAACTTGGAATGTGTATTGAAAGTATTTTAAAATATTGGAACTATGAAGAATTGATGGAGCTGATGAAAACATTTGTCCCTTATGTCACTACATTAATTAATGGTAAGATGAACATTTCGTCCATCGGCGATAATCACAATGATGGAGGCGAGAGAAATTTGGATTCCATAATTAGCACAATAAATAGTAAAAATCCACATTCTTTTGTCTTTTTCAATGACATCTATTATATCTTGAGTCACTTTTTTGACATCATTAATTTGTACTTTCATATTTGTTTTCTTGCATTTGGTAGAAAAACTTTATGATATCAAGCAACATTTTAATGAAAAGATTTAGAGTTAAAAAGTTAAAAAAAAATTTTCATAGGTTTTTTCATGGAGTTCAAGCCTTGATTTATTTAATTCTTGTTCAATAAAAGCTTGTTGTTAGGAATTTGAATATTACAAAAAGATTAAAATAAGAAGATTAAAATTTGTTATTTTGCTATTATTTTGACCATAACTGAAGTTAAAAAGAGAATTTTAATGTGATTCTAGTTGCATAGAAAAATAAATATGTATATTTTTCCAGTAATATATGGAACACTTTCTAATTCATTAAGATAATAGAAAACCATGTATTTGAAGTTGGACTTTGATTCTACCAACATATTATGTAAACGACTTTAGTTTTATTTAAATCAATTGAGATATTGTTTTATTTATGTTTAGGCTTTTTAAAAGATATTAGGGTTTTTATTTAAATTTGAGTTTGTTGGGTAATGATTTTTTAGTAGGTTTATCCAAATCCATTAGGGATATCCTATTAGACGTAGAATTCTTTCTAGTATAAATACTTTTTTGTAGAGATTTTTTGAGGTTAGACTATTTTTAATAAAGAAATCTACATTCTGGATATCTTTTATGTGGTTGAGTGATTCCTATACTAAGTTCTTAATTGAACTTGCAAACTCTTCGAAAGACTGATAAACTTTGTTGTGATTTTATACTATTCGTTCGCGTCTCTTTACAGGCGTAGGGTGGGGTGATCATTGAGTATAAACTTGGTTCCTCAAGGAAAGTTCTTGTTGGGTCAAGTTGCAAACTATTCAAGTTTAATTTAGCGTATCTTGAGAGGTGTCTGCATCAGTTGGTATCAGAGCTTGCGCTATTATTATGTTATATCCCTTTAATCTTTAGTTTCTGTCGTTTCTTGATTTTTTTTCTTCCTAGTTTCGGCTAGGGTCTTGTTTCTTTTTTTAAAAAAGAGTTTATTCTTTTCTTATTATTTCAAAGTTTGCATCAAACCCTATATCAAAAAAAAAAAAAAATTCATCTTGTCTAGTATCTCCCTATAAAATTTCATCTGATATATTGTTTGAAAGATATGATCGATCTAGCAAAATTGATCAGCAAACATTTTAAGGCCAAATTTAGAGCTGACTTGATTAGTAACACCCTCCCTTTCTTTAAAAAGATTTGACCTCAAACTTGTATCATGAAAAACATATTATAAGGTGAATAAATCAGTACCAAGCTAAATAATAACATCATCATCAAAACCAATAAGTACTTTGTTAGTAAAGAAGGTCCCCCTGATATATAAGCTCTTCTTTTCAGCTATCTTCCTCTTCTTCAATTTCAGTTGCTCCTCATATATTTTATTAGGTGTCAAAGATACAAGAGTTATAGGTCTTCTATTAATCTCAAAGGAATACCTATTTATCACTCCATCATGCATAACTATCCTATCATACTGTCATGGTCTATCAAGTAATAAATGACTAGCTTGCATTGACATAATATCACATAACACATCATCATAACATTTATTAATTGATGAAAGCAACTAAAACCTATTTATTCACTTTCACTTCACCATTATTGTCATAACCCATTTTTGGGTTATTCTCCAAATTCACTTTCTCTCTTCCAAAAATAAATAAAAATACATTCGGACTAAAAACAAAAACAATTCAAAAAATAATAATAGTAAGATAAGGATGTCGGAGCACCCAGAAAATGGCTAGAAATTGGTTGAGGATGCTCAAAAATTCAAAGATTCAAATTTGACAGTATATTTTTTTTATAGATAAAGAGCCATATTGACAAAGAAAATTCAATTTGAAAAAGAGAAGTCCAAAAACAAATATTTATAGACTCAATTAAATTTTATTGGAGGTTTAATTGAATTTATGAAGGGTTTGATTGCATGAAAAATTGATTTTTAAGTCAATTTGGGCTTTAATTGGAAGAAATTAAAGTTCTGAGGTTATATTAAAATTTTTGAGAGTTGATTTGGTCAAATCAGGGACTTAATTGCATAAATATTAAAGTTTTATGGCCATTAGGGACTTGATTGAAGAATACAAAACCAAGGACCAAACTGGAAAAGATGCGTAAATAGAGAGACTGAAATTGACCAAATCGGGGGTCAAATTGAAGAAATTGGGAGTTTATTGATCGATTAAGAGTCAAATTGAATAAATCCAAAACCAAGGACCAAAAGAAAAATAGGCGCTGAAATCTGGGGTTTCAATTGAAGTTTTTTAGGGGTGAAATTGAACAGAATAGAAAGTTTGAAGTCAATCAGGGATCTTTTTCTCCAGCGAGGTTGCCCGGGGGGCCTCCTCCCCAAGGTGTTTGACGCCTCGTTTCTTTCCCAAAATAGATGAAACCTGCACGAAAACGATCTTGTGATACCTGACAACACGTTAGTATAAATCGTTCGGGCTTATCGAGGCTGTAGAGGCGGTGACACCGCCCCAAAGTAGCCAACCCGACCAGCTATTTTCCTACACAAAACTAGCAGTTCATAATTGCTTCTTCGAAGCAATGGTTGGAGTGCTTTCGGGTCGAACCAAGGGCTGACATTTAGCACTAGAAGAGACAAAGTGTCCCTCTTTCACCACCTATAAATAGATGTGATTTTCATGCTCCAAGGGTGGAGAAATCTGAGTCCAAAGTTAGCAAAAAAAACCAGCCTCCCTAACGGTCTGCCATCTTCACTCTCCTTCTCTCTCTCTGCCACCGGCTGCCACCGCAGCACTGCCAGTGAAGCTGGTGTCCTCAGCCAGACCAGCAAGGGCACCTCCTCCTCCACACCAAGTAACTTTTCTTTCCCTTCCAGTGTCTCCTTCGTCTTCATCTCCTCCTGCATGCAGAACGAATATCGTATGATCTTGATCTGAAAAGCATAAACAAGATATTAATGAAAGAAAAACTTAAACATTACAAAAATACAAGAAAGAAAGCAAGAATATGATCTTGATCTGAAAACCAAGATGTCTAAATGTATGGCAAATGCCTCTTTTTATAGGCTAAAATTCAGAACTATTGATTTGATGACTAATTATTGAGTGGGTGGCCACCTCTTGACTTGGTGACAACCATTATCTTTTTGTCTGAACAAAACGTCATTGTTAACGTCAGAATTTGAACAGATAGTCCTCATGAAAGTTTTGGGCATTTGTCTCAGCTTTCCAACAAAATAAGAATGAGCTTATTTGAACTTCTAGAACTCGAGATATGGGCTGAACACTGAACAGTATCTGGGCTGCAGGACAGATTCTGACTTCTCTTTTGTTGCTACAATTTAAACTTGAAAATGGTCTTTTTGAATCTTAGACTCTTCATAAAAAATTTAGGCTTATTTTTTAGCTTTCCATCCATATAAACCAGACCTAAATCCATCTTCTACAACTCCATTTATGATCCAATAACCAAATGATGTTCCAGTTTGAATTGAACCAACATCTCTTTTTTAAGCTTAGCCCTCTCTTTGATTAATTTTATTCATGTTCAAAAGGGGCTTGTAGGGGATCATCCAGACATTACATAAACATTGGAATAAAAAGATTCAAATATGATAGTTTTGACCTTTTACTACTGTATTGGCCATAACTTGATCTAAATAATGAATTTTGATGCAATTTTAGTTGCATTTAAAAGTAGACATCTATATATTTCTAGTGATCTATGGTAGACCTTATAGTTCTTCAAAACAAGGAAGAACCATTCATTTGAAGTTGGGCTTTGATTCTTCCAATAGATTACGAAATTCAATTTTGGTCTTGTTTTAATTAGTTGAGTTATTATTCATTATTTTATAGTTTATTTTAGGGACTGTGACATATAAGGGTTTATTTGGGTTATTTTTTATTTTATTATTTTAGTTATTTTGGGCTTATAATATGTTAAGTCCTATATATCAAGTTCAAGTCCATTAAGTCAAATTAAGGTTAACTTTCTACTATATAAACCAATTGTTAACATTATTTTTTAGTTTATGAAATTCTCTCTAAAGTTGTCATATATTGTTTGCTTTGTTTCTTTTTGTGTGGTTAAGTAATTCTCATACTAAGTTCCTGATTGAACTTGTAAACTCTTTGAAGAATTGATCAACTTTGGTGTGATTTATACTTCTCGCTTATGTCTTGTTATAGGTGTTATAACCCATTTTTAGGTTATTCTTCAAATTCACCTTTTTCTTTCCAAAATAAAATAAAGATTGGTATTTTGGCAAAAGCAAGCTAAAAGGATTTCACATGTAGAAAAAAAAAATCAAACTGCAATTTTGGATGGAATCGAGAGCCTAATTCTATTCTATTTTACCCAAAACTGGAGAGACAATGCAAATTCAAGGTCAACTTACATGATTATTGGACGAATCTGCATAAAAATTAAGTCTAAAGATATAATTAGATTTCTAATAGGCCAATTTGATTTAGTCATAGGACAAATTAAAATTTAATTATGTTTAAGAATTAATTTGTGTTTAATTGAAGGATATTCGGTGTAAGGACTTAATTACACTTTAAATAGGTCAAATTAATTTTATTAGGGGTTTAATTGGTGAAAAATTAAGTTTGAGAGCCTAATTTGGGCTTAATTAAGAAGATTGAAATGTTAGGAAACCAAAATTTTTAAAAAATCAATTGTTTGAAATCAGGGGTAAAATTGCAAGAAAATCAAAGTTTAAGGGTCAATTAAGGGCTAAATTGAAGAAATTCACAGCCAAAGACCATTTTGAACAAGGCATTGTACTCTAGGGTTTCAATTGGCTAAAATCAGGGGTGAAATTGAAGAGATTTGAAAGTTCAATGATCAATTAGGGGTTAAATTAAAGAAATCTAAAACCAAGAAACACAATGAAAAAGGCGCTGAAATCCGAGGCTGAAGTTGAAATTGAAGTTCGTTAGGAGCAAAATTGAATAAAATTAAAAGTTTAAAGACAATCGAGGTGTAATTGAGAGATATTATAAGTTGAAGAACTAAAATGAACTTTACCAAAACAACGTTGTTTTGGGTTAATTGTTCATCTTCTTATTCAGGTTTTCAGCCGAAAAGTTGCTCGAGTGACCTCCTTCCTAAGACATTTAATGCTTCATCTCTCTACCAAATTTGACAACTTGCACGCAAACGATGGCCTAACATCTGACTACACTTCAATGTAGTCTTTTTTGGCCGATTGACGCCACAACGGTTGTGGCACCACCCAAGTGGCCAACCCGACCAGCCCTTTCCTAACAAATTTGACAACCCATGATAGCCGCTTTAAACCAACAGTTGAGATCCTTCCAGGTCAAATCAAGGGCCAAGATTTGGTCTCATTAAAGATAAAATGTCATTTTTCCACCTCCTATAAATAGGGGCTGATTTCATGGTCTGAAAAGGGGGAAATCAGAAGCCAATGTTACAAAAAAACCAGCCCCTACCCCTGTTTTCCAACCTTTTTCTTCTCTGTCTCCTCCACTGCGATTTGCCAGCACGACCATCAGTCAACCACCTCACGTCAAGAGCAGCCACCACGAGCTTCCCTATCTCCTCTGCAAGCTTCTGCTTTTTCTTCCATAGCTGACGTCGACCACTATTTCTTCCACCAACTCCTTCTAAGCCATCGGCTAGACCTTCTCATCATGGCCACGACCTTCACGGTAGGCAACCTTTCCCTTTCTCCTCCTCCTCCTCCTCCTTCCTTTGTGGCCTCTACATGCAGAACTCATTTCTGCATAAAGTGACTAATTAATTAACATGGTCGCTGGGCTGGGTCAGCGACCGCATGGGCCGTGGGCTAGACCTGTTCCAACCCGCACCATATGGCTGGGCCGGGTCCTGCCCACCATAAAAAAAAAAGACAAGAAGAGACTAGGTCAGGCTGGACCCATTTCAGCCTAGCCCATATATATATATATATATAAAATTAGACGCTAAAATTTGGACTTTAGAACAATTAGGATTTCACCCAATAAGATAGAGATTCTCTCATGAAGGGAGATCTGCCTTGGACCTTAGAAAAAGATCAACAAATAGAAACTTGACCTAGAAAAACAATCAAATAACAATGCAGTTTATCTCATGTAAAGTGTACTCGGGGTGATGCGTGAAGCCCTTGCATAACCAGTCCCTTACTCAGATTCTCGCAGACCATAAGTTTCCTAAGTGGCAACTCTTGAATCTTAGTCATAATTTTATGATTAAACCCAAAACCCTTTTCTTTTCCTAACAACACCTCTTAGGAGGCTTCAGTGCGCCATTCGACATCGCCCTGCGACAAGATGGTGACTCCACTGTGGAAAGCCTTGTCTGGTTGGACTAAACTTTGCTTGTTTGATTGTTCATTTGTTTTGGTCTATCTAATTTTAGCAAGCACTTTCATTGCTTTAACATTTTTTTTCATTTTCATGCATAAGTACATCAGGTATGGATTAATGCCCTCATGCATTTTAATTTCACGAATAAATCCATTTTTAGATTAGGTGGGGAGTAGTTGTCTGCCTCTTGACTTTTAGTCGGGGTTTAGATTCTTGAAACATCTAACTATGAACTGAGTGTTTACTCAATAATGGCGGTCACATTGTACCTCAACCATTCCTTATAAACCCTTATACTAGTTTCACATAAGGTAGTCACTAGGTAGTTCATAGACCTTTTTTAGACCAGGTAGAAAGCTTACCCCTCATGTAATGGCTTAGAACATTCCCTTAGGGTATGAACTCCCTAATAATTCAATTTGCATCATGGCAGACCTTATTAATAATCTTGAACTCTATAGGATTTTCTAAGCTAAAACCATGACTTTTCTAAAAAGAGTATGCGATGACTAGACTATGGGTTTTCGTCATCCATACCTGATATGCATATACGCATATTTGCATCCATAAACATACATTCATTCCTTGTAAATAACATATATACATGCATTAGGTTGAAATATAGGTCCCCAAAGAGTCTGCAACACCCGACTTCGACTAAGAAATATAGAAGATGAAGAGTGTGCTCATCGTGACACTCATTTCCAATAAGAGTTGAAGTCTCTGAAAGTTAGTGTGGCTCGCTTCACTAGCTTATTTGAGCAAGCACTTAGAAATTCCTTTAGTGAAGGTCCTTCTAACCAACCCGTCACTTTTATTCAGACCCCAACAACAACTCAGCCCAAAGAAATAATGGGTTAACAAGGTCAGGAGCCCCAACACAATCCAACATTTGTGTAGTCTGCAGCACCATTAATGGCCCTTGCAGTTATAAATGTATTTACTAATGAGTCCCACAAGACCAAGTCATTCGATGACATTGATCAAGATAGCATGGCAGCACTAGAAGCCAGAATTATGGCTATTGAAGGGGTAGGCTTGTATGACCCAGTACAGGCTGTAGAGATGTGTCTAGTACCAAAGAAATTTCAAGTTCCTAAATTCATCAAATACACCGGAACATAATGCCACATTACCCATCTCAAATCATACTACAACACAATGCCCCGGATCTTGGTGTTGATGAGAAGCTACCGATGCACTTTTTCCAAGATAGTTTGAGTGGAGTGACATTGAGTTGGTACATGAACTAAACAACACCAAGATCTACAGATGGAAAGATCTAGTAAATGCTCTCGTCAAGAAATATAAGTACAATATGGACATTGCTCTCGATATAACTAGCTTGTCCAATATGGAGAAAAGGAACAAGAAAAGCATAAGGGAGTACGCTTAAAGATGGAGAAATCTAACTGTATAGGTGTATCCTTCACTTTTGGACAAAGAGATGGTCACTCTATTTGCCAACACGCTCAAGGCGTCGTACTATAAGCATGTGATGGGTAGTTTGACCCAAAAATTCTCTGACGTTATGGTAGTAGTTGAGCGTATCGAACAAAGAGTCATGGGTGTTATAATTTCTATGCCTACTAGGTAAAAGGGCTTCAAAGAAAAAAAGGAAGGAGGTTGACCATGTTGAATGTGACTATAAGGGTAGGAAAAACCAATTTCAAAACTACCACACTCCATCCCAAATTGCCAACATCATTTTCAACCTTTCATTTCCTACTAGAAAACCTCAAATAAACCAAACTAAGAGTTTTTAAAAAGTCTAGGAATAACAACCATCATTACCACTACCCCTAAATGAGATGTATCAGAAGCTACTAAGCATTGAACATATAGCTCTCAAACCCCTAACACCTCCGCAACCACTTTACCCTAATCGGTACAAACGTGACCTCACTTACGAGTACCATGCTGGCGTTGTAGGGCATAACATTCATACCTGCAGTGCCTTCAAGAAGAAGCTCATTCAGTTGATTAAAGCTAGATGGGTAACATTCAAAGAAACTCTAAACGTGAGTATAGATCCTCTACCCAATCATGCTTCAAGTAGTGGATCAATAAATACACTAGAGGCGGAATGCCTGAGAAATTTAAAAGCACCAATGGTAAGAGTAGGGTGTGAAAAAGGCAGGATGAATTCTTGAGGGACTTGAATTTAAAAGGGTATCCATAGAGGATGAATTTCTACCGTAGTTTTTTGTCCACACTGTGGATGAGATCCCTGCAAGAGCTTTCATAAAAAGGCTAGCCAGAGGGGAAGTGTTCCAAAATCAGAAGATTGAACCTGCCTCTATTATTGCTTTTTGTTTGATCATGTCTATTTTGACCTCTTTTAGTCTTGTTGGCAACTTGGCTCATAATGCCACAAGATTTTCTTTATCAAATGAGCCTTTCCTTTTAATAAGATCATGTGTTTTTTTTATGTTTATGATGTGCTTTCATTTTTGTTGTTTCATGCAAATAACACATCTACACAAGCATACCATTCACTCACAAAACCACTGCACCAAGAATTATTTGGTATGTTTCCCTTTCTTAAAAAACTATGCATGATCTCATGTTTTCACATGGATTTTTAGGAAATCAAGGTCTCAATACAAAAAGCAAAAGCCAAATTGGTGTTTGTTCTAACAGATAAGTTTTGGAAATTCAAATGATATCTTAGAAAGGTGATCATACACTTAGAAAAAACCCGAAGAACAACCTGAACACCATGAGATGACTTCAAAGCTGAGTTTTAGCTGAATGGATAATGAGAAACCATTTTGCATATTCACATGAAAAAAAAGCAAAGCTTACCGATTCTGAATACATGTGTTTGAAATGAGGAAATGACAGCTTTGATAGTCCTTTCACAATACTAAAAAATCCCTTAGAGTCCTCTTTTGAACCTAATACGTTTTTCTTAAAAAATAATCTTGGCTAGGATCACACCCTACACTATGAGAAAAGTACAAGAAATATGCAAAACAATTCCTCAATAATTAAAAGTGCCTAAACAAAGCTGAAGAGCATGAAAGAATCTAAAGGGTCCAAAAGTTTTGATCATACCATAAAAATAACTAATACGATGATACTCCAAACCAAATGAAGAAAACAAAGAGAAAAAGCCCAATCTCGATACTAAGGGGCATTATGAACCATTTTGTAAATCAATTTAACAAACAAAAAGGTCTAGAAACAAACACTAGTGATTCTTAGTCTTGAAATCCCTTTAACATCTTTTAAGCATACAAATATCTTTTTACTTCATAACCAGAGTCTAAGCCTACGTTACGTGCCCAATCAAGCCCTTTTTGATCAAAGCCAGACAATCTAGATCAGTAAGCAATGCTTTCTCATGCGAAACAAGCTCCATTATTCATACAAATAAAATGAATGCTTTGAAGAATGGTTCTCTGAAACCCTCAAATTGAAGCTTGAACCCCTTTGACCAATAAAATGTCACTTCACATTTTCACCAAAAGCAAAAAATAAAAATAAAAATTCAACACTTATGAAGACCTATCCATAGGAATCACTTGAATTTCTTTAGAATAAGTTTGCTTTAAACTGAAGTCAAAATGATTTTTGTGTTTGGAATAGCTTTGAAATTCCAAAAATTCTCCATAAAAATAACTTGTTGTAAATAACCAAATCTTCTTTCGCATAGTCTCGTCCCCAAAAACCCCTAAATTAAACACTTAGGGGCAGATTAGGCTAGGGGCCATTCCAGAAAACACATAATAGGGTTGGCTCCACAATTCCTTTTATAAAAAAACATAAAATATAAGGCAGAGCTGATGACTTTTGAGATGAAGGTTTGTAAGTATGCTGATGTTATGCCCCTCTTAAAGGTTAAGATCACAAACTTGTGACTCAAGTAAGTAAGAGTGAAAAAACCATTAAAGCTTACTACAGAGACTCAAACTTTCAAGAAAGAGGAAAGTCAATGAAGAAAAGAGACTTATATTTCTCATGTACGTATGCATGTATATTGATCATAATGCATTATCCCTTTCTCTTTTGAGTGCGCTTTTGAGCCCTCACTTCGAATATTTTTAGAAGGATTGACCATTTCTTGATCTAGTGAATCTGTTATCACCATTCCTTTTTCTTCTTTACAAAGCTTACTATCTAAAGTCTCTTACGAGACTTTTTATCATAAGCATTGTAAAGAGGGGGCAACTGTCATAAGCTATTTTTGGGTTATACCCATTCACCTTTTTCTTTCCAAATAAAAATCAAAAAATAAAACAAACACTAGCATTTTGGAAAAAACAAGCTGGGAGGATTTCACATGTAGAAAAAAAATCAAACTGCAAATTCAAAGTCAAGTTACGTGATTATTGGACGAATCTGCATAAAAAATAAGCCTAAAGACATAATTAGATTTTTAATAGGCCAATTTGATATAATCATGGGCCAAATTAAAGTTTAATTATGTTTGAGAATTAATTTGGGTCCAATTGAAGGATTTAATTAGATGTAAGGACTTAATTATACTTTAAATGGGTCAAATTAATTTTATTAGGGACTTAATTGGTGAAATATTAAGTTTGGGAGCCTAATTTGGGCTTCATTAAAAAGATTGAAATTTTAGGAGATCAAATTAATTTTTACCAAGTCAATTATTTGAAATCACGGGTAAAATTGTATGAAAAAGGACCGTTTTGAAATTAAAGGCTAAATTGAAGAAATTCACAGCTAAGAACCATTTTGAAAAAGGCGCCGAACTCTGTGACCCAATTGGATAAAATCATGGGTGAAATTTAAGAGATTTGAAAATTTAATGGTTAATTAAGGGTTAAATTGAAGAAATTCAAAACCAAGGACAAAAAAAGAAGGTGCTAAAATTCGGAGCTGAAATTGAAGTTTGTCAGGGGGAATTGAACAAAATTAAAAGTTTGAAGATAATCAGAGGTGTAATTGAGAGAAATTATAACTCGAAGGACTAAAATGAACTTTACCAAAACGACGCCGTTTTGGGTTAACTGTTTATCTTCTTCTTCAGGTTTTCACCTGAAAAACTGCTTTTGTGGCCTCCTTCCCATGGCATTTAATGCTTCATCTCTCCTTCAAATTTGACAAAACTTCTTTTTTGACCGATTGACGCCAAAACAGCTGTTTCCTGTAACAAATCTGATAGCCCATGATAACCACTTTGAACCAACGGTTGGGATCCTTCTGGGTTGGAATCAAGGGCCAAGATTTGGCAACATTATGGACAAAATGTCCCTCTTCCACCCCTTATAAATGGGTGGATTTCATGGTCTAAAATGGGGAAAATCAAAAGCTAAAGTTTGAAAAAAATCGACCCCTACCCCTATTTGCTAGCCGTTTTCTTCTCTCTACCGCTGATCTTAGCCGCTTCTCCTCCTCCTCAATTGTTGTGTCCTCACTCACCACGACCTCAGAATCACCAAGAGTTGCCAACACGACCACCAGCCGGCCATCTCACATTGGGAGCAGCCACCACGAGCTTCCCTTTTCCTTTACAAGCTTCTACTTCTTCCTCTCACAGCTAACATCGGCCGCCATTTCTTCCACCAACGCCTCCTGAGTCACCGCACAGACCTCCTTATCACAGCCACGACCCAAGGCGCTTTGGTCCAGAAAGGTTTCCATACCCAAGATGTTTGGACCTAACCAGTTGCCAGACCCAAGGCGCCTAGACTAAACACCAACCACGTCCAAAGTGCTTGGACTTGGCGGGCTAGAAGTCTAAATTAACATGGGTCTTGAATGTTTGTCAGACTCAAGCTAACATGGGTCAGGCATGTTTGTCAAATCTAAGTGCCTGGATTACCAGGCCCGCAAGCACCTGGCATGGTCATCTATCTAATTGATGCTATAAAAAGGCCCTACAAGCTCTCCATTTATCGTCACACAAATATTAATTCAAAGTCGGAAAAAAAAAATACTGCCAAGTAACTTGATATAAGAATGGGAAAGCTAGCAATCCAGCTCCTCGTTTTAATTCAGTCGTTCTTGTTTCGCGTACCCCCCTGATAACATCTCAATAAACTAGCATAATATATTTCATAGCTGGCTACTACTACATTTTAAATTAATATTGGTTTTTTTTTATCTAAAAGCATTCAAGGACAGTGCGTTTAGTTTCTTGAACAAAAAACAAAAAAAGTTATACAAATTATTGTTTTTCAAATTAAACTAATCGGGGAAACAATTCTTTACTTGTATTAGTTACTAAGTACTTGTCAAAAATACAAATAATTTATATTTACAAGTTTGTTCTTTTAACATTCATTGTGGGCGTTGGATGAGAAAGATTTTGATTATGATTCAAATGGTGGGAAGGGACCTGGTTAACGGGGTGCTTGTAGCAATGGATACAAGTGTTAAATAATATTTATGTAGTCTTATTTATTAAGGGTAGAATAATACTTTCAGTTTGACCTATATATATTTTATTTGTAAATAAGTTAAGACTCAGCATTCATAATATACAGATTATTCAGAATTCTAGCCTCCTTTCTCTATTTGATATCAATTAATTTAACATGATATCAGAACTGGTTTTATGGAACGAAGCTTAATCCCAAATACAAGTTCGCGGATCCAACTCTGCAATTATTTTGGAGTGAGATTTTGTCTTCCGCTTCTGCAAAATTTGGTATTTCGTCAATTTCTGCAATTATTTTGATATTTCATCTTCCCTTCAGCTTTTGCAATTTGGTATTTCCGTTCAGTTTCTGCAAATTTGTTTTGTATTTTGGAGTAATCGTATAATTTTGAGAAGATATTTGTTTAGTTTCTGCAATCTCTGTTAAGTTTTTGCAATTTGATATTTTGTTTTCCGCTGCTTTTGCATTCTGGTTCTCTGTGATTGTTAATTATGGCTACTAAAAGAGATGATTCGCTTCAGTCTGTGAGTGTGAGGTTGGATGGGAAGAACTATTCGTATTGGAGCTATGTAATGAGAAATTTTCTTAAGGGTAAGAAGGTGTGGGGATATGTGAGTGGAACTTATGTGGTACCTAAGAATACTGAAGAAGGAGATACTGCTTTGATAGATACATGGGAAGCAAACAATGCAAAGATCATTACTTGGATCAACAATTCTGTTGAGCATTCTATAGGTACACAGTTGGCAAAGTATGAGACAGCAAAGGAGGTTTGGGATCATCTGCAACGGTTATTCACGTAATCAAATTTTACAAAACAGTATCAGTTAGAGAATGACATACGAGCTTTTCACCAGAAGAATATGAGTATTCAGGAGTTCTATTCTGCCATGACAGATCTTTGGGATCAATTGGCTCTTACAGAATCGGCAGAATTAAAAGCATATGGTGCTTATATTGAACGTAGAGAGCAGCAACGATTGGTACAATTTTTAACAGCACTTCGTAGTGATTTCGAAGGACTTAAAGGTTCAATTCTGCATCGTTCTCCATTGCCTTCTGTTGTCAGTGAGTTATTGGTTGAAGAAATACGTCTTCAGTCTTATTCTGAAAAGGGAATTCTTTCTGCTTCAAATCCTTCTGTACTAGCAGTACCTTTTAAGCCATTCTATAATCATTAGAACAAGCCTTACACAAGGGTTGGCTTCGGTGAGTGCAGTTTCTATAAGCAGAAAGGTCATTGGAAGGCTCAGTGTCCTAAGTTGAGACAGCAAAATCAAGCTTGGAAGTCTGGCAGTCAGTCACAATCTAATGCTTATCGATCACCTCAAGGTTATAAACCACCACACCACAATACTGCAGCAATAGCTTCCCCAGGCTCTATTATCGATCCTAATACTTTGGCTGAGCAATTTCAGAAGTTTCTCTCCTTGCAGCCACAAGCAACGTCCGCTTTTTCCATAGGTCAGTTGCCTCATAGTTCCTCAGGTATGTCACACTCTGAATGGGTCTTGGATTCTGGTGCTTCCTATCATATGTCTCCAGATTCCTCATCTTTTACCTCAGTGTCCCCTTTGTCCACCATTCCTGTTATGACTGCTGATGGCACTCCTATGCCCTTAGCAGATGTTGGTTCTGTTGTCACACCTCACTTGTTTCTTCTTAATGTTTATCTTATTCCAAAACTCAAATTGAATCTTGCGTCTGTTGGTCAAATATGTGATTCTGGTGATTATTTAGTCATGTTTTCTGGTTCTTTTTGTTATGTACAGGATCTGCAGTCTCAGAAGCTGATTGGGACAGGCCGTAGGGAGAATGGGCTATATATTTTGGATGAGTTAAAAGTGTCAGTTGCTGCTGCTGCTACTACTGCTGATTTGTCTTCCTTTCGTTTAAGTCTTTCATCTTCTAGTTTTTATTTATGGCATTCCCGTCTAGGTCATGTTTCATCTTCTCGTTTGAGATTTTTGGCATCCATAGGAGCTTTAGGAAATTTGAAAACTTGTAACATTTCTGATTGTAGTGGATTTAAACTGGCAAAATTTTCTGCTTTACGTTTTAATCGAAGTATTTCTGTTTCATCTTCACCATTTGATTTGATTCATTCTGATGCATGGGGACCTTCTCCTGTTTCCACAAAAGGAGAGTCTCGATAT
>Ga0325405_1003829_pt1 | contig 15444 bp, 9 predicted proteins | sample PopdelMetagenome_21_FD_205663 | JGI IMG/M metagenome (GOLD analysis project Ga0325405, IMG submission 205663) | Populus deltoides microbial communities from Bellville, Georgia, United States - Xylem-Control-R2 | ecosystem: Host-associated > Plants > Phyllosphere > Stem > Wood/Secondary xylem... | reverse complement strand
AAATGATTAGCTTCGGCTAATAGAATCGTAAGTGGATGACCAGGATGAGCAAATGATTAGCTTCAGCTAATGGCATCCTAAGTGGATGACCATAATGAATAAACGATTGGCTTTGGCTACTAGCATCCTAAGAGAATAGTCGGATTCAAGAGTTATGAGTTAGTTTGGAGAATTGATGCGTTCATGTATACTATGTTTTGTATATACCAAATATATCAAAGAACTACGATTTTTATGGTTTAAACAGAGAATAATGTTAGTTCGGCTAATAGTATTTAAGATGGATGACGGGGTTTGAGTATTGTAATTATTCTCGGTAATTGATAAATTATTAATGGTGGTATTTATATAAGTAAGGAGAAATGAAAGAATTATGCTCTTTTGGTCCATGAATGAAATGTAACGTTAATATTGCTTTATTATGTTTTCTTAAATTGCGTATAATGCTTGAAATTACCTTGTGCTGTAACAGGGACATCATACCAACATGGTGCATAAGGAGATCTATTTCGTGGCTCTTACATTTTGAAAAGAAGATATATTCGCATGTTAAGGGTGATATGAGTTTTGTATAAACAAACATGTTAATCACTCAATTAGTCGTCTGGCCCTTTTTGTAAAGACTAGTAATGAAAATTTGAAATGGAACACGAATGTGAATGTGCGGACATGTTGATATGATGTTTATAAATATACATATGAGGTATTCATCTTATGAGAATGTCATGTTATGAAATTACATGAGGTCAGGATAACAAAAGTACTAATTGTGTAACTTGTTGTTCGACACTCTTGTATGAACTCGTGATGTTAATGAGAGTAGAACAAGAATGTGAATTTGTGAGTATGTCAATATGATATAATGTAAACTTATGATTATGAAAATATAATATTATGGGCATGTGTATTGAGAATCCATTTAATGAGAATGTTGATTTGCATTATCCTATATGGATTGTGTCTTGTTAATGAATGGAATGCAATTATAAATCTGCAGAATGATATGGTGAAAAAAATCCAGAACCTAACGATTAAAAAAACAAATTCCATCGATTTTGGCCTTGAAAAAGTCAGGTCATTAAAGGCTGTTACCCTAGATTTCAGACAAAAAGGAAAGGGAAGAAAACTTGAAAATGGAAGAGGTAGTGTTCTTGCACCTTAACTCATGAAATCTTGACTAAATGGACAGACCTATATAGAACAAAAGATGAATGAACACATGCACAGACCCTTACTCAAGAAACATGAACGATTTTGAATGCATGAACCTAAGGATGGGCCGACCATGGTGAGGGCTGGACATAATATGAATTAGAGTGACAAAATGCATGGATGAGATGATCTTGTGAGACTTCTAGGAACATTTTTGAATAAAAAACAGAATCATACTTGTGTTGATGATGTAAATTCTGCATATTTGATTGATGAAATTATATGGAAACGTGGTGGAATGATGTTAAGTGCAAATTGTGTTATTAATAAACCTTGAAAGCATTCTACAACTGATATAGGAACCACAACATATAATGCTTCAATTTTGTTTGTTTGATGAACAAACATGTGTAATCGTGAATCAAAAGAATGAATTGTGATTATGATTATACTTGTGAGAAATATGATGATTTGGATGGTAGCTAAGTGTATTGGGCAGCAATGTTCAGCTATAAGGATTGAGGGAACAATGAGAGAATTCGTCGTGATGAACACCTTAAGGAAATTAAGTCCGTGATCGAAAATGAACACTTGTGAATTATGAAATTGCTAGTGGTGGTGTTGATGTATTACCATAATGCAAGTGAAAAAATGGAATGAATGAATTCAGAAAACCTTGCTAAATGAACTTGTGTTGTCCGCAACGAACTAGTGTTCGCTGCCACAAACTATGTTGTATGCAGTGAATCAGCATTCGCTGTCGAAGTTGTGTTGTTTGTAGCGAACTAGTGTTCGTTGCCGCAAATTGTGTTGTATGCAGCGAAATAGTATTCGATGTTGGCCACACAATTCGGCAGCGAAAACTAGTTCGCTACAGGCCACTCAATTTGATAAAGAAAACTGTTTCGCAACACACACACTTTCGGCAGCGAATCACAAATTCGCTGTAGACAACACACTTCCAACAACAAATGCTAATTCATTGCAGCAAACACACTTTTGGTAGCAAATGCTAATTCGTTGTAGAAAACACACCTTCGACAGCGAATGCTAATTCGCTGCAAATGACATGATCAAAAGATTGATATCTTATCCCAAGTGCATGAGTGTCAAAGTAATAAATAACTCGGTAAGACCGGGGTCGAACCACAAGGAGGTCAACTATATAAACTACAAATAATAAATGAAAAGTAATTGAAGAAAACTTTGAGATGTGATAATGATGTAAGGATTTAAACAAAGATAAAACAATTGTCAAGGTTAGAGGATCCACTAATGGTATTCCAAATAAGTGTAATATAAACTCTTTTTATTACTTAACTAGAAAGCACGCATAAAGGAGGTTCCAATCAGATTATAAATTATTAACATGATCATATTAATTATCTTATTTGAGTAATGTAAATACTTGTAAATATTGTCAAGTATTCATGATGATAACTTATGTCAACAACAAATCAAGTTCCTTTCATAGCATAGGTGTCAGTTATACCATACAGTTGGCTATGAAAGGATCAAGTATTTGTTGTACCAAAAGTTGTATAACACAAATCTAGATTAACCATTTAACAAGTAAGGTATTAAGAGTGAGTACGATAACAATTATAAACATGTTTATATCAAACATTAAAGTCCATGTTGAGTTTATACTATACTTATTCTTACACCATTAGTGTAACCTTTTCACCTGGACAAAATTAACTTAGTTAAACATAATGAAGAAGAAAAACATAAATAAACAACATAAGAACATAAATATGATATAAGTTAACTAAGTATAGTAAAGGAAATGAAAAACATAAATAAAAGATTAATGAAAATATAACATGAAATAAAACTTGAACATTACAAAATACAAAGAAAGAGAGCAAGAGCAAGATCTTGATTTGAAAACCAAGATGCTTAAATATATGGTAAATGCCTCCTTTTATAGGCTAAAATTTGGAACTATTGATTTGATAACTAATTATTGAGTGGGTGGCCACCTCTTGACTTGGTGGCTAGCTATTGACTTATTGGTTGGACAAAATATCATTGCTAACATCAGAATTTGAACAAATAATCTTCATGAAATTTCTGTTGAATTGAACCAATATCTCTTCTCTAAGCTTAGCCCTTTCTTTGTCTTCTCAATTTTAATAGTTAAACAAATCAATCAATCATTTGAATTGTGAAACATGCCTACATTTAAAATGAGCATTTACCATAAATTAAAGATATCTTATATTATCAAACTTGTTATTATAAAACATACTTAAGTTAAGGAATTTACTGAGACTTTAAATGCAATACGATGATATTAAAACCTTAATAAAAATGTACTTTTAAGTACTAATTAGCAAACAACTCAATTTCAACATGAATCACAAATTCATTGCAGAACACACACTTTCAACAGCGAACGCTGATTCACTGCAGCTGACAAACTTTCAGCATAGAACGTTAATTCGCTACAGAACACACATTTTCGACAGCAAACGTTGATTTGTTGCAGCCGACACACTTTCAGTAGCGAATGTTAATTCACTGCAGACAACTCAATCTCAATTTCGGCAGCAAATCACAAGTTTGCTGCAAAACACACTCTTTCGCCAACAAATGCTGATTCGTTGCAGACAACTCAATTTCGGTAGCGAAAGCTGATTTGCTATAAACAACATAATTTCAACAGCGAATACTATTTCGCTACAGATAACAGAACTTCAGCAACAAACGCTGATTCGCTGTAGACAATGCACTTTCAGCAAAGAACACGAGTTCGTTGCAGACAACGTAATTTCAGCAGTGAAAGCTAATTCGTTGCAGACAACACGTAGATAATAGAACTTCGACAACGAACGCTGATTCGTTGCAGACAATGCACTTTCGGTAAAGAACACGAGTTCTTTGTAGACAATACAATTTCGAGAGCGAAAGCTGATTTGCTGTAAACAACACAATTTTGGTAGCAAATACTATTTCGCTGCAAACAACAGAACTTCGGTAGCGAATGTTGATTCCCTAAAAACAACGCACTTTCATGAGTGGACTCGAGTTCGTTTTAGACAGCACAATTTCAGCAGCGAACGTTGATTCGCTGCAGACAACACACTTTGTGGCAGCGAACACTAGTTCGCTGCGGACAACACAAGTTCATTTAGCAATGTTTTCTGAATTCATTCATTCCATGTTTTCACTTGCATTATGGTAATACATCAACACCACCACTAGCAATTTCATAATTCACAAGTGTTCATTCTCGGTCACGGACTTAATTCCCTTAAGGTGTTTGTCACGACGAATTCTCTCATTGTTCCCTCAATCCTTATGGCCGGACATTGCTGCCCAATACACTTAGCTACACATGCAAATCATCATAGTTCTCACAAGTATAATCACAATCACAATTCACAATTCATTCTCTTAATTCACAATTACACATGTTTGTTCATCAAACAAACAAAACCAAAGCATTATATGGTGTGGTTCCTGTTTCAGCTGCAGCATGCTTTCAAGGTTCATTAATAACACAATTTGCACTTAACATCATTCCACCACCTTTCCATATAATTTCATCAATCAAATATGCAGAATTTACATCATCAACACAAGTATGATTCTGTTTTTTATTCAAAAAGTTCCTAGAAGTCTCACAAGATCATCATCCATGCATTCAAAATCGTTCATGTTTCTTGAGTAAGGGTATGTGCATGTGTTCATTCATCTTTTGTTCTATATAGGTCTGTCCATTTAGTCAAGATTCCTTGAGTTAAGGTGCAAGAACACCATCCCTTCCATTTTGGAGTTTTCTTCCCTTTCCTTTTTGTCTGAAATCTGAGGTAACATCTAGCCAAGAGAAGGATATTTGTCTTACCTCACATTTTTAGACAGTTGTTTGAGCAGGTCTTGGTGGTATGGTTCTTCCCTCAAGTCTTGATTTTCTACTCTTCTTCATCTGCCGGTTGTTTCCAGCCGGCCCCAGGCTCCATTTTTTTCTATGATCTCGGCTATTCAACCTTCCTTCTCCCTCTCCCTCTCCCTTCTCTTTCATGCCTAAGGAGGGCACATGCAACTGGGGCTTGGTCAAGTTTTTATTTTGGAAAGGGGGAAGAGAAGAAGGGGCATACAGTTGGGCACATACAATAGAGTTGTTGAGCTCTTTTTGGGAAGGGGGAAATAACAAGAGCATGTAGTTCATTTTGGGAAGAATGAAGAGTCACCCTTTCTCTGTCTTTGAATTTATATCCCCCAAAGTGTGTTGGGGTGTTTGGGCGCTGGACCAAGGCTGTCATTATCCCCCTTTTGGGTTATCTTGGGCTGGTTTCTTTTCCCATCCTCCTCTAGGATAGGCCGGTCCAACTCTAATTTTTGGCGTCGTTGTCAATTCAGAAATTAACAGCCAACTGTGCCGCTACTGAATTAGAAATCGATAGCCAAAAATTATGTTGCTGCTGATTTAGAAATTGACAACCAAAAACTTTGCCGTTGCCGATTCAGAAATCGGCCGCAAAACTGCATCGTTGCCAATTCAGAAATCGGCAGCCAAAAACTTTGCCACTGCCGATTCAGAAATCGACAACCAACTAGGCCACTACCGATTCAGAAATCAGCAGCTAAAAACTGTGTCGTTGTGATTCAAAAATCGACAGCGATGGTGGAGTCACTTCGGCTTTACTTCTCTCTTTTTTTTTGTGTTTACACACATGCTCATAATTTTAAGGTAAATAGTGAATTATTGGACTAGTTCATCTATTAAGGTATGACTTGTATCGTTTAGCTCATTAGCCATGTTTGACATTGTCCTCAAATGTTTTTTCATGATATGTATGGGTTTCCTTTTACAAGTGTCAAATTTAATAGTGAATCATCTAAGTTTGGTCAAATATGTACCTCAAAACTTCCTTTTCATCTCATCCACATGTCCTTTACATTGTCGTACCTTAAGAACTCCCATATGATATTGTTATCTGTTCTACTTAGCAACATAATATGAGTGATATGATTCTTTTTTTTTTTCTAGGGTCACAAGCCTCACGGTCCCTTTTATGTTAGGACTATGATACCACTTTTTAACTATTGAATAAAAACATTTAGAGCCTATAAAGCCTTGTGCTCTTTAAGAACATATTGGGTTTTCATATTTCAAATTTCATAATTATTTTTTTAATTTTCACCTTTTTTTAAGCTTGATCACAACATTTTTCAAAGCAGTTTCCATTTCAAATTTAATATTTTTTAATTTGTAGACAAAAACAGAAGTTAAATTGGGTCTCACTTAAGTTTTGACCAGGTCGCGGGTTACCCAAGTTGATTGAGTCAACTCCTAACTTAGTTCGACATGAATCCTAGCCTACACTAGGTCTCACTTTAGTTGGTTACAAGGTTGATCCACTGAGAGGAACAAGATTTATAACTATGCTTTTTAGTTTTAGCAGTAGCAACAACAACAATAAACAAATAAACTAAAACATCTAACCATTTATATTGATAACTTGTAGCTTCTCTCACAATTCGTTGTTCACGTAACAATTTATAGCTATTTTTTCATCTTTAATCTTTGAAGTTTTTACTTTTTTTACATTTTTATCACCAAGTTTTTTTATCTTTTCAATTTAATCCTTTAAATTTATGTTATTTGTCATTTTATGCACTTAGAACTTTTTTTAATTCTCTATTACCTTTATGTTGTTTAGGCTTTCCATATTAAATTGACAATTTGTAAAACCCCGATTAAAACATTATGATATTAGTAAAATGCTAAAAATTTAACTTGACAATCAAAATAAATAAATAATAACATATGAATACTAAATTACTAGAGATGAAGATTTATGAATTTAAATCTTAAAGTATGGTAAGCCTTAGAAATAAACTGAAATGAGATACTCGATAAAAAATAAATAAATAGTCGAACAAAAAAACAAGGGTAGAATTGTAATTGAGTATAAGAGGAATATAAATAAAAACATGGCTTCCTAAAGAAGCCATGTTGGTCGACCATTTGTAGGATGAAGAGAGAAGAATTTAAGCAAATTCATAAGAAATCCTTGCTAAAGAACACCAAAAAGAGATAAATAAAAGGATTAAAAAGGGATTAGGAAGGGATTAAGCAATGAAATTGAAGAAAATCAAGGGTTATTTGGTTAAAAAAGGCTGGTTTTGAAGAAGAGAAGGGAAATAAGTGAGCAGAAAACTTATTTTTCTTGTTTCTGTCTTCTTAATTTATTGTGTTTAAGAAGTAGGGAACCTTGATTAGCTATGATTTTGAATTATTAATGAATAAGAAAATTCATGTATTTTGCTTATGAAAATGTTGTGAAAATTGGGTTTGAATGGAAGAATGGTTGAATGAAGTAGGCATGAAAAAAATTTGAGTATGTTGTTAATTGAATGCATTGAAGAACAAAAACTTGCCTCTCATCTTAATAAAGGTTTCAACCTAGAAGATGGAAGGAGGAATTGAAATTGTTTGGTATAATTGTTAAGTAAACCATGTGGAACTATATTGGTTAAATGCAAATGAGTTGGTAACACATTAATCTTGAAGGAATTGAGAACAAAAAAAAAAAGAAATTGAAAACTTTATATTAAGACCAATTAAACCTAAGATATTGGCCTTGGGATAGATAAAAAGAAAGAGGAATATATGGTTATAATGAATTGATGAGAATAAATGGAATTTTAGGGTTACCTAAAAATAATTGTTATGCTATTTAAAAGGTGAAAGGATTAAAGTATCTTATAAAAATATGGAAAATTATGGAATTTCTTTGATGTATAATGAAAATTGAGTGGAAAGTGAAAATAAGACCTTTGTATTGAGGATCCTAGTTTTGAAATGATTCTTTTGATGATGTAGGGGAAGTTGTAGAAGGTGCAAAACCAGTGGGGACTGTTAGACGATAGTAGACTTTGAGTAGGCACTTAACATCTCAATAGTTATTAATTATTATTTTAAAAGTCAATAGTGATTGTTTTTTTTTCTTGATATCAATGATTTTATAGAGTTTGTAATGATTAACAATTGTATGTTAATGAAAGAAATTATGATGAAAAGCAGAATAATTAGTATTCGAGTAAGATGCAAGATCAATTAATATCCAAATGGGATTACCGAAATTGTTGGCTTCCAACTAGGAATGCTAGAATAATTGGCATTAGAGTAAGATGTTGCATTGTTTAGTATCCAATTAGGATTACCAGAATTAACGACTTTCAAATGGGAATGCTAGAATAATTGGCATTTTAGTAAGATGCTGAATTGATTGGTATCCGATTAGGATTACCAGAATTAATGGCTTCCAAATGGGAAAATTGGAATAATTGGCATTCGAGTAAGATGTCAAATTGATTAGTATCCAATTAGAATTACTGGAAATTATTGGCTTTCAAATGAAAATGCCAGAATAAATGATAGTTACGAGGATTGTTGTAATTATGGGTAACCAAACAAGGGTTACAAGATCATTTTGTCTTAAAATGAATGACTGAACAAATTGACTATGACATAAAATAATCAATTTATAAAACCATTTGTGTACGATGGATCAATAGAAGAAGGAGAAATTAGTGCAAAAAGTTATTTAATTTATTGTTGAAATATTAGGTCGAAAAGGAATGTATTAGTAAAGGAAATGAATTCTTAAAAAAAAACAATTATTTAAGATTGAATAAAATTATAGTAAAGATTAACACTTTGTAATGCCAATTCTTATACCAGGTTCTTTTTCATGATCATCATGAATGAACTTTTATTATTGCTTTCTTGTTCTAGTTAATAGGAAAGGTATGCATGTAATATTGTAATTATGGATAATGTAATGTAACACTTTAAGTAATTCTTTTTGGTATGTAAACTAGAGCTTATGAGCTTTAATGTCTTTGCTAGAAAAGAACTTGAAATCAAAGTAGTGATTATCCTTTGTTTTATGTTCTTTCCTTATTATTTATTTAAATTCTTTTATTGTTTTATTAGTATGCTAAATTGATTATGTTAAAATGATGTGGTGAATTTCATGAGATTATTGATGAGATGAAAGTTCCAAATAAGTTGATTTAATGTTTGAGATTGGACTATAATGTAAATTGAGATATAAAAGATCACCAATGCATGAGAAGTAAATGTAGCACCTAGGGTTATGAAATGAATAAAAATAGAAATAACAAAAAGTATGATTATGTTCAAACAGTCGACTATTTGAATTTACAAATTGATTTGGACAACCATTTAACAAAGTGAAAAATTAAATTCACTATTGTCTTAAACAGTCGAGCAAACCAGTCGACTGTTTGATCAACTAGTATAAGAAGATTGAGGAATATAAGAGAACCAGTCGACCGTTAACACTGACAATAAAATGTCATAATAAAAAAATTGCCTTGTTCTTTTTTAGATTATCTTAATATAGGGATGTTACAGTTGGTATCAAAGCTTTGGTCTGATTCAATAGACTTGGAATCATGATTTGATGTTTGATGAGTATTAATTTGATTTCAGGATGGTCTGTCCAAGACAAGGTAGGAGAACATGCCCTTCTCTAAACATAAAAAGGATTCAAATTATGGATAGGAATAAGGCTCTTAAAGAGGATCATCTGGTTAATAAAGCTTTGTATTTGTCGATCGCTTCCATACAGTTAGGAAGAGGAGGGTTGGTGGGATACCAATATATGGATTCTTCATAAAGGGCCAAAGAAGTATGACCAGAGGGATCTGAGATTAGAGGTAGGGTAGCTAGCCCCCTTACCTATAACGCAAACAATTACGCCAGCACCACTTGAAAAAACTCCACATACTTGGAATAGATAGTTAGAGTTATAGTCGTAAGGTTGGGTGGAGCTGTTGGGTTTCTCGAAACACATAAAGACATCAGAAATGATAAATTTAAAATTTTCTTGGGAGTCCTTAGGATGTTTTTAGACAAATCTAAGGTTGTTTAAGGTTTATACAAAGATTATCTAACGATTAGATTTTCTTTTCGGCTTTGAATATTTGCTTCAAAGCTAGGTTGTCGTAAACCACAAGTCATTCAATTATCTAATCTCGAACTGTAATTCACATGAACCACCATGAGAAATCTCCTAAAATATTTTAGAAGAGATGGATTGTTGTACCTTATAGTGTTAACTTTTTTCTTTTGTATTTTACAAGTTTACGTATTGTACTCTATTCACTTTTTTCATCATAAAAAATAAAAGGCATATCACTCTCTTTATAGAAAAAACTTAAAAAACCTTATAAATAACAAAATATCAATTTGCTCCTTCAATAATATCACATATATTATTTTAGGCTAATTTTAGAAATTTATTCAATCAAATCCTTACTTGATTGTTTCTAGGTCTAGAATTGTAATCTCATGTATTAATTACATTCTAGTCCTCAATTTCTAAAATTTATTTATAATCAAGTCACACTTGATTAATCATCCCATTTTAATTTCTGACCAATGGTTATATGTGTGACCCATTAGGTTTCCTAATAAGTTGGCCCAAATATAAATCACAATTCTAAATAAAATAGGATTAAATAAATTAAACAAATTAATTTATTATTAATTCAACAATTGATTGATTTATATTTGAAGATTAAGTATAATGTCTAACAACATGTCATGATCCCCCAAATATTAAGAAAGTCATAAGTGATTTGACTTAACCTTTTAGTGACCAGTTTATTAGTGTAATTATTATCCCTTCATCAACAATATTATGATTTGGACATTATAGCATGAAATGTGTTTGTTCTATCAAATCGTGTTTGTTTTCAACACCATTGTCATTTATTATTTGAATAAGATTTAAAACTCTTTTCAAATGTAATTTTACCTTTTGCAATGATTTACAATCAATACTATTTGAGAACAGATGAAATATTTTCCCTAATTCACCTAGGGTGATGAATCCTCTCTTAATTACTTAAATACCTTTAATATAATTCATGTTATATCTAAAATTTGTCTATTTGTTACCCTTGATTAGGACTACATGTAGCAAGATCAAAACATAACACTCCCTATATAAAATAACTTAGTGATCTTAAGTCTTAAGATCACTTACACAATTATAAAGTGAGTCTTTCCATAGACACATATGATCTCTCTATATGAAATTCTAATAAGGGTAAGTTCAATGTACATGTCATCTAATAAACACCTACATATTAGTTCTAGGTATTTCTCATATCTCAATTTATAAGAACAATAGCTTCCTTTCATGAAGGAAAGAACATAATATGTCATAGTCTCAACAACTCTAACTAACATCTAATCTTAATAGAGCATTAACCATGGACATTTAGAAACAATGCTATGATATAATAAGAATTTCATAATTATAACAACTTTATAATTTTCTTTGTAAAGCATTTTTATCCCTAGAACTTTATCTTTACTTTAGACTCATTAATCAAATATTAGATTCATTAAATAAATATTTGATGAATATTAAAGATAAATAAGCCTTTTTTAATAAATTAAATATATATACATGAACAAAGTCAATGATATGTGTAACTAACTAATTGGCTACAGGGTATATACACTAACATGAGCATCCAATACTAACTCTAAGGAAGGGGTAGTTACCTTGGTACGATAGGCTAAAAATCTAAAAGAGATGTATTGTGAGCCCTATTGAGGAGAACATAATGCCAAGATAGATGTGCATTGATTAAAGAAAATCAAGAATATGATGAAGTAGATAGTAGTTCCCGATGACCTGTGGGTGGTCATGCCTCTCAATTCTTATCTAACAATGCCTTGACATGGTGAGAGATAGTGAAAGAAAGAATGACGTTTGAAGTTTTAACCTGGTGGAGTTTGATAGAGAATTTGAGAACAATCACTACTCGAGATATCATCAAAAGAATAAAGAACAAGAGTTCCTAGCCACAGATTTCAAGACCTTTTCTTGTTTGCTTTTGTTTATTTACCCACCAAGCATCATAAAATTAAGAGATTTAGGAATGATCTCCAACAGAAATTATAGATAGAATTGATTGCTTTGCCCTTTTAGATGGTCTGATATTTGGTTGAATCTATCTTATCTCTTTAAACTATGATTAATAGGGGATAGAAAGAATTGGGGAAAAAGAAAGAACCTATGATTTCTTCAATGAGACCTCCCCTCCCGAAGAAAGGAAAAGGAAGGACAATTTAATTAGCTCAAGAAAAGAGGTGGGAATTAGGGATCATGAAACACATTACGTGAATCTCCTTAGGGCTCTAAGGGAGGGTTCATAGGAGGGCAAGCACATCTTAGGGCAGGATCAATAACAGGGTCTACTGAATAGGGTCAGAGGACCATTACTTACCCCGAATATGTCAAGTACGAGCAAAACCACCTAAGAGATTATTCAACTTCCCTTATACTATGTTATATCTGTAGGCAAGAGGGACATCGTTGGAGGAAGTGTCCGAATTTGCATTCCACATGCTACCATTACGGGGAGACTAGGCATCATAGAAAGGAATGCCTATACACGAATAATGAGCAGAGTCAGGGACAAAGACAACTGACTCACAATCAACAACATTCAGTGACTATGAATAGGTCGAGTAGATCAACTTAGTTTGGGCTAGTGTAAATAGAGGAAGGCCTAGAGGATAGGGCAAGAGGACTCATAAAAGAGTTTTTCATGTGACTTAAAAGAAGGTCAAAGTTGTTTTTGATGTAGTGACAGGTACACTACTATTGAACTCACAATTTGTATATGCTCTAATTGAAACTAGTGCTACTTATTCCTTTGTATATACATGATACGATATAAGCAAGGTCAGATTCGGGTTTTGGAATAAAAATTCTTATTATCTAGTTTTACACTATTGAGCATAACTCTAAATCAAACTATTGCATTCCACATATTGGGGTAAACTTTCAGGTCAATTGGAGTTTGGAAAGGCCTTACTATATAAATCAAAACAGGTTATATGAATTTTGTTATTTACATTCTTTTAACTAGTGGACTTCCTATTTATCAATGATCATTTTCCTACAAGGATATGAAAGCTTGTTTTGTGAATTTCCTAGTTCTACAAGGATTTTCAATGGGTTGCAATATAATTTCCGACTATGGCAAAGATTCATTAATGTTTCAAAATCATTTTCTTATAATAATACCTTATTCATCCTAGCTACATAAGAAAAGAAGGGTTGGTGGTATTCAATGACAAACTGGTTAGCTTATGTTGGGGAGTCTCCTAATCCTGCAAGGGTGGTTAAAGGAAGGTAACAAGGATTTTCATGTTTTGAGAGGATTTTTTAAAGTTACAATTAATTATAATATATAAACAAGGAAATTAAACGGGAGGAAACTTCAACAATTAAATTTCCAACTTATTTTGGATATCTAAAGGTGGCAACAAAGACCCTAATGTTTCTAGGTTGAAAATATCATTCAAGACATTATTTATTCTAGGAAATTTATCTATCTTAGGTTATTTTGTGTGATAAATTTGTTTTTTATTATTATTTTCTTCATGTTTGAGCTTAATTAATACTTGGTTTTTAGCTAAGATCCGAAGCTTATTTGGAAAAGTGTTTTGTGCTTATTAGTATAGGTTTTGGGTCAATTTTGTAAGTGGGTCAATTTAGTCTACAATGGTAAATCTATTAAGGTTATTTTCTATGAGTATTTAAACTATTTGTAAGCCTAAGAGTTGATTTGATATCTGAGATTGGACTATAATGCAAATTGAGATATAAAAGATCATTAAAGCATTAGAAGTAAATGTTGCACCTAGGGTTATCAAATGAATAAAAATAGAAATAATAAAAAGTATGATCTTGTTCAAATTGGTTGATTATTTGACAAATTGAATAATTAAATTCACTACTGTCTCAAATGATTGATCAAATCGGTCAACCATTTGATCAACTGATATGAGGAGATTGAGGAATATAGGAGAACCGGTCGACCGAATGATTAGAGTAAATTAGATTGGTCGACTGTTAACGTTGACAGTAAACTTTCATAATAATAATAATAAATTACCTCGTTCTCTTTGAGATTAATGAAAAGGAATCAATGCAAGGATTATCCTAAGATAAGGGTGTTACATGATTAATTTTATGAAATAGATTTTTAGTTTACTATTAAAAAAATGGACAAATGAAGGACCAAAATTGATATAGAGAGAAACAATGTCGCCGCCCCCCTCTTTTTTTTCATGGGAAAAACATTCAAAAATATAATTTAATCCCTTAAGTTTAAATTTTCTCACAAATTAGTCCATGTTATTTTAACTTATTATATTTTGGTTCCAAACTTTACTTTTGTCAAGCATCATCCCTAAAAGTTGGGAGATGACAACATATGTCATTGAAAAAGTCGAGGAGAGAGAAAGCTTTTAGATGATCAGATTCCAACCACCAATAACTTTGATTTTTGTGTCTATAGATTCATTTTTTAGAGAGAAACTCAATTGAGGTGGTTTCAAACTTTGATGATATTGGGAAAAGTATATTAAGTTTTTTTTTTAATTTGATTTGATTTTGAATTTTTAAATGATTAAAATGTATTTTATAGTTGAAAATGAGGTTTTAAAGGTCCATCAAATGTTTTTTTCTTCATGTTGTTTGATTATAAAGGAATTGAAATCGGGATTTTTAGGGTAAAAAAACATAGACCTCAATTTTCTGGTCATTAGAGTTATTTCCAATGACAAGAAATGGTTGAAGGCTAATGATACTTCGTGTAAAGCCTCACAATATTCTCCAATTCATGACATGATGTTTATTTATAATGAGTCGAAAATGGGGTGATATTGTTTTTTATGTATTGTAATATCCCATTGATGCATTGCATAATTATATTTATAAATTCAACAAGTAGACATCATTAGGTGATGTAGCACGTCACATATATAATACCCAATAGCATCATGGAAGAAGATACATAGTCATTGCATTTATAGCATGATGTGTTTATACATACAAAATCCATATTAATGATTTCTGAACGTCGCTATCATAAGTTTATACAAAAGTGTTGATTAGCAGTTCATAGCCATTACATAGTTGTACAAAATGCATAATGACTTCATGCTATTACATTATTTATCCCAAACACGTAGGATGGAGTTTCTATGCACCATAGCTATGAGACGTCTATGTTACAAATTAAGTTCAATGTAAGCACAAAGACAATCTCTCATAATATAATTGAGCAACAAAAATATGAGTTTGAAATTACATTACCAACTTACATAAATAGGTTCTTGTCATTGTATTCCTATTAATTCTATTTTCAAGGTTTCATTTCACATCATCGTATAACCTTACATTGCATTATTTTTTGGACAATAAACATACC
>Ga0325405_1003826_pt1 | contig 15448 bp, 5 predicted proteins | sample PopdelMetagenome_21_FD_205663 | JGI IMG/M metagenome (GOLD analysis project Ga0325405, IMG submission 205663) | Populus deltoides microbial communities from Bellville, Georgia, United States - Xylem-Control-R2 | ecosystem: Host-associated > Plants > Phyllosphere > Stem > Wood/Secondary xylem... | reverse complement strand
ATTAAAAACTTCTATAAATAAAAAAGAAACGAAATAACAAATTAATAGAATGAAGACTAAGATTGAAAAGTAAAAAATAAATAGGACAATGATGTACATTACTTGTTACGAGAGAGAAAAATAAAAGGAAAAAAACAAACAATTTGTGGTGACAATTCGACAACGGTCAAGTACCACGTGTCACTCTAAATGGAAGAGAAAAAAGTGAAGCATCTAGAGAGACAACAAAATGATAGTTACATCCACTGGGTGGCGTCACACGCGTTGCTTGAATGTCATCCATACATTAGGATATGACAGGCACACTCTAACAATTTTAAGCATTAAAAATATTTGAAAACAAAATTGAAAAATATCAAAATACCTTCAAATGATAAGCTTATATTTTGCCTCTTTTAATATTAAAGATACGATTGCATTATATATTAAAATTTTAAAACTCTAAAACACTCTTATTTAACAACACAATAACTATTTTTTTTACTATAGAAGCAAATATGTATTTTTACTGTGTTAGAAACCTATACAAAGTTAAGTAAGTTCTTGGCCAACAAGTTTATATTTTGTTGACTACAAGGAAAGGAAATATTTTTACCATTTAAAAAATATGAAAAAAAGTATCAACACCCTTGTTTAAGAGGCTTGATTTTTTTGGACCGAAGAACAAATAAATAATTTTACCGTAGTCTAAGAGACATTTTATTATAAATTAGATTACAGTAAAACATTCATGCCATTTAATTTTTTTAGACAATAAAAGTTTTTCGATCATCTAAATTTACCTTAATAGAAATCTCATACCCTCTAATTTACCTAAAAGCAAAAGTTGATGGATGTTCATAAGATTTTTTTTTTCATACTTAGTTTTTATTAAATAAAATACATATACTATGAAAAAATAAAATATTTTTTATTTTATAGAAAAAAGTAATAAAAAAAACTACACAATTGGATTTATTTTATTTATATTAATGTCAATTCTTTACTTTTAAAATTATTTGATGGAAAATTCGAGTTATTTTTGAATCATCAAGCTATATTGAACTATTTGTGTTTCCAATTTATGTGACATATATGATTATATAATGACATGTAGCTTGATGATCGAAGGGTATCTTAAATTTTTAATATAATAAATATTATATTTAAAAAAAATATATCTAAATGAGACAAAACTGGTATAAATCATTATGAAGCTTTTAACCACTGCGAAAATATCATGAAATCACAATTTGCCACAAAAAGTCCGATGATTAGATGGCAGAGAGTTAATCAACAAAGTCTTCATATCCAACGACCTCTGGTTCTCTAGACTGAGAGAGATTTCTTCTACAGCCGTTTACTTTTATGATGACTACAGCCGTTTACATGGTCTTCTTAGAAAACCACGTCAAGAACCGTACAAGAGATGGTGCAGTGACTGCAGTCACGCTACATCAGGACTTAATCTCTGTTATTACGAAAGAGTCCCTGTATTCACTAAAATGGCAAATGTACCCTTGCTTGCTATAAATAAAACTCAATATTAGACAGGGAAAGAACTAGATTGTTTGTCTCTTGGGGTTAATTAGGGTTTTGCACAGAGAGAGAAGAAGAGGAGGAGCGATGAGCAGAAGCTTAGGGATTCCGGTGAAGCTACTACACGAGGCTTCCGGTCACATAGTGACGGTGGAGCTGAAGAGCGGAGAGCTTTATAGAGGAAGCATGGTAGAGTGCGAGGATAACTGGAATTGCCAGCTCGAGAGCATCACTTACACTGCTAAGGTGCCACTCCTTACTTTATTTTTTTATCCATGCTTATGAAACTTTAGGTTTTGCGGCTGTAGAGTGAAATTACGAGTTCGAAGCGTTTTCGTTTACTGTTTAGTGAAACCCTGGGATCTAGTGCGTGAGATTGGGAAAGTTTCGTGGGCTTTTTGAAAATTTGTTAACCAATGTTAATGTTTTGTTGCGGAGGAGAGGGGAAGGAAGTTGTGACCTTGAAACCCTAAATTGAGTAGGTTTTTCTTTGCCGGCTTTTTTAAGTGCTTTTTACAGGTAATGATGTGGGATGTTTTTTTAATCATGCATTGACACGCTATGTTCTCCGTGAATTTTGAATGTATTTGCTTTTAACTGTTTAAATTGATGAAATGATTATGATATGATGTTAAATAATGCTGTTGCTGTTGTTGCAATGGAATGTGAAATAAATTTAGTTTAAAGTGAAGTTAATCAGTCATAAAGATTTAAATGAAAACTTTCAGTTTTGAGATGGATGGATGGATGCAGATGTGGTAATGCTTAAAGATTTTAGAGAGCTGATTTTAATTGCTTGCCATTTGGTTTTTATATTGTCCGTAGCAATCAATGTTTTGATTTTCGATCAAGCTAATCAATTTGAATTGTTGTCTCTTTGGTGCTCGCCGATGCAAATCTCTTGAGATTGGATGCTATGGCTATTGTATCTGGGTTTTTATTGGTTTTTAATTTTGGTCTTCCACGTGACAGGATGGGAAGGTCTCACAGCTTGAGCATGTTTTCATTCGTGGCAGTAAAGTCAGGTAGCTAATAATATCCTCAGTAAAGCTCATGTAGTTATTGAGACGGTTTGTTGGATTTTAACATATTGACTGTAATTGGTTGATGATAATGTGAAATTTAAACAGATTCATGGTCATACCTGATATGCTAAAGAATGCACCCATGTTCAAGCGTTTGGATGCTAGAATCAAGGTATCTCCCACTTTGCGAGCCCTTGTATTCTATTGAATGAGTCATTTTTGTGGAAATCTCTAATTAACCATTTTTTATGTGCTTGAAGGGTAAGAGTGCATCGCTAGGTGTTGGCAGGGGAAGATCTGTTGCAATGCGGTCCAAAGTAAGCATTCTGCTCTCATTGATATCTTAAATTTAATTCTTTTTGTGGTCTTTTGAGCCCAAAACACTTCAACAGCTTTGTATTTCAGCACCTCCAACTATTTTTATTTGTGGTCAGCTTGTAAGGACTAACTAGCGGCTCTACTCTTCCTGCAGGCTCAAGCTACTGGTCGTGGAGCAGCCCCTGGCAGGGGCGTTGTACCACCTGTCAGGAGGTAATCGGCGAGTAGTTAGGATCCCTGTTCTTCAATCAAATTTGGTGTATAAGGTTGACTTTCGTAGTGCCTTTTGAGATAACGAAAAATGAATCCTGGGTTATGAGTGACATATCTCTACTTTTATGCATGTGTTCAATTTTGGTATTGGATAGTTTCTTCTAGTGATATGATGACCAGTCAACTTCATATGCCAATCATGGGGCAAAGCATGTCTCCTCGAATGCGTGTTGTGCTTTGTAGATGCTTATGTTCTTATTTTTATCCACTGTCATCTTGTTGGTTCTAGCATTTTGGCATCAAAAAATCAATATCTGCTCCGCAGAAAGGCATTTTGATCTTTTGTTGAAAAATTGAATGCATATCTACAGTTGACTGCTAGATGCTAGGAGCTTAAAACTCCTCTGCCTGTCTTCTTTTCATCCTTTTGGCACTGCTTGGATGATGTACAATGTCGATTTAAATAATTTTTCTTGAAAAAAATTGTGGAGCTGACACCGCAAGATTTCACTACAAACCGGATCATTGACCTGCCATGTTAAAACAAATCCGATTCAGGCCAGGTCACGGAGCATACCTGTAAAGCCAGGCTATACAGCTGTGTTCCCACCCATATTGCTGTATGCAGGCACTTAAATTTTAATATCGGTACGCAGGAACTGTACAAAGGTGCAGTCGAGTGTATTTTTCCCTTCTTGTTTAGTTACAGCAATGGATGGATGCATTTTATTGGACGGGAAGGAGCATTTATAAATACCATAAAAATAAAAAGAAGCACAAAACACGGAGGCGTGCAATCCCATAACCATCAAACTAGTGGAAGTAACCATAGAGTTCCAAGAAGCAAATGCACAAATTGTGCGGGTTCGAGCTATCTGTTGTGGGACCTGTAAGAACAACCCTGAAGAATCTAAATGGAAGTAGAGCTTGTGGCCCGGTTATGGGCCATGATGCAAACTGACCAGCCTTGCACATTGTCTGGTCGTTCTCGTGCACTCTCAAGTTTGTCCAGGTCTTCCCATCCAGTGAACCCTGGAAAGCAATAAGTAAAAATGGTGGATCATTGGCATTTAATCTGTTTAATATGATTTAAGATAGGGTAACCCTTTTGGAGAACTGAACAGGGATGAATGAACTTGTACCTGCAAATTCCAACATCTTATGAAGGCTCTTGACCCATCTTGTCTCAAAGTGTAGTGGTTGCACATAAGCTGCATCAATCACAGCGGGGGGGGAGTGAGCACTGAGCAGGGGGCTTAGAACTCGGGTCGAAAACTAAGTTGGAGGTTGACTGTTTCATGATTGTTACAATATTTCCTCTGTTTGCTTTAAGATTTTCAGAAATATAGCTTATTAAAAGAGGATTTTGAAAAGGTTGCAATGAGTAGAGGACAAAAACCTGATGATCTTGGCCGATGTCAACCATCCACCATGCATGTATTTGTCCACCTTCCACACGAGGCCCAGCAAAGCACGTTCCCTGATGCACGAAAGGCAGCTCAACTCAATTACCAAAGAAACACACTATACATAGTATATGTTGCGGACATATCATTCATACTAACCTGGTAAGTTCGTGACACTAAAGCCTTGGGGTCAGTGTATCTCGAAGGGGGGCTGCTGGCAGTGATTGTGATTCTCTGGAACATTCAGTTAGAGGATAAGCAGCGGTTTATTGAATATGTTTTATGTAAGTGTATATAGTTAACTTTGTTTATGTAAATATATTTAATTTATTAATATTAATATTCATTAAATATTTTATTAATGAATCTAATATTTAATTAATAAATTTCAAAATAAAAATAAAATCTCTGAGACAAAAATATTTTTCTAAGAAAATTATAAAGTTATAATTATAAGATTCCTATTGCATTAAAGCATTGTTCCTAAATATTCTTAGTTAATGCTTTATTAAGACTGAACATTAATTAGAGTTGATGTGGTAAAACATATTATATTCTTTTTTTATAAAAAGAAACGGTTGTTCTCATAAGCTGATGTATGATAAATACCTAAAACTAATATGTAGATGCTTGTCGAATGACATGCACATTGAACTGACCTATATAAAAATTCCATATAGAGAGATCACTTGTGTTTATGAAAAGACTTGCATGACAGTTCTGTAAGTAATCTTTTAACTTGAAGTCATTAAGTTATATTATATAGAAAATATTATGTTTTGATTCTGCTATACATTGTCATTGTCCTTATCAAGGGTTACAAATTGACAGATATTAGGTATAACATGAATTATATGAAGGTATTTGAGTAATCATGAGAGGATTCATCATCCTAAGTGAATTAGAAAAATACTCCACATGTTTTCAGACGATATTGATTGTAAATCCTTACGTAAGGTGGAATGAGATTTGAAAAGAATTTTAAATCTTATTCAAATAATCAATAACTATGGTATTGAGAACAAACATGGTTTAACACAGTAGACACACTACATGCTATAATGTCTAAATCAAAACATTATTGGTGAAATGATAATAATTACACTAAGAAACTAGTTACAGAAAGGTTAAGTCAAACCACTTATGACTTTTCTAATATTTAATCTCATGACATGTTGCTCAGCATTATATTTGATTTTCAAATATAATCAATTAATTGTTGAATTGATAATAAATTAAATTATTTAATTTATTTAATCCTATTTTATTTAGAATTATGATTTATATTTGAACCAACTTATTAGAAAACCTAATAGTTCAGACATATAAGAACTATTAGTAAAAAATTAAAATGAAATGATTAATCAAGGATGATTTGATTGTAAATAAATTTTTGAAAATTAAAGACTAGAATGTAATTAATACAGGGGATTATAATTCTAAACCTAGAAACAATCAAGTAAGGAATTGATTGAAAATTTTTCTAAAATTAACCTAAAATAATATGTGATATTATTTAAGGGGCAAATTAATATTTTACTATTTATTAAGTTTTTAGACTTTTTTATAAATAAAATATCATACTTTTTATTTCCTATGAGGTGTGATTAAGTAAAGGTGAGTAAAGTATAGTAAGTAAACACCTAAAACACAAGAAAAGAGTTAGTATTCTAAGATATAACAATTTCTTTCTATTAAAAAAGTTTAGAGGAATTATCACTGGTGGTCCATGTGGATTATCGTTAGAGACCGGATATTTGAATGACTTATAGTTTGCGATAACTCAACCTTAAAGCAATTATTTAAAACAAAAAAAAAACATTTGATCTTCAAGTAATTTTTATATAAACCTTTAACAATCCTAAATCTGTACGATAAAATCCTCAAGACTCTTGAAAAAATTTTAAATTTATAATTTTCAGCGAATAGATATATTTCAAGAAACCCAACATTTCACTGGTTTATCTATAGATGCTTCCACAATATATATATATATATATATATATATATATATAAACACAAAATTCACCTTCGCCAAAAGGGGATTAATCCACTGATGTTCTCCGTAAGATGTACCAGCAAAGTAGAGGACTCCATTGCTGTCACCATCAGATATGTACTGAAGCTCCTTGTAGCTAGATCGCCTATGTTGAAACCTTAGGCTACAAAAATAAGACAGTTGGCTACTATTTTATTATGCCATGGCTCATCAACAAAGCATCACCTCAGAAGCATGGAATTAAAAAGTAACCACTTTAACATAGAAATTACATAAGCTAGTAACATGACTCAATAGATGTTCACTCTCATTTGACTTTGACAAGCCCTCAATTTTATTTATTTATTTATTGGCGTTTGTGTCAATTAGGCAAGCAAACCCCTATGGAAAAAATCACATTTACCATATATTTATCACATTTCATCAACCCAACCCAACCCAATGGGACTAAATTATAAACAAACTTACCCTATAGAACAGACTATATAGTTTACAACTCATTCCAACTGGGTTGAATTGAAAAAAATGCGGCCATTGATGTTTTTTTTTTTTTTGCAGTGGCTCGTTCGCCAAATTATACAAACATAGGAGCTAAATTGGGGAATTTTGGTAGTAGTTAAGAACCTCTACTACTCTAGTGGAGCCAATGAATAATAATCAGCTGCCTCCATGCATAACTTGGATTAATTTGGACAGATATCAATCTCCACTATTGGACAGGTTAAGATAAAAAAGGATCAAAAGGCTAGGCCACTCTTACAACCAAGATCAAGACACATGAACGTCAAAAGTGAAATAGCATCTTATACTTACTTTTGTTCATTCCCAGGCCTTAGGGATTCGAATTCTACATAACTGACGCCCTCTCTCACCTGTGACATTAGCAAGCGTGAAATCTAGATGGTGAAAATGAAAAGCAACATTTTTTCTCAAAAATCTCAACTCTTTTGAAACATGATAACTTACAAGATCGTGAAAGATGGGAACATGCCTGCCTAGGTTGCTCTGCCCCAGCTGCAACGTGATAGCAGGAGTTCAGGGCACAATTCTCAATAGATTGGCTAGTTGTTCTTTCCATATTCAAAGCTTACTTACCTTCTTAAGCAAGTCGTGTGGCATCAATGGAAATCGCACAAATGGCAAGAAGTCATCCAGGGATTGAAGCCTGTCCTTGAAAAGGAGGTCAGGAGTTGAAAGTGCAAGTAGCTCAGATACCTCCTCCCATCCACACAATTCTCTAGCTCTCATACCCCACATGATTATTGCGTTGAGGACTCTTTCTTCAGATGTTACAGTTAGATCTTGATGCTGCAAAACCCATCCTTTGTTATAGAGAATGTTTATGATTATATTGTTTGCCAACAATCACAAATTGCTTTTAAGGAAGAACTTACCAGAGTAATGTATTTCACATGTTATCCTCAGTCCATTTTAAATTTAAAACAACTAAAGCACGACTATGAAATTCCATCTCCAAAATCCTCTTTTATCCCATGTACTGAGTTATCTAATCCATTCATTCCCATGCAACTAATGAGCAACATAGCAGTAAACCACTACCATATCGTGGACCTACCTCCACTGTCAAAAAGGAAACAGTATTCTTCCTAATTTTTTGGACCATTCAATCCTGGATTCTATTGGCAGAGTACACTTGTATTGACACAGCCTATAAATCCTCTAATCAACCCTCAATTTCAAAGTTGTCAATTTGAAGAATGAGAACCAACCTGAACGATATTGCTAAAATTTGACTCATCTAATAAGATGAAGTCAAGGCTTGCGGTGGTACAATAATCGAAGTGCATAGCAAATTTCCTCTCGCATGTTTCTTCAATGAGTTTACATGATGGAATTGATGACACTGCTTGAAGTATTGGACATACTGAATCCTGCAACAAAGTTCAATAGTTAGCTTCATCAGCAATAACCAACTACATTCCCAAATTTGTCTGCTTCGTCGTCCATTAAACTTGTGCATAATAGAAAACACTTGTTGTATGACCTTCCACTAGGAGAACTCCATCCCTGCATATAATATGGACATGAAAGGTATCAATATCTTTTAATTCAATGTCATAAAGGGGTCACTTCTTTTGTTTTCAGAAGCCCGAAACTGCAAGCCACTTCTCCTTCTTTTAATTCTAGTCAACAAGAAGCATACTGTATCAACAAAACAAAGATACGATTCTACAAAAAATTTCTGGATTAAATTATTAGTACTATAAGGCTTAGCTACCTCAGAGAGACACTCTAAAAGTGTTTTGCAGCATTCTTGGTAAAGGTGAGTGACCCCAAATTGATCAGCTAACAAAAGAACCTGGAGTAGCAAGGTTCCAAATTCCACAGAATCTTCCAGGCTGAGTACTCCGCTATACAAGAATTCAAGCATGACCTTGAAGGCTTCAGGTGACACATCACTTAAGAAAACCTCCGAGGAGCTACTCTCACTCATTCCATTTGTAAACATCTGCCAAAGCAACCTTTTCCTTTAGTAATAATCCATCTGATTTGGAAAATCAATAGACCAAAGCATTGATAAAGAAAATTCAGGATAAAACCTTAGTAGCAATGAACACAAATGGCACATATAGACCATCACATATTTGGTCAGCCACTAGATAAAATGTTTTTAAGGTTTTCCTTGGGAGCATATGAAGTTTCTGTTCTATGTGTACTAAGAGACCATCTCATCCAGTGTGTGTCAATACCAATGACATGTAAATGTTTCAGATAGATAATTATTAAATACCAACACCATCCAATTCTGAGCTGAAAAGTTGAAAACATGTATCATAGTTTAAAATCATCAAAAGACCTTTACAGAAATATCCTTACATCATTTTATTAAAAATATTACAACATCTCTATATTTCTTGGATATCAGTGCGCACTAGTCAAATTCATTTAATCAGGTATTACTGAATCATCAGTCCCTTTTACCATGAAATACACTTCCATAAACATTTCCAAAACATGCTATACAGAGGACATGGAGACACAACAGAAGCTAGATGAAGATGGCTCACCCTTGAAAATGGAACACTCCATAAACTTAGAATGACTTTGTGAAGTTGAGCAACAAGACCATGACCCTCAATGTAAATGTTTATGTCGCTATAGTCTCCAGTCGACTGCAACTGCTTAAGCCTTTTCACATTCATAGGTAGTTGAGAAGGAAAGGCCATACAGCAATGGGGCTGGAAGCTTGGATATGATAATTCCACACTCTTACCAGAGTCAAATAACTTTTTATTCAGTTTAAATTGTTCCGCAGTTTCCTCACACTGCCTCACCAGTGGCATCACTTCAAATTGTAAGCTCAGAGCCCGCAAAGAACCAAGTTGCGCCTCTGAAATCTATATCAAAGAGGGAACACCAGTGAGATTAAACAGCCCAAGAGTAACTAGAAGTGATGCGGGAAGCTAGATTCATTCTTAAAAGAAATGAACATGACAATAAAACAAAAGGCGGAATCATACTCAATGAAGATGCATACAATCTGGAAATGTGGAGCGGTGATGATACCTGTGTCTGGCCAGTATATATATATTGAAGAAGTGCATGAAGAATTGGATATGATATGTTCTGGAGCTGAATAACATCTTCATTTGGCAAGCTCAAAGGAAAATTACCAGATGCTTGTAAGATAACCTTATGAGCTGGGACAAGTCTTTTGTCCTTGCCAACAATGAACAATACATCAGATAATTCCCAACTCTCAAGAAAATTTTCAAGTCCCCATTTCTCATAGCTCAGCTGTTCACCTTCTAGCTCCTCTTCCTTCCCCTCATATTCTCCGGAGTCAACTTGCTTCCATAGCAACATATGATTATTTGGTAATGGCAACACATTGACATTTCTATACCCGACATGTTTATCCCAACAGCTAAGACCAACATACCGAACACTACAGTTTGGGTTCGAATCTAACCACTGAAACACAAGATTCTGAAAAGGGTATCTCCCTTTGCCAACACTAATCAACCCATCATAAATACTGATCCAATAACTTTGAAAAGTGGAAGAGCAGCAAAGCGCAACTCCCTCCTCATCAACAACTGTTTTGCCATCAACCTCAATTTTCAATCGGCGATTCCTATGACTCCCAAGAATCACAGTATAATGAGGACTGTTATCCCTCTTATAATGGTAGTGTTGGCTTCCTACATTCTCCCTAAACACCACTGTAACATCATTGTGAGCAAAAGCATCAAAAGCCACACAGCCTCTTCCTGCTTCCCTAAATTTCAAATCTTTTCTCCAAGCACACTGAAATGGTGCTACTGTGAGAAACTTCTTCTCTTCTATCATCTCTTCCTTACTATTAAAAAAACCGCTAGCCCACACTCAACTGACGCAATTGCACTATAGAATAAGCAATACTTATCGGAGCCTCAAGACACCAAGAAAAGGGCCCCCACCTTACCTATCTGATAAAGAAGACATGAACAGTTGTATTAGATTTTAAAGACAAGTAACTGGCTCAAAAATTTTCATAGGTCAAATAAAGAAAACCCATCAAACTGGATCAAATCATGACATATTTATAGTAATAGAAATTTGAATTAAATAAAAATAGTAGTAGTAGTAGTAACCCAAAATAAATTATCTAGAGAGAGCTGGAATCTGCCAGAGAAACAACCAACCAACTTGACAAAAAATCTGAACTCATCGTCAATCCTACACCACATTCTTATTTGTAAGACAAGAACATACATAAAAAAATCTTTACAAAAAATAACCTTCCCCTAAAAAAAATCATACCGAAAAAAGCCCGTGAACATGTATGATGATAACTAGCAACAAAATATCAGATTCAATGTAAAGGTGGTTTCTTTCTTTTTTTTTTCCCTCGATTTTTACCTGGTAGAATATTCAAGAAACCATCTTTGTCAGCAACTTGAACACGAAATGTAACGAGAACCAGACAAAAGAAAAATATATTTTGATCAACTTGAAAAGGATTTAAATCTTATGAAAGAGTGAAGTGGTGGAGTGGGAGATTTTTGTCTTGTTTTTGTAAGGATTAGGCTGCCACTTGGATTATAGGTAAATGGTGGCTGTAGAGATTGTTTGAAAGCGAGACGTGGCACTGAGTGCTGGGCAGCTGGGTGTGCGTGCTTGGACAAGGATGCTTCTCTCATATTTGCTACCTCCGTCCTGACATGACAAGGCCAGCTAGAGTTCAGGGATGAGAATTGAAACTGCCACCATCAAAGTCATGTAAAAATAGATATGTAGAGATTTTTTTATGTAAAAATGAATAAAAATACCAATATAAAGAGAATCTTGGTATCCCTCGACTCGATATAATTCTATACTCGAATATATATAGTTTTAAAATATATATCTAAAATAATTTATGCAGTTATTTTTCTAAAATTATCTTAATTTAGTTTATTTATTAAATATAAATTTTTATATATATAATTTTTATACCTTAATAAAAATTAATTATAAAAATATATAAATGTAATCCATTGAAAATGGATAAAAAGATAGATATGACATTAGAAACCGTGATCTGATTTCATAACACTTCATTGTCATTTCTAATGTTGCATGTATGCAATATTATGATGATCATTTTTAGGTTGGAATCTATTTGGTGATGGGAAAAGAAACAGAAAATTCTTATTTTTATATTAGAAAAGAGAGATGAAGTCATCATTTAATATTTTGATCATTAAAAACCACAATTGGTTTTAGAGTTTGGATAAGAGGACTGATTATGTTTAAGAAAGATGTATCACCCCTAGTACATCTTATATAAAATAAGATGCATTGTTTATTTGTTTGATATAAACTAAGGTATTGTTGTGTTTTCTAGTTATTGGTTTATCTAAGGTTTAAGAAAAATCTCCGTCAGTAATGAGGTCCTTATCTTATTAAGTTAAAGTCTAACCATTCTAGAGTCAAAATATATTTTTGTATTTTGAAATAAAGGATTTTTAGTTTTTTTTTTCAAAATTTTTTTGAGATTTTTTTGGAGAAAAATCAGGTATTTTTTAATGTTAGTTTTATATCTTACAGTAAAAGTCTATAGTCCTATATTGGGTGAAATTGCTAAAAATATATACGAGGGACCCATAAATAATTTTAAAATAATTATTGAATTTTTTCAGAATTTTCTGAGCTTTTTTAAAAGGCTTATTTGACTAGATATTAAAATAAAACAAGTTAAAAAACTAAGAGGAAAGCATAAGGGTGTGTTTGTCAAACACACCCTTAGCCTAAAGGGTTGGACTAATTGGGCTTGAGGCCCAATCTTAGCCTAGTTGATTAGGTCGGCTGAAGGCCGAATTATTTTTTATAAGGCTGGGCTGGGCTGGGTAGAGGGTTCATCCCGTATAACTTAGTTACTGGCCCAACTCAATAACCAAGCTATGCAAAGCTTGCAGAACGCGAATTAATTCACATTCTGCAATGTTTTAACAGAAAAAAAGATACAAATAAAGGAAGAGAAAGGAGAGGACTTGCCTAGTTAGAGAAGAAGTGCTACTAATAGTGTACCTGGTGACTCGAGGTGGAGGTTGGCATGGCTAAGAAAAAAGATGAAACAAACAGTTGAGATGTAGAAGAGTTGTTGTTAGTGCCAGGAATGGAAGATGGTTTCTTTTTAAAGAGAACAAAAGAAATATTTTAGCGTCTTCAACAAATTCAAACGGGTGTAGGGAGGTCATTTTTTGGTCCTTTTTTTTTTGGTCTCTTCCTTTTTTTTTTTCTCATCTCCTCTTTTTTTTGTCGATATGGAGCGTCCCTATTTATAGGGCATAAAGGAGGTGACTTGGCTCCTATTTGGAGCCAATTTTCAACCATTAAGCTCTTTGGGATTAACCACAACCCTTGATGCCAAGCCAAAACCAATTAGTACTCTTAAACTAGGTTATCAAAAGCTAGTCGAGTCAGTGGTTTTGGATCGGTGTTAGAGCGGCTACATGGGGAACCACTCAATGAGAATCGTGTTGGGAGGTAGTACTGTTGCAGAGGGTAAGGGTGGTGTGTGTTTATCTTATGAGAGGTTGAAGACAATCCTCAATGCCTCCTAAATCGACAATGTTTTTTTTTATTAATTAATTACCAAAATGACATCATTTTACATAAAATGTGTCATTTCATTTAAATAAAACGACATTGTTTTGGCGCTTTAGATTCAAATTAGGTTTAAAATCTCCTCTCTCAATCTCAATCCTTAATTTTAGATTTATTCAATTAGATTCTTAATTAAAAATGTAAGTCATTGAAAGGATCTCGGAGACCCACCAAAGCACAAATGCCAGAACCTTTCAGAAAAATGGATTCCTATTTGAAGAGTGTATAATTACATGGATAAACTCACACTAACTCGTCAATTTGGGATCCAATTTAGGATGTTTCTTAGGAGGTGTCGGGAAAGAATTATAATGTAATAATATCAATTTATATAGATAAAGAAAAAAAGGTTCTCTATTGATTCAAACGTTGTAAGGGGTAGCAAAAGAGGAAAAAACAAAGATTTCACATAGTACTTTTGACATAAAAAAAATCAATTTGATTTATTTCATATCCTTCGCTCAATGAGAAAGTGAGTCAGATTCTTCAAGATTAAACTTATGAGACTTAAGGAATGATGGAAGGGAATAAAAAAAGAGAGGGAAAATAATAAATATAAATATAAATAAATAAACAAAAAAGAGTCCATATTCCAAATGAACAAATTCAAACTTGAAAAAAATCTTTTTGATTCTCGAAGAATGAGGGGCAAAATGATTGATCGAAAAAGATCTTTTGTTCTTATTCTTATTATAAGATTGTGATTGGAACTGTATATGTTTGATAAAAAAGAAGAATCTTCTCTTTTGAGAATAATAAAAAAAAGAAAAGTGTTCAATTAGAACATGAAGACGTGACCGAATTTGTTTTAGTTACCTTTTGGGATGGAGTGGATGGAGGAAAGAGCTTCTAGACTGATGAAAAGGGTCTAATGACTTTGAAAGAATTGAAGAAGAAGCCATATAAGGTGAAAATATCATGTACGGTTCTATAAAGTGGTAGTAAAGATGACTTATCTATCAACTTTTCATTATCACCCCTAGAAAACCAAACTCTGCCTTACATAAAGTTGTTAGAGTATAATTAACCTCTGGATTTGAAACCACTACTTATACACCTTGTGTTGGTCATAATTCGCAAGAACATCTTGTAGTCTTAGTAGGAGAGGGAATGATTTACCCAGTGTGAGATATCATATTGTTCGAGGAATCTTAGATGCTGTCAGAATAAAGGATTGTCAATAAGAGTGTTCTAGTGCATTGTAGATTTTTATCTTAGACTTGTTTCATTTGATGATGCCATGTGAATTGCTAGAAACATGTAAAGTGTATGGCTAACCCAATAACAAAAGTTTTGTAAAGGGACTGAAACAGGCTACAATGAAATAAAAGATCTTCTTTTTAAAGAGATTCAATTTGGAACTATTCTATATTCAAGGTCCAATATTGGAATAATTTCATAGGTTTTTCTTGACTTTATCTATGTCAACAAACAATTCAAAATGCCTTGACTTTTTTTAGAGAAAGTCCGAGTTAAATAGCAATGATTTGAAACACTTTTTTTTACACTATTTTAGGAACCCAATGACTCATTTGCATGGATATGGAAAATACAAGATTTACAATCCTAGCATGAAAAGGAGGGAAATGAATACTCAATTTAAGGTGAGTGAACAAAATTCCATACTCAATCTTATATACATATAGAATTTTGTAGAAAGATGTATTCAATGAAAGTCGTATGTATATATTGGAGGGAGGTATATCATTTCTTTCGGGACCCACCCTACAATATAGGGTAAAAAAAGCTAAAATAAATGATTTTATTAGCCCTTATAAAAGGAAAATTGATTATTGACAATCCCTTGCACACTTATGTCACGTTGAGGTACCGCAGAAAAAAAAACTACAAAATCCGATTCAAATTATCGTAAT
>Ga0325405_1003824_pt1 | contig 15454 bp, 8 predicted proteins | sample PopdelMetagenome_21_FD_205663 | JGI IMG/M metagenome (GOLD analysis project Ga0325405, IMG submission 205663) | Populus deltoides microbial communities from Bellville, Georgia, United States - Xylem-Control-R2 | ecosystem: Host-associated > Plants > Phyllosphere > Stem > Wood/Secondary xylem... | reverse complement strand
CAAGAATTGCTTTCAAGAGATCCAAATGCTTTATCATCTTTCTAGGTCATTTATTCATAATCATAGGAGACAAGCTTATTCCTATAGCTGCTTGATCTTTCCACTTTGGCTACCTGCAGCTTGGTAGCCATTAGCATGAGATGAAAACTTTGAAAGTTCTTGACATTGAAAGCTATTGAGCTTACAGTTTGGTTTTATTTTATTCAATTCATTGGTTTTTATGTAGTCTATTGATTGATTGATTGATTTTATTTAATTTTTGTGATGCTATCATTCATTAATGTACTCTTTATATCCTGACTTGATATTTGTCTTCTAGGGAGGCATTAACCTGCATATTTGTGGGGAACATTTTCTTTAATTTTATAGTTGGGACTTTTTTGGTTTAGAAAGCTTCAAGAGGGAAAAGTGCTGATTTATGATAAACGTTTTCTTTTTTGCTGCTTGAAGATGATTGGACAACTTGCATCTCTCTCTAATAGCTCCTTCCCGTCTTTGCTTGTTTTCTCATGTCTTTGCAAACATTAGAGATTCTATACTTCCCTGTCTCAAAAAATAAGCAAACCACAGCTTCATATCTTTTTCTAGTTCTTTGCTATCCCATCTCTGGGCTTCAGAATAGGGAGCCTCTCTCGCTTAACGTCTCCTAATTGTGAAAAGAATTCCATCCTAGATCACTTGGTAAACTTTACCAGCTATGCTAATGATTATTTGATTTCTTTCTGATGAATTGATCACTTCCTTAACCTAGTTTTCTTTGTAGTTATATGTGTTTTGATGATGTGATCTCGTTTTATTTCTCTTAAGGCCTCTTAAACCGCTTTTGGTGGATGCAAGAATTGTATCCCCTACATGGAGAGGAAACTCTATTGTTCAAAACATCGATAAGCTTTATCGACCACCTGCAAGAATTTCTCAGTGCTATGCTTACTACATGTACACTGGTTATACCTCCTTTCCATGAGCTGAAAGAGTATCCATTTTCTCTTGTCAATGTTCTACAGGTACACTACCTTCTTAAGGTTTTAAACATTTCTTTAAGTCTTTTCTTTGTTTCTTGAGGTTTCCCAGTTTAAATTACGGTTGCTTTTGCGTGGTAATGTTATTAAAACTTTATTTTATTTAAGAGTCAAAATTCATTTTAAATTTAAAGCACATATTTTTTTTCCCATTCAGTATTTCTGTCTTAAAATTCTTAACACTTGTCTTTCTGCTAGTTCATTAAATATAACTGGAAGTTTTCCTTTACTTGTTAAATTGAGAATTGCTTTTGCTTCTGGACTACTCTTGTAATTTCCAAAGTGTTTCCTCAAAGTGATGGATGTTTTCTTCATCTATGGATTCAACTGGAACAATTAAATTTGCAATTAATGAAGATTCAATCAGAATTTAAATTTAATTTAAATGCTCAACTTCTTGCATTTAGCTATCCCTAGACTATGATATAAAAGAGCATTCTTTCTTCTCTACTAAAAAGTGGCTGTCATTTTATACCTGCAATTATCATCTATATATCTGCTCAAACTTTTTTTTTCTAAAAAATATGAAAGTTTTTATTATTTTATTTTTCTCTAGTTTCAGTAAGTTTAGTCTTATGAGGCTCCACATTTTTGTGCATGTACTGGGCCACCTGAACCAGGTATTCGCTGCAATCTAGTTACCCTGATAAAGGTTGTGTTTATGAGTGCACTGTGCACCATCTTTTGTAGGGAATCTGCAGTCATCGCTTGTAGCTATCTATGCAATGCAAGCACTTTAGTATTTTTTTTTATGTCCATCAGGAAAGTCTAGATTCTGAAGTGTTGGTTTAAGTCACATGCACTCTTACATTTCTACGTCCATATGAATAAACACAAGGACTGTTTATTATGAGTAAAACTATTCACTATATGATGAAAATTTCTGTTTTGAAGTTTGTACAGTAGTACATTCTGAATGTTCATTCCATATGTGCCTTCAACTTTCTTTCTTGTTTTTCTTTTTTCTTTCTTTTGTTTTTGGTACTTATTAGTCTTACAGTTACTTATATTCCAATTTAATTTGTGATAAGTATATAAATTATTGCTGTAGGCCTACTCTATAAATAGACTTACAGCTGTCCCTTCACTTATGAGAGCAATCCTTCCTGTTTTGCAAAGGCAACATAGCATGCAGATTCAGACTTCATTGAAATTGCTAGTACTGAGTGGTGAAGTTTTTTCTCTATCCTTGTGGGATGCGCTTTCGACCTTACTACCTAGGACCACAATTTTGAATTTATATGGGACTACCGAGGTAAGCAATCTAGAGTCCATTTTATTTTTTTGTTGTCCAGATCAATAAGTTCACTCATATATATTATCCATGTCTTTTGGTAAATACTTTATACATTCAGTAATGGAATTGAAGGTCATTTTCACTTATAAGATGCATTGTGTTTGTATAGGATACTGGCACTGGTTATATTAATGGTTTTGTAATGGTTTATCACTCATGGTTTTGTATGTTTGCAAGTATTGTTTTGTACTCACCCTGAATAAATATTACAGTTTGTTTTATACTGCTAATGAACTCTGGAATTTAGGTATCTGGTGACTGTACATATTTTGATTGCAAGAGGTTGCCCGCGATTTTGGAGAAAGAGGCACTAACAAGCATTCCAATTGGTTTGCCTATTTCTAACTGTGATGTGGCACTAATTTGTGAATCCGATACATCTAATAAGGGAGAGATATATGTCGGTGGTCTCTGTGTTTCTAATGGTTACTATTCTGAGTCCACTGTTACATCCTTTATCTCTGCAAATCCACACATGGACAACATCTGTAATAGCTCTGTAGATAACTGGGGATGCCAAGCTTATTATAGAACTGGTGATTTTGCACAAAGGCTTCAAAATGGTGACTTGGTATTCTTAGGAAGAACAGATCGGACTGTAAAAATCAATGGTCAACGCATTGTTCTAGAGGAGATTGAAAATACACTCAGGGGACATCCTGATGTTGCTGATGCTGCTGTAATTTCTCGTGAAGGTCCAGGGGAGCTTTTGTTTCTTGATGCAATTTTGCTGTTCAAAGAGAGAGAAAAATCTGAGGATTTTTTTGTCAGGTCTTCGATAAGAAAGTGGATGGTCGACAAAGTTCCATTAGCAATGGTTCCTAATCGCTTTGTAATCACAGAATCGTTGCCCATGTCTTCCACTGGAAAAGTTGATTATGCTTTATTGGCACGTTCAATGTTTCTCAACTTGCATGTCCAAGATGAGATTGGCAATGCGACAAGTGATCTCCTGCAAATTATCAAAAAGGTTTGTGCTGAACCTGCTCTAAGATTTTTAACCTTTCAACATCTCAATATTTCCTAGATAATGGTACTTTGGCTGCTTAAGCATTTTCCAAATTTAGTACGCTGCTGTTTATCTGGTAGTTTTGGATTACAGAATCCTTAATGAACTGCAATGCAAAGTTTTTATAAGCGGAGGGTATAAAACTTTACCCAAAGCTGTTAGGTGAGATCCCAGGATATGATTTATATTATTCTCTAACACACCCCCTCAAGTGAAAGCTCTTTGGGCTTGAAACTTGCACAGACCCGCATTACCTTGTGCTTAATTTTTATTAAATAAATGAGGATGGTGAGATTCGAACTTGAGACCACTTGGTCATCAAGGCTCTGATACTATGTCAAAGAACCAACTCAACCCAATAGCTTAAACTGTTAGGTGAGGTCCTAGGATATGATTTATATTATTCTCTAACAAAAACAATACTCCCTTTATCTCAAAGAGAGTGTCCTACTTTCATTTCCATCTGTTCCACTATAGATAACTAGATCTATAGTTTGAAAGGTTCATTGAACTTTACTTTTCTGGCATGACGCTTATATGAAACTGGATTCATTATCCAGTGTAGTTTCGAAAAGTTCCGATGAAATACATGATCTAGCACAACATTTACTATCTTAGTAGGAAAAGGCACTATTTTCAACACTTCATGCTAATTGGCTGAAGGCATTTTCAGATGACCATCTAATAATGAATTCATGTAACATATGTAAGCTCTGCCTTTGTACATTGCATTAAAAAAATTTGTAATATGTTACTATTTAATGTTGATTGGTGACATACCATTCATTCAGTTTCTCATTTCTCCAGCATCCTATTTTGTTTTTAGGGAAAATGCCTATCACACCTATTTGGGACTAGATAGAATTTTCAGCCATAATCTGTATATATATTATGCCAGATGAGAGCCACTTTTCCGTGTAAACCAAATATCTGGGTACCTATCCTTAATTTTAGGAGCCATCAGAATTTAATTCCGTTTAGTTTTTCTTTAAATCTACATAATATTAATAATTCTCCAATAAAATAAGGCAGGCCTAAATTGGGTTGATGCATAAATTTTAATCCCATGGACCTCTTCGTTTTTGTTCCTCAGAAGCATTACTGCCTGCATAATAGAAAGATAAGGGATTGTCTAGCTTAGGAATTTCATAAGATGCTAAGTCCCCAGCCTTGAACTCCCGTACCCTAGTAAAGGCTGACTATAGAATCAGAATCATGATTTTTGGATGCATTGGCAGCATTTGAACCATTCAGATGCCATTAAGCTTAATATTCTTTGACATTTGAAACATTTTGGATAGTAATAATATTCAATAATGTTTTAACGTTTTGGGATGTGCTAATTATTGTAGTGGACTAGTAAACAAATTATCTCTAATTTTTACTTTCGATTATCTTCAGACCTTATTAATCATGCCCAATGATTATAATGAAACTTGATGAATATGTTCCTACAGGCATTTTGTGATGGTTTGATGGTTGAAGAAGTTTCTTGTGATGATGATTTCTTTGCAATGGGTGGTAATTCCATTTCTGCAGCACATGTTTCTTATAATCTAGGAATCAATATGAGATTGCTTTATAACTTCCCTACTCCTTCTAAGCTTCATGCCGCTCTTCTAGAGAAAAAGGAATCTTACCGCATGGAAGTGAGAGTTGATGCTAATTCACAATTGAAGCCAAAAAAAGATAGCTTGGTTTCAGATATGGCTTATTCTCCTAATCCTACAACTCCTGTTGTTCCTGGTCTCAAATCAATGAGGCAGCCATCAAAAAACCCTCATCAAAATAATGATGATCATACTGTTGCATCTAAACGCTTCAAGGAAGATTTGGATATTAATATTTCTTCTGCATGTGTTAAGCCTAGTGATGGACAACCATTGTCTAGTTCAATATCAATGTTATGTTCATTCAGCCGGTGCAACACGGTTATCTATGATGAAAATTGCAGGTCGCGAAAATCACATCAAATCAATCGGTTAGCAAAAGTTCCGAGAAATGGAAAAGGTTCTAGTATGCATGAATTATGGAAGGTTTATATGGAGTCTTGTGTAGATGCATCACCACTGGTTGTGGTTAAAAATCCGGATGTCTATCTCTTCATTGGATCTCATTCGCACAAATTTGTTTGTGTTAATGCCCTAAGGTAAAGACCATTTTCTGGCTCTGAAATAATATGATAATCATATGTATTAGTGATAATTCTCATCACTATTACTGAAACCATTATATTTCCATATTTTGAATATCATGATATATTTTGAATGGATCATGGCTGTATAAAAGCAGTGAAAAGAACTCCTTGGGTTTTTTTTTGTGACTTCAAAGTCTATTAAAGGTAAGTTTTTGTGGAGGGTTATGGTAATGTGATTGGTTTGATTGAATTAACACAAGAAAACATCTGTTTGGGCTGTTGCTGATGCCTGATGCAGGTCTAGATTGGTATGCTTAAACACTAATCCAAGATACCAGTCTTCTTTCAATAAGGATTTCAAAAATGAGATCTTTAAGGTCTCTTGGATTGAAAATCAAATTTATTCTAAGATTGGTTATGCAATCTTGAACATAGTATTTGGGTTTAAAAATGATGCTTGACCCACACACAGCTTCTGGTGTGTCCTTTTTACTCATTTTATTTTATTTTTTTTACATTTTTGAATTTCATGATCTTGTTTTTAAACATGTTTCAAATGTTCAAAATAAATTTCTTTCAAGTACCTAGAATTTTTGAAGTGCTATTAAGTTGGGAATAATAAGACATTCCACCTTCCTGCTAATTTAAGGGAAATTGCTTAGTGCTATGGAAATTTTTTTCTACTAACTACTATCTTACAATTTTAAGCATGGAGAGTATTAACTTCATTGAAAAAAAAAGAAGAAAAGAACAATGAATGGTCTCTGAATTCTCTCTTGAGACCCTACTTCAATGGGACAACAACGTGATGACCATTTTTTTTTTCCCTGCTAATAAGTCTTACATCATTACATGGAGTCTATAAATAGGCATGGAAGTGAAAAAAGAAAAGACTACTTTTGATTACAATAATCTAGAGGTTGTTTTTCCTCTTGTGGTTTTTAGATGCATTCTGAAGTCCAAAAAAACCCATGCATATAAATAAATGCTCGAGCTAGTGGTCTCATTATTACTTTTTATTAGATCAATTATATTTACATATTAAGAAGGCCAGACTTGTACTTCTTTCAGATTGGGTAGGTTCCATCTGTCCAAGTTCAATGAAATTAGGGGAAACTAACAATTGAGTGCCATGAACTTAGAGTATTCTTGGTATGGAAGCTGACCCACTGCTTTGCAACCTCTCTGATCTTTTAATGTTTTCCCAAGTTAACTATTAGCAATAATGCTTAACATGTTTGGTGTTGCTGCTTTCTGATTTGCATATCATCATCATCTTCTCTCTCTCCTTCTTTGTGCATGAGTGTGTTCATGTTATGAGAGGGAAATCTTGGAAATATCACTTTTTTACATGCACGATGCAAGAGTTTAGTGGTAGCATGAACTGTCCTTTTTCTGATTCAAGTGCGAAGTTTTTATTTTCTGACTCAAGTGAGGTGTCCTCTTTTCCTTTTTCTTATTTTTTACATCTTCTCTCTCTCTCTCTCTCTCTCCCCTTCTTTGTGTGTGAGTTTGTTCATCTTATCCTGGAAAAAATCATTTTTTACATGCACTATGCAAGAATTTAGTGGTCACATGAACTGTCCTTTTTCTGACTCAAGTGTTATACCATAACATAATTTGCTGTAGCGGTTCTATCCAGTGGGAAGTCAAGCTAGAGGGACGAATTGAAAGTTCTGCAGCAATTGTAGGCGACTTTTCTCAGGTTGTTCTTACTGTGTATAATTTAAGATATTGTTTCATTATCTTCTCCATTGCATGGGCTCTTGTAATCTTTTCAATTTGTCATGTCTTGTCAGGTTGTGGTTGGCTGCTACAGTGGGAAAATATATTTTCTTGATTTTTTTGATGGCAGCATTTGCTGGACTTTCCAAACATGTGGTGAGGTATGATGATATAATGACCATCCTACTTGCTCTCCTTCCACTTTGTTAATGGGCATCATTCTTGGTTCATTTTATTTTTTCATGTAGTCTAGTTATATTTCCTTTTTGTGCTCTCTTCAACTTTAAGAGCTTTTTGAGATGGTTGGCATTAAACAATGCTAAAAGTTTAGATGATACCACATGGGTGAACCTTTTGATGGTCTGGAAAATGCTCATCATGGAGTCTCTATAACTATGGTGTTATAATATGGCCTTCCAGCAATGTCAAAAGAAACATTGATGGTTACTAGGACTTGGAAAAAAGTCTCTTAGTAAAATTATCGTGTTGAAAAGTACTGAATGATTGATTATATGTATCCATTAGATAAAAACTTCAATATTAGAATGGGCCAACACACTGCAGAATGTTTTACAATTTCACAATTTTCAATTGCTTTTAAACACATCATCTAAACTATGGAAGTTCTATTCTAAATTATTTCTGCTGTTTCTTCTTCAACTTAATGATACTCCATAAACAGCTGTTGTTTTAACTACTAAAAAATAAATACTAATATTCCTAAATAATATTAAAAATTTAAAATAATCATAGAACAGAAATTCATAAATTTTCAAACATTATTTCTACTGTTGTCTTTCTTAATTATTGATCACATAGCATTTTAAAGTTTCTTTGTTTTGCTCTTGATTTTAATTTCTTTAAACATTTGAAGGTGAAGTGCCAGCCAGTTGTGGACATACACAGACGGTTAATCTGGTAAATGGTTTGGGTTCTCATCATCTTTCTGTCAGCAGATTTCATTATTCTTTTTGTTGATTTTATTGTTGGGAGATTGTGTTTTGCATCTCTGGCAATGAATCAACAATTTAAAGTGCTTTTCCTGTGTATTCTTGACAAACCAGCTAGCTCTACATGAGGAGTACCATATTTCTTCTCATACATTTTAGTCGTATAGGTCATATCACTGCCTATCATGTCACTATCTCATAGTGCAAGTTAGGCTTGAAATACTGAGCATCCCAGAATATCAAACATCTCCATGTAGCCTCCCTGCCTTTCGAGCATGTGAGATTGGTGGGCATGGATATTCTCAAGTCTGATCAGATTTTAGCGTGGTAATTGCTGACTAATTCATAAGAAATATTAGGTCAAGGCACATTATGGTGTTTGGTAGTTAAAGCATCTTTTGTATGCACTGATTAACCACTTTTGATATTATGATTAATGTACCGTTGTCATTGCTGTTGGTTAAATCACAGCAGATTTGGAAGTCTGCTTTCTATGGAGAATGAAGGACCTTCTGAAATAAATGACTTTTAACTTTGGGGAATGGATTGAATAATATGAAGATAGAATAATCTTATCATCTAAAAATTGGTTTGCTACGATTGTGTTACCTTGAGCAATTATTTGTACTGAACTGCACCTAAAAAAACAAAAAAAATTCTAATACAATGGAGTGTCTCATTATTTGAAGTAATATTCAATTTGATATTTGGTTGGTAGGGTTTGTGGTTGTGGAGATTGTGGCATTGGCAAGAGTCTGTTTTAAGAATGTGGATTCTTCTCTTTAAGGTTTGTTTTCAGAATGATGTTTGGTCCAGGGAGAGGCCTTTGAAATGCTCCTTCCATAATAAATTGAGGGTAAGAATGCTTTCACAAGATCTGTCACTGGAGTTAAGGATTAGTGGTAGGGACAAATTAAAGTGAAAGGAGAGAATATCCTAGGACGGTGAGATTGTCTCATGTTGTGAGCCTCATGAACGAAGTATGAAGAACATGACATTTGTGAAAATCTTTTTCTCTAAAGTTGGTGTTTGCTGATATCATTATTCCCCCGCCCCATCCCCCTCCTATAAAAGAGTAATGAATGCTCCTCTCTCTTGAAATTCAATTGTTTTCCTCACATCACTAATTTGGTATGTGACCAGCTCATAAAAATTTAGGGCACCTCACATTCTAATTATAATGCTTAAACTCGTTTACTGACTGGAGGATCTGCTTTCATGCTTTGTTTCCTATCCTGAATTTCCAGTCTTCGATTGGAAAACCTTATTAAAATGTTCTGAATGATTGAAAATCTTTCATTGAAGTTCCTGAACTCCTTATATATCTCATGGAAATATGGCCAACAGAATCAATGCAAAGCATGGCACTGCTTCGTATGCTGCAAATAAGTTGGATTTGATTTTGTAGTTATTTTTTTTTCTTGTTAAACGATATTTGATGGGTAGTAATTTGAAAGACACCATTCTTCAACAAAGAATTGATCTGTGTAACAAAACATTTGCAGGTGTGGCTCTCATGACCATAATTTATATGCTCTTGACTACAGAAATCATTGCTGTATTTATAAGCTCTCATGTGATGGGAGCATATATGGGTCTCCTGCAATTGACGAGGTGAATATTAGAATTAAATTTATTTGTCACGTGTTTCTTATTTGTTTCTGCATATAGACACACGAGGTGAAACATAATATAGTATGCACTTGTGTTCATTCTGATTATGGTTGGCTTTATTCAGGTTCTCTTATTGCACAGTATGCTAACTATATTCTTATATTCATTTTACTCTGTTTCGCTTTTCTTTTTTTCTTTTTTGTTGGTAGGTATTGTCTTCATCTTTGGTTCTCTTCTTACAACTTTTATGTTCACCAGTTTCTTTATAGTTACATTTTTTACTTAACAGGTATTTGGAACTCTAGATCTCATGTCAAAATAAATCTGTATGTATTGACTATGGTTTTTTTTTTCTTTATAAGTTTTTAAGAGTAGTTTTCTTCCATATGCTAGAACTTGAAGAACTCCTAGATGGCCATCATATTCATCACTATCTTGTGTCACAAGCCATTTTTTATTGCACCAGATTACATAAGATAAAAATAGCAATTTGATTCGAAATACTTTATGCAACAACAGGACTAACGTTTTTCATTACACACCATCTATAAAGTTGGGATCTTGTTCCCTTCCTTTTTTCTGGTAAGTATTGAATCTAAAGACTTGTCCCGATCACAAGCAGAGCTTATGCCTCGTTACACTCCGATGATCATTTATTTCCCACTGTCAAAATATGATATACTTGTATTGGAAATTACTGAAATCATTTTACTCTATCACCTGATTTAATGTGGAATTGCTTTCATGTAGGTGCACAAAACTCTTTATGTGGCATCTACTAGTGGCCATGTGACAGCTATATCAATAAAGGTGTGCAAATTCAATTCTCTCCTTTTAGATTAGTTTTTACTTCCTGAGAAGCCAATCTGTTTTAACTGAACTTCACCTTCTTCAAAAGAGAACTTAGAGATATGTCTATAAGTGGATGTTCAACATATCATAGGTCTTCCTTTTTATTTCTTTAACATGCATGAGGCACTTTTCTGGTTATAAACTAAATTTTATTTGCTTGCTTTCTGTAGGTTAATGGTTACTTGGCTTTGTTTTGTAAATGTAGGCTTTGCCATTTAATACTTTATGGGAGCATGAGCTAAAGGTCCCAGTTTTTGGGTCACTTTCACTTTGTCCTTCAAGTGGAAATGGTGTGTGCATGGTTCATTTGTATATTTCTCTTCGAAGTAATTTTGTTTTTTTTATTATTAATCACTTCATAAATCATCCTTCTGGTCTGTTTTCCCTTTTCTGTGGGTGCAGTTATTTGTTGTTTAGTGGACGGGAACATTGTTGTATTGGATTTCTGTGGCTCCATCATTTGGAGGGTAGGCATTTTCTCAATTGTGGAGTATACGATTTTTTTTTTTTTATAATATTAGTTTGATTCAGCAGCATCACTCTATGCGTGCTCTGATTTATTCATTTTCTTTCCAACACTCGTACATCCTGATTTGCCCCAAATTCTGACCAGCATACTTTTACCTGAAGCATCCAGGGAGCTGCAGTAGCAACCCCAAACAGCCTCTATATCATCATGTAACTCATGATAGATTTATATGTTAACAAATATTCTTTTCTCAAACCGAAGTAAGAAATGTGTGTGTATTTTCCTTTGCCATGGTGGGGTCCTCTTTTTTTCCATGGAGATGGATAGTTTCCACATTGCTTGTTTTTCCACAGCTCAAATATGGCAAAAAAGCATATATAATTGCACAGTAAGTGTTGTATTGAAGGATCTGGCCAAATTATTCAGTGACTCATTGAGACTAGTGTAGCTCTTTGGATTTCCATATCTTTATACTTTTTTATTATAGAGTTTTCATTTTAGGCCTTTTATTTTCCTATTTGCATATATGGAAATTCTGTAGTATAGATACCCAAATTATACATGTAATTCATATGTTGTTTAGTTGAATACTTTGAGAGTTTAATATGGAATCATACATAGCAGAACTAGACAATTGTAATTATAACACAAAATTGGGTGCCATCAAATTTTTTAAGTTGCCAAAATATCATCTTGAATTTTCAGGCAGCTACTTCGCAATTGAGGTAAATTTGTAACCTAATAAGTGCTGCAGTCTTGTTTTATATTCCCTGACTAAACTTGTAGCTTTCTTTCTTTCTTTCTTTGTTATTTAGTATATTAAAATATGTGACATGGATATTTCTCCTCCCTGTCATGGTCTTGCCTGAACTCCAATGGTGATGATTGTGATTCTGGTACGACTACTGATCCATGTTTCTGAAAATGATTTTTTGCTTCAGTGTGGAACTGGTGGTCCTGTTTTTGCTGGAGCCTGTATATCTTGCGTGCTTCCTTCTCAGGTATAGGCAGTATATTGATCTTCATTCCTGTACTCAGAAAAGTTAATCCTGTTTCTGTATCAAGTTCAACTGTTCTCCTTTGCATTTGTTTTGTCATCTTATCATGTAAGGAATAAGCAAACAAAGTTACTTCTACCATTAGCTTTCCTGCTTGTGTATCTGATGCACAAATCAGAGGCTTGAGGATTTAAATGTTCAGGAATTTGGAATTTGCAGTTTAGTTATTTGAAACTTGGAGCTAGGAGGATAGTAGGTTAGAAGAGGATCATGCAGAGAATAAGAAATCGGAAGCCATAAAGTTATCAACAAAACATTCAGTAGTAAAACATTTTATGCCTCTTTTTGTTACCTCTGTATGGACTTGCAACAAAGGAATGATAACGTTCTTTCACATAAATATTTAATCACATCACTTCACTAAAGTCCAAAATAAAGAAGCCAGTAAAGACAACGACAAACTCGCTTCCTGCTAACATAGCCAGATATATAGCTAGATCAGCACCTAACCTGATGCCTGCAGCACCATCACCTATTTTTTTTATTTCTTTTTTGACTCTTTAAATAAACAAAATAAAGAAAAAATGGCAGGAAAAGTAACTGCACTCTTTTGTTAAATATCTGGTTTGCTGATGTTTTGTTTTGTCATGTAGATCCTGCTTGTTTTATTTTCTTGTGATTTTTTTTTGGCATAAGTTTCTTTCAATAATCGATGCAATGATCTTGAATGTTTTCATAGTGGATATTTAGAAAACTTGTAAAACAATTAGATGGTACAGGAGGATACCCCAACAGCATTCTAGTTATCTTTCCGTTTCTGACCTTTTAAGCTTGTCTAACATATTATTCATATGCCCATGCACATTTCAGGGTAAACATTCAATTAGAACTGCTTGATGTTAATGGTTCCAGAGACCTTAAACTTCTCCTTTGTGTAATAATATCAGTTTTGATGACAATAGTTTTTTCATGCTATTATCTGTATGGCATATATTAATCCAGGACTTTCCTTGACTTGTGAATTCTCATATACTCATTGGCTATAAAATACATGTTGCTGATTTCAAAGTTCATTCTTCTACAGGTTCTGATATGCTCTAGAAATGGACGTGTTTATTCATTTGAAATGGTAAGATCCTGTATTAAACATTGTATTTAGTGTGAATATTTGCAGAAAAGTTTATGGTTTTGTTGCTGGTTATTTCCAACATTGCTTCTGGGATCAACTCTTGTGTTGCTATTTTAAGACCTCCATCTTTTGAGATCTGACTGCAATCTATAAAGCCTTAGCCTTTTGCTAAAATTACAAGCACATTTACCAAGCACTTAAATTTATATTTTCATTTCAACACACCTCACATGTGCAGATCCATGGTGTGCCTTTTGGAGAGGAATGTTGGAATTTAAAAACCAGTACACTTAGAGATGATTGTTGTAGGATATGATAGTTTTCAGTGGAGTGGGTTGCTCTTTTATGGATTTCCATTTACGTTCTTATTTGGCAGGATGCTTTATTCTCCATCAAGCCTTTGTAGTCCTTTTGGCTAATAATACAATTTTCTCATCTAATAAAAGAAATTGTAGCATACCTCATATGTGCTTTGTCATTGACAACCTATCAACATGTCATTTTGTTACAGAACTTAATTTTCTTTTTTATAATTTCACAAATTTATCATTTTGATCTCAAAATATTAAATTTAGGCTAAAGTAAAATCTTGACAACATGACATTTATCTGTTGCACGACCAGCCTTAATTTTACTTCCATCGCAGTGCATTTTCTCTTTCAATGTCAGCAACTTGGAGTTGGGAAGTTTAAGATTTTCAAGAGTGATTGATAAATGCAACTGTAATTACTAGGTTATGTACATTATTTAGTGATGCATCAATCTGAAATTTATGCCAAGCTATAATTTGTTGTCAATTTAGTTCATTACATAAGCATGTGATCTTTAAAAAACTTGGTCTAGTAGTATTAAACCGATCTCACTAGACTTTAGTCTGACTTAATTATATAAAGGGAATTTAGAAATTAGCTCTTGGGCAAGAAGGTGTTATGACAGGCATCAATCCATTGAGGTGAGTTGAAGAGAGGTTGTTTGAAATGGTATGGCCGTGTACAACATAAACATTCAGATATACTAGTGTGAAAGAGTTACTAAGTTTAGGCACATGGAGTGAGAAAGGAGAGAGCTAGGCAAAAAGTGACGTGCACTGAAACAGTAACAATGTTTAGTATCATAATTTTATTCACGGCACTTTGCTTTCTTCGCAAACTTTATTTGATTCTTGTGTTCCTTTCAGGAAACGGGAGATTTACTTTGGGAGTATAATGTTGGAGATCCAATTACTGCATCTGCATATGTCGACGAGCACTTGCAGCTGCTATCTGATCCCTGCCTTTTGGCAGACAGGTAAAGAAATTGTACAAATCTGTAAGAAATTTCATATATATATATATATATATTTTCAATTAGTTTATTTGTTTGCGACACTTTTCCAGGTTGGTTTGTGTATGTACCAGTTCTGGACGCATACATCTTCTTCAGATTAACTTGGATGATTCCAGAAAGCAAAATCAACCTGGTTTAAATATAGTTCAGGAATTTGCAAGGTTGGAGCTCCCTGGAGACATTTTCTCTTCACCTGTGATGATTGGTGGCAGGATTTTTGTTGGATGCCGGGATGATTATGTCCACTGCATTTCTGTTGAAGATCTAAGTTCGGTGTATGAAGGTGCTGGTTATTAATTATTCCCTCAATGCAAAGTGTTTGACCAATTTCTGTAATTTCAAAAAGAAAGAGCTCCTCACATCCTGCAATTGGACCTTGCTGCTGAATCACTTCCATTGCTGCCTGGGGAGATGAGATATAACTTCTCAAGAGACATCGTAGCACACGAGAAGTTCTATAGTCGTCTCCCAAGAATCATCCAGCAGGACCATCATTTAGTTCAAAATTCTCTGGACATCATAGCAGCGAAGCATCTAGCAGGACATAATAAGTCTTCCAAAAACTTCGGAAGTACTTCCAATGGAGTAATGAATTTCTATCTCCTGTTTTTTTCTTCTTTTTTTCCCCCTTTCTTGTAGGTGTAAATAGAAAAATGTACTCAATTCAATTGAAGCACATTCAGGGAATTTTTTTACCTACACGGAAAATTTGTATGTGATTAATAAGGCCTTTACAGAGGAGCTACGAGATTTTGTTAATTAATATAAACATTAACATTATTAGCATTAACAAATTAACTAGATCCCTGATATTTTGATTTCTTTTCATTTTGATCATTGAACTTTATTTATTTTCAATTACAACCTTACAAGTTGTGTTGACATAGGTTTATGAACAATGTTTTCCCAAGTCAATCCCTCAAGTTTCA